>Ga0111539_10001685_pt1 | contig 29455 bp, 24 predicted proteins | sample RhiMethybrSRZTD1_FD_79667 | JGI IMG/M metagenome (GOLD analysis project Ga0111539, IMG submission 79667) | Populus rhizosphere microbial communities from Tennessee, USA - Rhizosphere MetaG P. TD hybrid SRZTD1 (version 2) (version 2) | ecosystem: Host-associated > Plants > Roots > Rhizosphere >...
CCCTCCGCGCTGCCCAACTCGGCATGCGCGTGGCCTGCATCGACAAGCGGCCGGCGTTTGGCGGCACCTGCCTCAATATCGGCTGCATTCCGAGCAAAGCCCTGCTCGAGGCCAGCGAGCTGTTTCACGAAGCCAAGAACGGCCTCTCCGACTTCGGCGTCAAGGTTTCCGGCGTGGACCTCGACCTGCCGAAGATGCTCAAAAAGAAGGACACCATCGTCAAGAGCCTGACCACGGGCGTCGCCGGCTTATTGAAGAAGAACAAGGTGGCGCGCTACACCGGGCACGCGAAAATCGTCGGTCCCGGCCGCGTGCTGGTGAAAGGTGAAGGCGAAGAGACCGAGATCCTCGCCAAGCACATCATCATCGCGACCGGCAGCAAGGTGGCGCCGCTGCGCGGGGTAACCATGGACGGCGATCGCATCGGCTCGAGCACGGACGCCCTCAGTTATCCCGAGGTGCCCGGCCACCTGGTCGTGATCGGCGCCGGCTACATCGGGCTCGAGATGGGGTCGGTGTGGTTGCGGCTCGGCGCGAAAGTCACCGTGCTCGAGTATCTCGATCGCATCCTGCCGGGCCTCGACGCGGAGATCGCCAAGGAGGCTCAGAAAGTGCTCGCGCGCCAGGGTTTCGAGTTTCACCTCGGCACGCGTGTCACGGGGGCCCGCGTCGAAAATGACGGCTGCGTGGTCGAGATCGAGGGCGGCGAGCCCATCGAATGCGATCGCGTCCTGGTCGCCGTGGGCCGGCTGCCGAACACGGAAAATCTCGGGCTCGAGAGCGTCGGTATCGCGCTCGACGAGCGCGGCCGCATTCCGGTCGACGATCATTTTCGCACCAGTGCGGCCGGAATCTACGCGGTCGGCGACGTGATCCGCGGCCCCATGCTCGCCCACAAGGCGGAAGAAGAAGCGATGGCGTGCGTGGAGCAGATCGTGACCGGCTACGGGCACGTCAACTACGACGCGATTCCCGGCGTCGTCTACACGAACCCGGAGGTCGCGAGCGTGGGCAAGACCGAGGAAGAGCTCGCACAAGCGGGGATTCCTTACAAGAAGGGCAGCTTTCCGTTCATGCCCAACGGACGCGCCAAGGCGCTCGGCCACACCCAGGGCAAGGTGAAGATCCTCGCTCACGCCGAGACAGACCGCATTCTTGGCGTGCACATCATCGGTCCACGCGCGGGCGATCTGATCGCGGAAGCCGTGGTTGCGATTGAATTCGCAGCCAGTGCCGAAGATCTCGCACGTTCGTCGCACGCACATCCGACGCTCGCCGAGGTAATGAAAGAGGCGGCGCTGGCCGTCGAAGGTCGCGCGATTCACATCTGAGTTTGGCACGCGTGATGCACTGTTTTTCGACGTGCAGGCGTCTCGCGTCGTCGTCGTGGTCGAACAAGGTGCGGAGTGGCCCAACTGGGTCGCCCAGTGCAGCCCGCTGCCGAGCGGCAGCCTGGTGGTCATACAGGAAGAGGACGAGCGGCTCGGCGATCTCGTGCAGCGCGCCCGTGAGCGCTGCACGACCAGCGGCCGCTTCGCGCTCGCGGTGATCGCCTGCAATGAGCGCGCGGACGAGAGGGCGACCGCGGCGCGAGCCGCGCTTGGCCGCGCCCTGCTGGCGCTGAGCGGCCGGCTGCTCTTGACCGCCGGGGCGCACAGCAGCGGTAGATGCCGGTGCGGCCTGTCCGCGCTGGCGGCCGAGCTGAGCGCGGCAACCGACGAAACCCGCGCCGTGGCCAGCGTTCGTTTCGGCACCGAACACGGCGTCGCCCCGCGCTCCGTAGCCTGACGCGGCCTGAAGGCGGCCCGGACCGCGCCTTAAAGCTTCCGCCAGGGTCGGCCGTAGGAGCACGGGTGGCTCCCAAACGCACCCGGCCGCCGGCTCAGCGAGGAAATCATGGCTTCGCGCCGCCGCGCGGAGCTCCGCGTTTTCCATCGGCTTTTGCGAGCCTTGCCTGTGGCTCCCGCGCCGGCCACGCTTCGCGAAAGAGCGCCCGAGCCGCCGCCCTGATAACCTTTCACGACGGAGCTATTTGAATGTCTCTCGAAGTCGGCCAGCTCGTCGAAGGCAAGTACCGCATAGTCGAGCTGATCGGTGAAGGCGGTATGGGTGCGGTCTACCTGGGGGAAAACGTCCGGGTCAAGCGCAAGGTCGCCATCAAGGTCTTGCACGGCGCTTACTCGACCAACGTCGAGGTCGCCCAGCGCTTCGAACGTGAAGCCCAGGCAGCGGGCCGGATCGGCAACGATCACATCCTCGAGGTGCTCGATCTCGGCGAGCTGCCGGGCGGCGATCGCTTCATGGTCATGGAGCATCTCGACGGCGAGACGCTCGCGCATCGAATCAAGCGCATGGGCCGGATGTCGCCACATCAGATCGCGCCGATCGCCAGCCAGATGTTGGCGGGCCTCGCCGCCGCGCACGTGGCCGGGATCGTGCACCGCGATCTCAAGCCCGAGAACATCTTCATCCTCAAGGAGAAGGCCGGGAAAAAGGACTACGTCAAGATCATCGACTTCGGCATCTCGAAGTTTCAGCCGCTGAGCGGCGATGCGATGAAGATGACGCGCACCGGTGTGGTGATGGGGACGCCTTATTACATGGCGCCCGAGCAAGCCAGCGGCAGCCGCGATGCCGACGCGCGCAGCGACCTCTATGCGGTCGGCGTGATGCTGTACGAGGCGGTGACCGGTCGCGTCCCGTTCGACGCCCCCACGTTCAACCAGTTGATGTTCCAGATCGTGCTGTCGGAGCCGCCCCCGCCCCAGACAGCGGTGCCGGATCTGGATCCGGCGTTCGCCAGCATCGTCTCGAAAGGCATGGCGCGCGACGTCAATCACCGCTTTCAGAGTTCAGCGGAGTTTGGCGCCGCGATTGATGCCTGGCTGGCTACGGGTACCGCGGTCACGGTGCCGCCCGCGGGCACACCGGACCCGCTGGTCACGGGGCAAAAACGCACGGCGCTGATCGACGCTCCGGGTCACGCGCCCGCCGCCGTCCCTCCGATCGGGATGAACATGACGCCCGGCCGCGGTACTGCGGGGAATTGGGCTACTTCCCAAGCGGACGTCACGATCCCGAAGAAGAGCGCCGCGCCGCTGGTGATCGCCGCTGCTCTCGGTGGCCTGGTGCTGCTCGGTGGCGTCGGAGTTGCGGCTGTGGCGCTCTTGCGCGGTGGCGGTGAAGCACCCGCAGCGGCCGCTTCTGCGGTTCCGGAACTTCCAACACCGGTGGAACCCAAGCCCGAGCCCAAGGCGGAAACGCCGCCGCCCGAGGTGCCCAAGGTCGAGCCTGCGCCGACCACCGAGGAAGCCAAGAAGGCCGACGAGGGCGACAAGAGCGCGGCCGCGCCGGTGAAGAGTGCGACACCGAGCAAGGCAGCAGCTTCACGTCCCGTTTCGGGATCGAAATCGACGTCCAAGGCGACGTCGAGCTCGAGTAAGTCGTCGTCCACGAAGTCCACAGGCTCGAAGCCCACAGCCGCCCCCGACTTCGGTTACTGATCTCGTCGCCTCGAGCGAGCGCCGAAAAAACGCGCGCGCTCCGCTCGAAATCGCGCGGTGCGTAACGCCCTGTGTCGCGAGCGAATGCGCACCGCGTCACGGCGTCGTGCGACAAGCGTCGTCATCCGCTTGGGGCCGGGGCCCCAAGCGACAACGAGACTGCGGCCGGGGCCCCAAGCGACAAACGTAACAGACGCATTTTTTCGCGACGCGAGCGAGCGGGCATAGCAATCGCTTTTTTCATGTCCTCGTTGCTTGACGGGGGACACCCAAGGAGCGCATATCCGGAAGTCGAGGAATGGATCCGGCCCTGTCTGGGTTCGGGTCTTTCGAAAGCGGCAATCCAATTCCTCGAGGGAGCGCCCGAGTGCGGTTCGACGAGTCCCCCAGCGACGTGTGTTCCATGGTCGTCATGGAAGTCGGCGCGATATTCCCGCCGTTCGTCGCCGAGTATCAGAAATCCGCGCCCAACTCGCTGGTCGAAGTCCAGACCACGAGCGAGTCACCTGCGCAGTTCGCTCAGCGCGTGATCAGAAAGCTCGAGCTCGTGAACGGGGATCTGCGGGTCGCGATCGTGGCCGCCAACGCGGAGACCCACGAGGACAGCGCGGCGGCTCGCTACCGCATCGCGCGTGCGCTGCTGCGCGTGATGGCAAAGCGGGGAAGCGGCGAGATCGTGCTCACGTCGGACGCCACGGACGACGTGCGGCAAGCGCTGTTTGCGCTCGCCGGGACCCTGTGTGAAGACCTGCGCGGCACCGATCTCGGAGTTCGCGTCCGGTTCTCGGGAGCGGGTGCCGAAAGCGGTACGATCCGCTCCGTGCGCCCATCGAGCCCGGATCTAGCCGAAGGAGATCGCGCCTCGGGCGAGCTCTGACGTGGAGCGCCGGCTGTTCAGCGAAGAGCACGAGCTCTTCCGCCAATCATTCCGCAAGTTCGTCGAGCGCGAGGTGCTGCCGAACCAGGCGCGCTGGAACCAGGCCCACATCGTCGACCGCGAAGCCTGGCAAAAGGCCGGCGCCGGCGGTTTCTTGTGCCCGTGGCTCGAGCCCGAATACGGCGGAGCCGGTGGAGATTTCCTGCATTCCGCGGTGGTGATCGAGGAGCTGGCCCGCGCTTACGAGTCGGGCTTCGCGCTCTCTCTGCACTCGGACGTGGTCGTGCCCTACCTGGACCGCTTCGGTACCGAAGCCCAGAAGCGCCGCTGGCTCCCCGGCTGCGCGCGCGGTGACCTGATCACGGCAATCGCCATGACCGAGCCGGGCACGGGCTCGGATCTCGCACGCATCGCCACCAGCGCGGTGCGCGATGGCGCAGACTACGTGCTCAACGGCGCGAAGACCTTCATCTCGAACGGCATCCTTTGCGACTTGTGCATCGTCGCCGCCCGCACGGACCAACGCGCCGAAGCGCCGCAGCGCGGCCTTTCGCTGTTCGTCGTGGAGGCCGGCACTCCCGGCTTCATCAAGGGGAAGAAGCTAGAGAAAATGGGCATGTTCTCCCAGGACACGTCCGAGCTCGCGTTCGAGGACTGCCGCGTCCCGGCCGAAAACCTGCTCGGCGCCGAGGGCGACGGATTCTCCCAACTCATGGAGAAGCTCCAGCAGGAGCGCCTGGTGGTGGCGATCGGCGCTCAGGCGCGCGCCGAGCAGGTTCTCTCCGACACCATCAGCTACGTCAAGGAGCGCACCGCGTTCGGCAAACCGATCGCGAGCTTTCAAAATACGAAGTTCAAGCTCGCGGAATGTGCCACCCAGATCGAGGTGGGTCGCGCTTTCCTCGATCGCCTGATCGCCGAGCACGTCGCCGGAAAATCGCTGGTCAAGGAATGCTCGATGGCCAAGCTCTGGCAGACCGAAATGCTCGGCAACGTCGTCGATGCCTGCCTCCAGTTCTTCGGCGGTTACGGCTACATGCTCGAGTATCCGGTGACGCGCGCCTACATGGACGCGCGCGTGCAGCGCATTTTCGCCGGCACCAACGAGATCATGAAAGTGATCATCGCCAAGCAGATCGGCCTCTAACTCCCCCCTCTGCCCCCTCTGCCCCCTCTGCCCCTACTCCAACGCACTTTCGCGGAGCGGGCGAATCGCACCCCATGGCCGTTTCGGCGGCGCTCGTAACCTCCGCGCCAGTCGCTTCAACGACTCCCGTTCCGCCCCCAGCCAACCCGCCATCAGATGGTGGGCTTCGTCCCACGAACGCAACGCCGCATCCAGCCTCTCCTCGGCGCCGAGTCCGAGCTCGAGTACCAGCGCCCGGGCATCGCGGGGCACGCGAACGCCGACCCATTCGTTCTCCACTAGCCGAGCGATCGCCCGGCTCACCGTCGATTTGTCGAGCTCGAGCCTTCTGCTGATCGCTGCCGCGGTTGGATTTCGCATCAGCACGACCTGCGTCAAGATGTGCAGCTCACTGACCGTAATGCGGTGTGGCTTCAGATGCTCCTTGTAGCGAAGCATCATGTTCCGCGCCAGGCGGCGCGATCCCGCGGCGAAACATGCCTGCGCGTGCATCGACGCGCGAAACACACGCTTCTCCCTCTCTCTCCATCCTCGTTCGTGCGCCTCTTCGTATTCGTCTTCCTCCTCGTCTCCCAGCCCGTCCTCATCGTCGTCGAAATCGCCTTCGTCGCGACCGTCCTCCTCGTCGCGACCGTCCTCCTCCAAATCCTCACGCTCGCCCCGACCGTCGTCCTCGGGACTCTGAGTCGCACACGTGGACCAGGTCGGCGCGTCGATCTTCGCTCCCCCCACGTGCGATTCGCCCTGTTCGTCGCTCGATTCGTTCATGCTCGTCCACCCCTGCACGGTTCGCGCCAGCGTGCGCCCCCGGACGGCCACACGCGCAGTCAGTCACGCAGTCTGGACCACCAAAGAAATCCTTCGCGAGCCTCCAAACCCCTAAACCCCGCTCACCCGCGAAGGACAGCCCTCGACCCAACCTCTCAAATCGATGTCCTGGCAACCGTTGCGAGTACATCAGTTGTGGCGACCGTCACCGGTCGAAATCCTGCGCAAAACAGCCAGGTTCGGTGAGAAAGATAGCTGCCTTTATGGCGCTGCAGCAGTAGCGGGAAGCGTCAACGCGGAGGACGGGGTGGACAACTGATGCATAGTCAACGGTTGCCAGGCCACCAGTAAGCGCGATGGGGAGGGGGGCCTTTGGGTTGGCGTTGGACTGAGGGGTGTTCGAGCGACGAGGACAGTGACCTGCGGGTGGCGATGCCAGTTTCGCCAGTGGCGATCGCCGCCGGTTCCGGCGCGCTCGGCAAGCGCGGGGCTGGGGCAGTGAACGCCTGAATTTCGGTAGCAGTGAACCGCGATGGCGATCGGGGTGTGGCGTGTGGACGTGCAGAGAGTCGGAGCCAAGGGTCATGGGGGTTCGATTGTCTGACGGGCGATCTGCGGCGCGCCGTCGGTCGGGCGGATCGATTTTCCGGCCGCGCCGGCGTTGCTCGGCGATCCGTGCACGAAGGGTGCGTTCGGGCCGAGGCGAGGCGTCGGATCATCACGTCGAGGAGTCCATGGCTGAGCTGAAGGAGAGTTCCGTTCTGTTTTCAATCAATGACTTGTTCGAGCGCGAGCGCGACCGCGTGGCTGAGGCCGCCGAGCGAGAGTGGCGGCGTATCGAGGCCGAACAAATCGAACGGCTCGAACGCGAGCGCCGACGGCTCGAGCAGGAGGAAATTCTGCGGCGCGAGCAGGAACAGCGGGCGAGGCGTGAAGAAGCGCGCTGCCGCGAGGAGTCCGCTCGCATCGAGGCGCTGCGCCAGGCGGAAGTGGCGCGAGCTTGCGCGGAAGCCGACGGCAAGGCGCGTATCGAGCTCGACGCCAAGCGACGTGAACACGAGCTGCGCCTCGAGGGCATCAGGGAGAACGTCGGGCGCCGGCGCGCGGAGCAGCTGCTCGCCGGATGCGCGATCGTCGCGCTGGCTTCGTGGGTGGCGGGAGCTTGGTTTTACTTCGGACAGGTGAAGCCCGAACAACGGCGGGTGAGCACGGAATACGAAACCGTGTTGGCAGCCGAGCGGGAGCGGACCGGGGAGCTGCAGCGTCTGCTCGGGGTTTCGGAGCGCCACAACGCCGAGCTGGGGGCGAACTTGAAGCGGACGTTGGACGAGCTTGCCGGAGCGCGGGCGGTGCCGCTGGTGCCCGCGGGGAATGCGGGCCGTCCGCACGAAGTGCGCGACGCAGGGCACGACGGGAAGCGGCAGACGCCTCGAGGCGCGCCAAAGCCGCGACGCCCTTGTTCCGACAACGGGGATCCGATGGACGACTGCTTGTAGGGGAGTGTCGGGCGGAGGGGGGGTCGAACCGAGGGCCGGCGTGCACGCGTTTTCACGCGTGAGCGACGCGAAGATCAGGGTGGGACGAGCTCGTAGGCGGGGTGGAGCGCTTGGGGCGCTGCGGCGCGGCCGACATGCGGCTATGGTGTATGTCTTGCATGGCGTTGGGCCGTGCTTGGCCCCAAAGGAGGCATCGCCGTCGATCTGCCGGAGATCGGGAAGATCGGTCGTCGAGTTTCCGTAGGACGAATGGGGCAGGTTGTCTCGAACTTGTCCCAACGTAGCTCGTGAGGAGAGAGAAGATCATGCGATTGCTCGTCAGTTCCACCCTTGCAACGCTGGCGCTCGGTGCGGCGTTGTTGGTTCCGCGTCCCGCGCACGCCGGCATCGCCTCGTGCGGCAACATCAACGTCGAAGCCCAAGCGCGGTGCGAGGCGGTGGCCAAGGGTCCAGAGTGCGAAGGACGCTGCACGAACCTAGAGTTCCAGGCCGCGTGCAGCGGCAAGCTCGAGGTGCAGTGCGAGGGAATGTGCACTGCGAGCGCCAGCGCGAGCTGCACCACGGAGTGTGAAGCGAGCTGCACGGGTAGGTGTCAGGTCAACCCGGGCAAATTCGACTGTTCGGCTGACTGCAACCTGCAGGCGGACGCTGAATGCAGCGGACAATGCAGCGCGTCCGCAAATCGCGGTCAGTGCGAGGCTTCGTGCAAGGCGACGTTCAGCAGCGAGTGCAAAGCTGCCTGCACTGGCACGCCGCCGAGCGCAGAGTGCAATGCGAAGTGCCAGGCCTCGTGCGAAGGTAATTGCACGGCTCAGGCCAACGTCGACTGCCAGGTAAGCTGTCAGTCACGAGGCTTCGCCCAGTGCGAGGCCGACCTGAAGGGGCAGTGCACCTTCGACTGTACGGAGGGTGAAGGGGCCCTGATCTGCGACAGCAGCTACGTCGACCACGGCAACAATCTCCAGGAGTGCATCAACGCGCTGAAGGCCGAGGTCAACGCTTCGGTGACGGGCAGCGCGAGCTGCAGCGGCAACTCGTGCGAGGCCGAGGGTTCCGCCAGCTGCGAATGCGGACTGAGCAAGGGACAGGCCGCGGGCGGGAGCGCGCTGCTCTGGTCGGCCGGCGCGCTCGGCATGCTGGCGGCGTGGCGCCGCCGCCGTCGCGTATTGTCGCGTTGAGGCGGCTCAGCGCTCCAGACGAGCGCGCAGCGTTTCGCTCACGCGTTTGAGCTCGGCGGCGAGCTCTTCGCGTGAGCGCCGACGCGTTTCGGCGGAACGGCGAGGCCGTTGCTCCACTTCGAGAAACGGCCAAAGCCGCTCGCGGACGGCTTCCGGCAAGATGCTTTCCAGATACTCGAGCGCGGTGCCGCGAAAGTCGGCCTGATCCGAATGCAGAGCGGCATAGGCGATGCGCAGCGGCTCACGCGGCAGCACCAGTGAGAGCAACGTGAACACGTGCTCGAGGCTGCGGCTGGCGCGCTCGCGCAGGGCAGGGTGGGCGAACGGCGCGTCGTCCGGGTCGTCGTCCTGGGGCTCCTGGCTGCGCCAGACCGCGCGGCTGACGGCGGCCTCGCGCAGCACCACGGCGAAGACGCGAGCCGAATCGAGCTCGAGGGTCTGGCCCCGGTCGGCCATTTTGGCGAGGGCGCGGCCGCATTCGAACCGCAGGTCGAAGCGTGAATCGTCGAGGCCGGCGAGCAGAGCCCGCGCCGCTTCGTTGTTGCCGGCCGCGGCGATGGCGCGCGCCAGGCGCCGGCGCACGACCGAAGACAGAGCCTGGTCGAGGAACGCGGGAATGAGCGCTGGAGTCTCCTTTTCGGCGAGCGCACGCAGGGCGCGCAGCGCCGGCGCGGCAACGCTGTCGTCGGCGAGAAGCTGGATCGCGTCCGGAGCGAGCTCCCCGGTCAGCGGCTCGCGCAAGGCACGGCGCACGCGTGCCGGATCGCCCGATCGCAGATCGCGCCGGCGCGCGGCGAGCGGATCGTCGGATCGCGTGAGCTTGGCGAGCGTGGCGGCGAGCGGCAGCGTGCCGAAGCGCTCGCCGTGGAGCGACAAGAGCGTGGTCGCGGTGGTTTTGTCGAGCCACTCCGCGCCGTCGAGCTCGACCGCGCGATCGACCAGGCTGCGTTCGAGCGCGAACACGTAACCGCGGCTCAGGCGCCGGGCGATCAGCACCGCGAGCAGGGACAGCCCGGCGGCGGTCGCGATCAACGCCTCGTTCAAGAGCTGGGGCAGTGCGAACAGCACGCCCCTGGCCAGCGCCCCGCCGGCGACGTCGCCCATGCGGTCGCACACCACGTCGATCAAGGCCTTGGCGCCGCGCTTGTCGCGAGGCGGAAGTGGTGTGTAGAAAAGCTCGTAAGCGGAACGGAACATCGAGTTGCGAACGACGGCTTCCACGCCGCGCAGAGCTGCGATGTTGGCCAGGTTCGGCAGCACGATGGCGACACCGCCGCCCAGCAGCACTGCCAGCGGCAGGGTAGCCGCGGTGCCCGCTAGGCCCCAGCGTTCGAGCGACAGGCGGCTCAACGTGCTCTGCAGCACGAACGTCACGACCCCGACGCCGGTGTAGAACGCCGCGAAAAAACGCAGCAGCATTTCCGGGTTTCGGTACTCGGCGGCGGCCGCAGCCTTGAGCACGAAGTCGACCAGGGTTCCGCTCAGCGTGACCAGGAACACGAGCAGCGCCAGGTTTCGCAGGTAGCGCGCTTCGCGCAGCGTGCGCGCTCCGGCGCGCGGATTCGCAATTTCGAACGGCCGCGATTCGGCGCCGCGAGCCGCAAGCAGGCCCAGGCCGGCGGCGGCGGCCACGTGCAGCAGCGCGAGCATGGGCAGCGTCGCGGTGGTGCCGAACAGCGCGGCGACCCGTTCGGTGAGGGCGCCGCCGATCACGCCGCCGAGCGCGCCGCCGGCGGCGATGCGGCCGATCGTGCGCTTGGCCGTGCGCGGGTCGAAGCGCTCGCTGATCACGGACCAGAAGCCGCTGACCAGCAGCGACCCCGAGGCGACGACGTGCACGTAGAGCAGAACCGCGCCGGCTCGAGGCAGCGCGCGCGTCAGGGCCCACAGCCCGATCAACAGCACCGCGCTGATCAGAAACGACACCGGAACGCTGCGGGCGGGGCCGAAGCGCGACATCCAGCGCGTCGACGCGAGCGCGAGCCCGATCGAAAAAAGAGCCGAGACCGCCAGCATCGCCGGCAGCGCAGCGATGTCGAAAGCGCTCAGAAACAGCGCGTCGCGGGCGGCCTTGCCGGCGACCTGTTGTGCGATCGCGAGCGCGGCGCACACGGCCGCGGCACGGGCCGAGCGCTCCGAGCGCTCCAGGCGATGGTGCGGTTTGGGCAGGCTCGTGGCTCACGCATATCGTGTACACTCCCGAGCCCGCAAGGTTACCGATCCATGCCCCACCGTCGTTGGTCCATGCTTCTGGTTCTGCTTGCTGTTTCCGGCTGCAAAAAGGGGGTCGGCAGCTCCTGCAACGAAAAAGACTCGAAGTGCCAGGACCGGAACACGCAGCTCGTGTGCGACGAGGGCCGGTTGATCGCGACGCCGTGCCAGGGGCCGGGCGGCTGCACGGAGGACACGGAGCTCGGCGTCAGCTGCGACATCAAAGGCAACGCGCCCGGGACGCCGTGCGGCAGCGTCGACGAAGGGGCGGCCGCGTGCGTCGAGGAACACAAGATGATCGCTTGCCGTGGCAAGCAGTACCGCTCGGTGCCTTGCCGTGGGCCGAAAGGCTGTGAGACGTCGGGCGACCGCGCGATGTGCGACACCGCGATCGCCGAGCCAGCCGACCGCTGCAAGGACGAGGGCAGCAAGTCCTGCACCAGCGACGGCAAGGACGCGCTCGCCTGTACGCTCGGCGAGATGCAGCTCATCTACCATTGCCGTGGTCCCGACGGCTGCTCCTTGAAGCAAGGTCAGCTCGAGTGCGACATGTCGGTCGCGACGCTAGGCGACCCCTGCGACAAGAAGATGGAGGGGGCGACCGCTTGCAACACCGACGGCAGCGGCACCGTGATCTGCAAGAGCACGAAGTTCGTGCTCGACGAAAAGTGCAAGGCCGGCACGCGCTGTTCGAGCAAGGCGGGCAGCATCGAGTGCGTCAAGCCCGACTGATCTGGATGCAAACCTTGCCGAAGTGCTGACCGCTCTTCAGGTGCTCGATCGCGACGCGCGTTTCTTCCAGCGCGAACACGCGATCGACCACCGGTTTCAATCGGTGCTGAGCGAGCGCGCGATTCATCGCTTCGAAGCTGTGGCGGTGGCCGACGAAGACGCCCTGAAGGCGCAGGCCCTGCATCAGGATTGGCAGCACGTTGAGGTCGGCCGCGACCCCTGCCAGGACGCCGATCACGCTGATGTGGCCGGCGGGGCGCACGGCGCGAATCGATTGGGCCAGCGTGGTGCCGCCGCCCACGTCGAGCACCAGGTCCGCGCCGCGGCCGTCGGTCAACGCGCGGGCGGTTTTTCCCCAGTCGGGATCCTTCTTGTAGTTGATGACGTCGCTCGCCCCGAGCTCGCGCAGTCGCTCGAGCTTGTCGTCGCTGCCCGTCGTGGCGATCACGCGCGCGCCCAGCAAGCGAGCCAGCTGTATCCCGAAGATCGAGACGCCGCCGGTGCCCTGGGTGACTACGCTGTCGCCCGGCCGCACCTTGCCCAGCGTCACGAGCGCGTTCCACGCCGTCAATGCCGCGCACGGCAAGGTCGCCGCCTCGACGTCGCTCAGGTACTCGGGCACGTGCACCAGGCCCTCGGCGTCGACCGCGACGAGCTCCGCCAGGGTGCCGTCGAGCGGGCCTCCGAGCGTCGAACGCAGCTCGGCCACGGTGGGCGCGCCGGCGATCCAGCGCTGGGCGAAGATCGGGCTCACGCGCTCGCCGATCTTGACCCGCGACACGCCCTCGCCGAGCGCCACGACCTCACCCACGCCGTCCGAGGCCGGCACCAGCGGCAAGCTCTGGCGCGGATTGTAGACGCCCTCGATCATCCGCAGATCGCGGAAGTTCAGCGACGCGGCGCGCATCCGCAAGAGCACCTGTCCCGGCCGGGGTCGAGGCTCGGGGCGCTCCTCGAGCCGAAGATTGTCGAGCCCGAACGCGCCGCTGATCGTGACCGCTTTCATCGGTCCGCAGAATAGCGGGCGCGCAGCACCGGAGCCAGACGGCGCTCGAGTTCCGCCAGCAGCGCGTAGGCTTCCCGCCACGCCGGGGCACGCGACGCGATGCGCGCGTGCAACCAGCGCCGCACGCGCTCGAGCGCTTCGGGCGCGAGCTCCGGGGCACCGCTCGCGAGCAAGCGTCGCCGCAGCACGTCGACCGCGGCCGCGGTCTGCTCGGGCGGCGCCGACTCGAGGACGCGAGGCCCTCCCGTGCCATCGCGGTCGAGACGCGTGCGCAGGGCCGCCGCAACGGATCCGGGAAAGCGCGTCCAGAGCGCGGCGAGCGCCTCGGGGTCGTCGAAGGTCGGCAGCGCGAGCAGCCGTTCCGCGTGTTCGTGATCGATCGCCGCGCAGATCGCGGTGAGGCTCCGCGGTGCGAGCGTGCCCGCGGACGCCGCGCGAGCCAACGCTTGCCACTGCTCTTCTCCGAAGCGGCTGGCGAGCGCGGCAAGCTCGCGAGCATCGAGTTCCGGAAGCAGCACCTCGAGCAGTCGGCCCGGTGCGTGCGTGAACAAGACCGCGCCGGGACCGCTGGCAGTAAAGAGCGACGTTTTGGGACGACCCGCGGCGTCCCACGCGCCCCAGACCGCTTGCGCGAGCTCGGCGGCGGTGACTCCGCGGCGTTCGGCGAGCGCGGAGAGCGCGGCGAAGCGCCGGGGATCGCGCTCGAGCTGTTTCACATTGGACCAATCGAGCACGCCGTGCGCGACTTCGTCGAGCAGGACGCCGGGGAGCTCGAGCGGGTGCACCCCCTGGCCGTCCTCGGCGACACTGCCGACCACGTTGCGCAAGCGATCGACCAGAACCAGCGCCGGAAGCTCGAAGGCCGCGCGAGCCGACTCGAGCTCGAGCGAAAGTGCGATCGCGTCCAAGACGCCGCGCAGCCCGGCGGGCGGCCGCCGCGCGAGCCAGGGACGGAGCAGTGGGTGGCGCTCGCCGCCGGCCGCGGGCAGCTGCTCGGTGACGGCGAGCGCGCCGAGCAGCCAGATTCCGCGGGCGAGCGCGGGCTCCTGCGCCACGAGCGCCTCCGGAAACTCGACGCGCGGTCGCGGCGGCGCGGGCCCGAGATCGAAGAGCACGCGGGCTTGCTCGTTCCACAGCGCTTCGAGGTCCTCGTGCGCGAGCTCGGATCCGCCGAGCAGCGCGATGCCTGCGCCGCGCACCAGCACTTCCAGCGCGCCGACGTACGCCGGACTGTCGTCCGCGCCGAGCTCCAGCGCTCCGCCGAGCACGCCGTCGTCGGCACGCAGCCGCTCGAAGACGCGAGCCACCACGGCGGGAGCAGCTGGGCGGAGCAACGCCTCGCCCCACTCGAACGGCGAGCCCACGGTGAGCTCGGTGGCGGCTTCGGCGATCAGGGTGCGCCCGAGCCAGCGCGGCCGGAGCACGAACGTGTCGGGCTCGGGACCGGCCACGAACACTCCCGCGCCCTGAAATGCGCGCAGGATGCGGAACGCTCCCGGTGGCAGCCGCTGTGCCGTCTGTTCGATGTCCGAGGCGCGCAGCTTTCCGCCCAGGTGCTCGACCGACAGCCGCAGCCACTCGAGATCCGGACCGCGGCGGTGCTCGCTCGGAACCAGATCGAGCCACTCGTCGTAGCTGCGCGGCGCGTCCCACGGTCGATCGCTCTCGGAGAGGAGCTGGCGTCCGAGATTCACCAGCACCTCGAACGCCGAGCGGCGCAACCAACCGGCGTTCATGCCGCCGCGATCGGCGGCAGCGTCGAGCCGAGAGCGCATCACGGCAAGCGCCAGCTCGCGCGGCGTCTTCTGTCGCGGGTCGGCGATCTCGAGCTCGTCCAGCGCGGCCAGTAGACCGAGCGCAGTGCCGAGCGTATCGACCAGGCCATCCGCGATCGGTCCCCGCCGCAGCCAGTCGACGGCACGGCGTGCATCGAACGCGCTGTCCGGCGGCAGCCGCGCAGCTAGCCACGCGGCGAGCGGCTCGACGAAGTCGTCGACGGCGGGCGAGCGCAAGAGCTGCCAATCGCCGGAATCCGGCGCGGCGCTCGACGCCACACAGACTCGGCCGAGCTCGGCGATCCGCGACGGGATCGGCCCCGGAGCTTCGCCCCAGAGCTCGACGAAAACCGCGCCGGTCGCCGGCAAGCGCGTGGCGGCGGCTTCCCAATCACGAGCGGACACGAAGCTCGCGAGACCGCGGGCTGCGAGCCACGCTCCGGAAAGCGTCCGTCCGGAGCCGCCAGGGGCCAGCCACCAGAGGTGCGACCAGCGAGCAGGCGCGAAGACGGCATCCGGGATTCCTGGACACAGCGGCTCTTCGAGCAAGTCGAGCGCCCGGCCGTACCGGGCATCGTCGAGCCGGAGTCGCCGTCCGGCCTGGGTGGCGCTTACCGGCTCGACCCCGGTGCGGACGTCAGCGAGGGGACAACCGAGCGCCTCGGCGAGCGCCGCCTGAACCGCGGGCCGATCAGCCAGCCAGAGGAGGTCGGCTCCGCGATCGAGCTTGCCGAGAATCGCGGCTAGCGATCGCTCTTTGACGCTCTGGTCAGCCGGCCACGACGGCGCGGCGAGAGCCGCGCGAGCGAGCCGATCGAAGCTCCCTAGAGGGGGCTCGGCCGTCGCCATGAGCTCTCGAAGCCAACCCAAAGCAAATCGCAGCGTGTCCCGTCTGCATGAAAAATGCAACTTGCATGCATGCTGCAAGTCCCTGCGCTCGATCCTCGTAGAATCAAGCCTTTGTATTCCGGTCCAGCGGGCCCCCGAAACCCTGAGAAACTACTTCTCGAGTCGCCAGCCGCCGTCGCCGAGCTCGAGAATGTACGTCCCTCCGGCTCCTAATTTCAAGCCCGTGACGTGCTGATAGCGACCGTCGCGGTCCACGGCTCGCACGTCCCAGCGTCCCGGCTCGACCGCGATCTTTTGTCGACCGCCCCTCTCGAGCGCCCCTTTCGTGAGCAGGTCATTCCCCCAGAGCTCTGCCTCCTCGGGAGACCCGGGCTCGACCTTCTTCAGCTTGTCCACCGCCTCGGTCTTGGCCATGTAGAGGTTGTTCACGGCGACGTCGGTCCCGTTCTGGACCTGGAAGTCGATGGCCCCCGATCCGGTCGGCTGCTTGACGGTGTTGAGCCGGGAGCTCGCCCCGCCACAACCGAGCACCAGAAGGCCGACTCCGACCCCGAGCAACGTCCGCCGGTCGAGCATGGGGGGGATTGAACGGAGATCCCCCTCTCGGGTCAAGCCCCTGATCAGAAGCCGCAGGAGTTGACCATCAAACCGAGGCTCGTCAGCGCGCTCGCCGGGTACGCGACGACGAAGTTGTAACACATCTCCTGCTCGGTCGCGGGACCGAAGCCCACCGCGCCGGCGGTCGTGTTGTCGTAGTCGCACGTGGTCGTCAGCGTATCGCCCGGGTTGATGACCACCGAAGGCTCCGTCGGATAACCGTACTGGTACTCGAAGTCGAAGTTCGGGACGTTGACCAGCATCTGCTTGTTGGTGCCGCCCGAGCGCGTGATCTCCGTGCGCAAGCCGCGGCCGAGCTTGTGCATGTGCGGCCAGGTGCGAAGGATCGTGATCGGTCCGAGATCGTCGCGCGGATCGCAGATGCCGATCGCGGAGCCCTTCGAGCGCGCCGGAAGGCTGATCAACTGCGTGCCGAGCCACGACACCGTCGCCGAGTTCTTCTTCAGGTTCGGAGTCGCACACACTTCGACGCCCGCCTTGTCGACGTGATTTTGCCCGGTGCCGTTGTAGTAGTGCACTTCGAGCATGAAGTAACCGTCGTTGCCGGTCGGCAACACCATGCCCACGTCGGGCGGCATGTACCAATCGTCGGCGCCCGGTGCCCAGCCCGCGAGCAACGCCGCATCGGGATGGATGCCGACGCAAGGATCCATGCCGCCGTCGGGCTTTGCCACCGTAGCGTAGAGCAGCCAGTGGTGAACGACCGCTTCGTTCACATCGACGCTCTTGAAGCTGAGACCGTGCATCGGCACGTTCCAGGGCGCCTTGAAGTAGAAGCACTGATAGAGATTCTGCGTGCCGGCCGGCACCGGAAACGGAGTCGTGTCGCCGGGAACCTTCTGGCCGTGAGCGCGGAAGTACACCGGTTCGCAGCCTTCCGGAGTGCCGCCGCTGCCGCCCGTGCCTCCGTCGCCCGAGCTCCCGCTCGTGCCGCCGACGCCGCCCGATGCGCCGGCGCCGCCGTAACCCGAGCTCCCGCCGGCACCGCCCTCAGCGCCGACCCCGCCCACGCCGCCGACACCAGCCGATCCACCCGTGCCGCTCGCTCCGCACGCTTGGCCTGCCGGAGCGCCTTGGTCGAGCCACGCCGCGAGCAACGCTTGATCAGCGGGGGTGAGCGGCGCGCGGGTGCGGGGCGGCATCGGTGAATTGGGATCCACGATCCGCGCCTTCGCGCGTTGATAAACTTTCTCGCTCGGAACGCTCGCCGACGCTTTGTGAAAATCGTTCAACGTCACCAGCGACATCGGAGTCGCCTTCGGCACCGTGCCGTGACATTCGTGGCAGACGCGCTGTACGACTGCTGCGACGTTGCAAGGAATCGCGCCTCCGGTGGGCGGCGGTTTGGTGTTCTGATTGTACTTGCCGTCGTCGGGTACGGCGCCGGTGGGGCTGCACGCGACGGAAGCAGCAACGAACGATGCCGAGCACCAGGAAGTCCAGCGGGCGAGTGAGCGACGGGCCATGAGATCCTTCCGCCTTGCTCACAAAATAGCAGAAGTAACGCTGCCCTTCATGCTTGCTGCCACTCGCAACGAAGCGAACAACGCTGTCGAAATCGCGAGCGCAAGAAGACTCTGTCATCTCGTTGATCGAACTCACTCGATTGTGTCATCGCTCGAGAGCGGCGTTCGGCTCTCGCTCGATCGCTGGTGTTCGATTCGACGCACGCTCGACAATCGACGGGCGAGACGCGGCTCATGCCTTCAGCCGGTGCCAATGAGCTGTGGCCGGCTGGCCGGATGAACAACCGAGTGCGCCAAAAATCAAACGAAATCAATCTGGGGAACGGATTGCCCTCGCGAGCCGCGACACACCAGGGGACTACATCACTTGGTTTCGCTCGCTCCAGGTCCCGGAGGAGCTGCAACAGCAGCACTGGCTACCGCCTCTCAACGACGAGAACGAGCGCAAGAGCTTCGGCCTCAAGCCGGCGTCTCCGAGTTGATCTTGTTCCACCCGGCGAAGCCATCCGGCGTGTGACAGGTCGTGAGGGCGCACGTGCTCTTGAAAATGGCGCCATCGATCGACCGCAGCTGTGCGGTTGATTTCGGGCAACGGTGCGGCGCTTCGGTTTCACCGTCCGTACCGCAAGCGCTCACCGAAATGAGCAAGGCGACGAGCGCGCCACTCGCGAGCTTTCTTCCAGCTGCGTGCGCGCTCATACCCGCACGACTTTGGCAAGCGCCCGGTCGCGTGCGCCCTTTGCTGGGCCGTCCTATTGAACGCTCTGTTGGGGCTCGTGCGGACGTGGCTGTTCGGTCAGTAGTTCCACGTCGACCGGCGTCGGCGGGACCGGCGCAGGCTATCAGAAATGAGTGCGCCTGGTGTGGTGCGATGCTAGTACGGGCGAGGCGAAACCTTACGCGAGATGAGCTTGCGGGCGTAGACGGAGCGCGACGAAACGAGCTCCACCTCACGGCATAATTGATCAGACATGTCTGAGAGAGGTCGAACTTTCATGCGCAGTTCAAAACGTTCATTTGCGGCGGGCGCGGGGCGAGCGCTGGCTCTGACGTCGCTCTTCCTCGTCGCATGCAACTCCGACGAGAAGCCGCAGAGTCCCAGCGTCGGTCCGGTAGGGAGACTCCGGGCCGTGGACTGGACCATGCTCGGCTACGACCTGGGCTCCACTTACTGGAACAAGGCCGAGACGAAGATTTCGACGGCCAACGCGTCGGCGCTCGCGAAAGTCTGGGAGTTTGACACCAAGTCGGGTGTGACCGCTACTCCGGTGATCTCGGGCGGCCGCGTCTATGTGTCTTCGAATGCGGCGCCGAGCGCCGAGGACCCGAACGTGATCAACGGCGGCCTGATCGCCATCGATCTCGTCAGTGGTTCGGAAGTTTGGCGCAACACCGACGCCGGCGGCGTTTCATCGCTCGCGCTCGACGGGACCACCCTGTACATGCACGACCAGACGGGCACGGTCAGGGCATTCGACATCAACGACAACGGACGCGAGCTCTGGAACTACAAGAGCGACGAGAATCCCAACGTCGGCGGCTTCTCGTCGCCGATCGTGACGAAGGACCTCGTTCTGGTGGGCGGCTCCGGTCTCGAAGAAGTCGGTTTGGCGCCGGGGACGCCGGCGACGTTTCGAGGCTTCGTGCTCGCCCTGCACAAGGACGGGTCTCTTGCTTGGAAGAAGTACACGGTCGAGCCGCCGTCCACCGGCTGCGGCATCTGGTCGACGCTCTCGGCAAACGAGCCAGATGGGCTCGTCGTCGCTTCGACGGGCAACAACTACACGGGCACGCCGACCGATACCTCCGACGCGTTCCTCGGGCTGCCGCTGGCGGACGGCGCCGATTTTCGCTGGAAAGCGCAGATTCTCGAGGGCGACGTGTACACGACGCGCCAGAGCAACGGCAACCCGGACGGCGACTTCGGAGCCAATCCGATCTTGTTCGAGGTGAACGGGCAGAAGCTCGCGGCCGGCGGCGCCAAGATGGGCGACGTGTTCGTGGTCGATCGCTCGGACGGCACGATCATCAAACAGAGGAACCTCGGCCCGCCGAGCGCGTACAAGGGTGGCGTTTTCAACAACGGAGCCTGGGACGGGAGCAGCTTGCTGATCCTGGTCAATGGCGCCCAGAGCACGGGTCCGGGCAGCGATCCAGCGGCGGTCGCGTTCAACGTCGCGACCCTGTTTGCCCTCGATCCGCTGACCTTGGACATCAAGTGGGAACGCGCCGTGGTAGGTCCCGCGTTCGGCCCGATCAGCGTCGCCAATGGCGTGGGCTTCTTCGGAAAGAACACCGTCCTTCAGGCCTTCGACACCGCGACCGGCGACGTGCTGTTCGAGTACCAGACCGAAGGCACGATATCGACCGCACCCTCGGTGTCCGACGGCTACGTGATCTTCGGCAGCGGCATGCCCTGGATCCAGTCGGTGAACGGGAGTAAGTACTACGCCCTGAAGGTGCCATGATCCGCCGTTTTGCGATGCTTTTGCTCGGGGGCATGAGCGCGGTAGCAGTTTTCGGATGCGGCGGGAGCGACTCCGAACAAGAACAGCCGCCCCCGCCGCCCGCGCTGAATTTTGCCCGCATCACGCGCGAGGTGATCAACACCAACACGTGCGGTGGCGTGGCCTGTCACACCGGCACCGTGGCGGGTTTCATGCTGGCTTCCAACAACCAGCTCTACACGACGCTGGTGGGTGCGAAGGCAACGGGTCCCTTCTGCGTGGACAGCGACATGGTGCGCATCGTCCCGGGCGATCCCGACAACAGCCTGCTCTTCCAGAAGATCAGCGTCATACCGCCGCCCTGTGGCGAGCCGATGCCGACGGCACCACTTCCTGCAGAGAAGATCGACCTCGTGCGGTCCTGGATCGAAGCGGGTGCTCCGAAGGACTGATCGCCTCGCGGCGGCAGCTCCTCGCGCCGTCGTCGCGACGGCTCTCGCGATAGCCAGCATCGCGGGATGTCGCCGGGAGCCTTCCGGCGCCGCGTCTGGCGCGCTTGCGGCCGCTCCGGGTGTGCCGCCGCTCGACAAGTACACGGTTTCTTCCGACCTTCCCCCGGGCCCTGGCGCGTCATTGCCGGTGCCGCCGGAGGGCGCGCTCGAACCTTTTCGCTTCTGGATCAACCAGGAAACGCCGCGACAGAAGAAGGCTCCGGAGTGGCGCTCGATCCCCGCGAAAGAGGGCCTGACCGTCGAGATGGCGGCCGATGGCAAGTGGCGTTGCCTGGTCAATCCGGCTCAGGTCTTCGGCAAGGTGGACGACGATCGCAAGGTGGCGTTCTGGACGACGTCACGCGTCGTGCGCTGCTCGAGCGATCAATGGGCCACCTACGTCGAGGGCTTGGTGCGGGTTGGATACGGACCGGACGGCAAGCGCGAGAAGGTCGATCCCCCCGCAGCGCTCTATCTCCGGGACACCGTCAACGGGCAGCCGCGTGTCACTGTCGTCGTGCTGGAGGGACCGCCCTCGAAGAGCAAGTGACTCGAGTGCTCGCGACAAGGGAGCGATCCACGAGCTTCGATAAGAGCATGATCGTCGTGTCATACCGGAGCTGATTTCGAGGAAAATTCCGCTACTCTGCGGCATTTTTCCGCGGAGCTCACGGCGCGGCAGCAGCGCTCAAAGGGGGACGGGGCACGATTTGGCGTGGGAAGCAAGAGGACGCTTGTGCCCCGTTCAGCAATTCTGAGCTATGTTCCGCGCCGCGGTATTGGCGCCGCGTTCAGGAGGACGTTTATGAAGGTCTTTACGACAGTACTTGCGGGGGCTTTGTTGCTCGGTGCTGGGCTCTCCAGCGTCACCGGTTGCAGCGACGACGATGAGCCGGCTGCGGCGGGCGCAGGTGGCTCGGCGGGCGGCGCTGGCGGCACGGGCGGCACGGGTGGCAGCACCGGTGGCTCTGCAGGCCGCGGTGGCAGCGGTGGCAGCGCTGGTCGCGGTGGCTCCGGCGGCAGCGCGATGGCGTGCGACGCGGGCGCTGTGATTCCGGAGTGCAAGACGCGCGGGGCAGCGGAAGGTGTCTGCACGTCCCTCGCTACTTGCAGCTGCGACCATTGCGCTTGCCAGCTCGAGGCTTGCGAGAACTCTGCGACCTGCAAAGCGGTCCGCGCTTGCGCGACGCGCACGGGTTGCTGTCCGTCGGACGAGATGGGCTGCACCGGCGCTCCGGGCTGCACCGAGGCGTGTGCGACCGAAATCGGCGCTGCCTCTGCCGACCAGGGCTTGCAGCTGATCCTCGCGGTCAGCGCGTGCACCTACCAGATGAACAGCTGCAAGAGCTGCCGCGTGGACGGCGGCACTACGGACGGCGGCAGCGACGCTTCCAGCGACTGACGCATCACTCCAAGGTCGTGCGTGCGCTGCGGTTCGATGGGGCCGCAGCGCCGCGCGTCCGGGAGCTTTGGCAATGGAAGGCGGCTCGCCCGAAGCGGTGCTCGGCTACTGGTTCGAGCCCGGGCAACAGCGCCGCTGGTTCGAGGACAGCGCGACGACCGACGCCGAGATCCGCGCGCGTTTCGCGGAGCTCTGGCAGCGCGCTTGCGAAAAACGGCTGGATCACTGGGCGGACAGCGCGCGCGGACGGCTCGCGCTCGTGATCTTGCTCGACCAGTTTTCACGCAATCTGAACCGCAACAGCCCGCTCGCGTTCGCGGAGGACGCCCGCGCAGAGCAGCTCGCGCTCGGAGCCGAAGCGGCGGGACACGCGGCCGAGCTCAAGCCGATCGAGCGAGCGTTTCTCTACATGCCGCTGATGCACGCGGAGGACCTGCGCTTGCAGACGCGCGGCGTCGAGCTGTTCGAGGCGCTCGGCCTCGAGTCCAAAGACTGCTCGCAGTTTCCCAAGTATGCACGCCTTCACCGCGACTTGATCGCGCGCTTCGGTCGCTTTCCGCACAGGAACGCGGTGCTCGGACGCGAGTCGACCGCGGCGGAAGTCGAGTTTCTGGCGCAGGGTGGGATGTTCGGCGGCGGCGCGAGCTAGTCGTCGGGGGGTAAGGCCTTCGGCACGGGGGCTTGTGGCATGATGGGCTTTGGTCCGTAAGCGGCCCGCCTCGCACGATGCAGCTCGCTGCCATCACGCCGATCCCCGGCCACGCCGTATTTCTCCTGCTCATCGAGCTGGCGCTGCTCTTGATCGTCGCGCGGCTGGGCGCCGCCCTGGCGCGGTTGATCGGGCTGCCGGCCGTGGTCGGCGAGCTCGCGGCCGGGATCGTGCTGGGGCCTACGGTCTTCGGCCATTACGCGCCCGACGCTTTCGCGGCGCTGTTCCCCCAGACCCCCGAGCAGTTTCACCTGGTCGAGACCGTCGGCCTGCTCGGCATGGTGCTGCTGCTGCTTTTGACGGGGCTCGAGACCGACCTGAAGCTTTTGCGGAACCTCGGGCGCGCTGCGTTGGTGGCGTCCGTCTTGGGCATGCTGGTTCCGTTCGTGCTCGGGTTCGGGCTGGGCTTGTGGATGCCCGATCAGTACCTCGCGATGCCCGATCGGCGCACGCTGTTCGCGGCATTTCTGGCGACCGCGATGGCGATCTCGGCGATGCCGGTGATTGCCAAGATCCTGATGGATCTGGATCTGACTCGCCGCAATATCGGGCTCGTAATCCTGTCGGCGGGAGTGGTCGACGACACCGCGGGCTGGCTGATCTTGTCGGTGATTGCCGGCGCCGCCACGCAGGGCGCGGTCGAGCTCACCGGGCTCGGTCTGACGTTCGTTTTCCTGGTCGCGTTTCTCCTGGCGATGGGGCTGATCGTCTACCCGCTGTTGCGCGTGTTCTTGCGGCTGATCGCGCGCTTGCACTCGCCGGAAACCGAGATGGTGACGATCGTCAGCGTCACCTTGCTGTGCGCGGCCGTGACCGAGAAAATCGGCGTTCACGCGGTGTTCGGCGCGTTCGTCGTCGGCACCGTGCTGCGCCAGGTGCCGGATCTGAACCACGACACCGTGCACCGGCTGGAATCCTTCGTGTTCTCGATCCTGGCCCCGGTGTTTTTCGGCACCGTGGGTTTGAAGGTGAATCTGTGGACCCTGACCGGCGGCGGCACGACGATGCTCGGGATCGTGCTCGCGATCGCCTGTATCGGTAAGCTCGTTGGCTGCACGCTGGGCGGGATCTGGGGCGGGCTCAGCAGGTGGGAAGCGGTGTCGATCGCGGTGGCGATGAACGCGCGCGGCGCGATGGAGCTCGTCGTCGCCAGCATCGGGCTATCGCTGGGGATCCTGAATCAGCAGACCTTTTCCATGATCGTGGTGGTGGCGATCGTGACCTCGTTCATGGCGCCGATCGGCCTGCGCCTGACGATGCGCATGGTGCAGATGACTCGCGACGAATCCGACCGGCTGCTGGCCGAGCAGTCGCGGGGTGTTTTCAACCTGGAGCGGCTGCGCGTGCTGGTGCCCACCGCAGGCGGCCCGAACGCCGTCTTTGCAGCGAAGGTTGCTTCCGCGCTCACGGTCCAGAGCTCGAACCCGGTCGAAGTCGCGTATGTCGACGAGAAAGGCGGTTTTGCCGACCGCTTGTTCCGGCTGGTGGGCCCGACCGAGGCCGGCAAGAATCTGGACAATCATCTCGCCGAGCTGAAGAAGCAGGCAGGCGAGCGCCAGATCAAGATCCGGCGCCTGAGCGGAGCCGTGGCAGCAAAAGCGATCACCGCCGAGGCCGCCAAGGGGTTCGACATGATCATGGTCGGAGCCTCGGGCCGCGGGGCGAAAATCGGCGGCCGCGTGCTTCAGGACATCGTCGACAACGCGCCGTGCGACGTGGTGATCGTCAAGGCCGGGACGAAAAAATCCGAGCTCAAGCGCGTGTTCGTGCCGATCGACGGCAGCTCGGTTTCGCGCGTCGCCGCCGAATTCGCGCTGCATTACGCCGAAGCGATCGGCGCTGAGCTCACGCTGGGCATCGTGAGCGATCGCCGCACGCAGCTCTCGGTTCACGAGGCGCGCCCGGACACGCTGCCCAGCACCAATCCCACCCTCACCGCGATCCCGCGCAGCGACGACGATCAGGAGCGCTCGCAGCGGCTGACCGATCCTACGCGGCTTTCGAGCGTGCCGACGGACGCCGACGCCGAGGCGCTGATCCGTATCTCTCCGGTGTTTCGGGTGGCGACGTTGCGTCCGAAAATCGTAGGCATCGATTACGACCCCGGTCACGGAACCGTCGCTTACGCGATCGCGCGCGGCGGCTACGACCTGGTGGTGCTCGGCGCCGAGAACCGGGCGGTGCGCAAGCGGCTGTTTTTCGGCCATGAAAACGAGCGGATCCTCAACCTGGATTCGGTGACGACGGCAATTCTGGTGCCGTCCACCCGGCGCAATCACTGAAGCGGCGCCCTGGTTTTCGTGCGCTATGCTGTGCGCGCGATGCCGGCGCCCAGCGACAAGCCGCGAGTCACTCACCGAAGCCACGAGTTTGCCTGCCGCCTGGTCTGGAGCGGCGCGGAACAGGGCGGCACCCAGAACTACGCCGACTACTCGCGCGAGTATCAGATCGAATTCGAGGGCAAGCCGGTGCTGCGGGGCAGCGCGGCCCCGGTGTTCCGCGGCGACGACGGCCTGCACAATCCCGAAGACCTCTTGGTGGCGGCGTTGAGCGGCTGCCATCTGTTGAGCTACCTGGCGCTGTGCGCCCGCGGCGGCGTGGTCGTGGCGGCGTACAGCGACTACGCCTGGGGCAAGATGGAGGCAGTCGAGGGCAAGCTCCGTTTCACCCAGGTCATCCTGCGTCCGAACGTGCTCATCGCCGCCGAATCGTCGCTGGCGAAGGCTCGGGCACTTCACGAGGAGGCGCACGCTCAGTGCTTCATCGCGAACTCGGTCAACTTCCCGGTCGAGCACCAAGCGACGGTTCGGCTACTAGATTACGCGGGGCTCGGGACGGACTGAAGCGCCCCCGCCTCCCATTACGTGCTAGGGAAAAAGGCCCAATGAGCGCCTATAACCAGCGGATCACCGTGGCGCTCGACTACCCGGTGTACTTCACCGAGGACGTGCTCGATCCCGCGAACCGGGACCTGCTCGAGGCGATCTCGCGCCGCGAGCCCCAGCGGCGGCACCGCTGCTGCTTCGCCGTCGAGACGCGTGTGGCCGAGCTCTGGCCGCGGCTGCTCGACGACATCGCTCGCTACTGCGAGCGCCACGCCGCCTCACTCGAGCTCGTGACGACGCCGATCGTCGCGCCGGGCGGCGAAGAGAGCAAAAACGACGAAGCCGCGCCGGCGCGCTTTCACGACCTGTTCGAAGCCGCCGGGCTCGATCGGCAGAGCGCCGTGGTCGTGATCGGCGGCGGAGCATTTCAGGACCTGGTGGGCTACGCCGCGGCGACGGCGCACCGCGGCTTGCGCGTGGTCCGCGTGCCGACCACGGTGCTGGGTCAGAACGATTCCGGCGTGGGCGTGAAGAACGGCATCAACGCCTACGGCAAGAAGAACTTCCTCGGCACGTTCGCGGCTCCTTTCGCCGTGCTCGCGGACGCGCGCTTCCTCGAGACCCTGCCGCAACGCGATCGCGTCGCCGGCATGGCCGAAGCGGTGAAGGTCGCGTGCATCCGCGACGCAGCATTTTTCGAGTGGCTGTGCGCGCACGGGCGCGAGCTCAGCGCGTTCGAGCCCGCCGCCGCGAAGGAGATGATCCGGCGCTGCGCGGTGTTGCACCTCGAGCACATCGCCGGCTCCGGCGATCCGTTCGAGCTCGGCACCGCGCGTCCGCTCGACTTCGGGCACTGGGCCGCGCACAAGCTCGAGACCTTGACCGACTTTCGGCTGCGCCACGGCGAGGCGGTCGCGATCGGGATCGCGCTCGACACCCGTTATTCGGCCGACATCGGCCTGCTCGCGCCGGAGGCCGCCGAGCGCGTGCTGAAGCTGCTCGAGACGATCGGGCTTCCGCTCTGGGACGAGGCGCTCGAGTCTCGCGACGCGGCCGGGCGGCTGCGCGTCCTCGACGGCTTGCGCGAGTTCCGGGAGCACCTGGGCGGCGAGCTCACGGTGACGCTGCTCGAGGCGATCGGGCGCGGGCGTGAGGTGCACGAGCTCGACGAGGCCGCGATCGCGCGGAACATCGAGTGGCTGGGCGCAAACTACGGGCCCCCCGTGCCGACGGCGCAGGGGATGTAGAGTAAGAAGCTCATTCGGCGAATGCGCGCACGCGCGCGGCGTGAAAGCTCGACGGGTGCGCGCTCAAAAATCTTCGAGCGAGCTCTCGCGCTCTGCCGCGCTGACCGGACGCGGCTAGCGCTTCGATGCTCAGCGCCTCGCGCTCCTGCGCCAGCGTCCCGCCGGGAAACTTGCGCTGCGCCTGATCGAGCAGCGCCAGAGCCCGAGCCGGGCTTCCGCCGCGCAGTGCGTCGCGAGCCGCGGCGACCAGGCGGCTCTCCTCGTGAGCAGTGGTCACGGACGCGACCGGGGCCGGCGTGGGGTTCGGTGGTGCCGCGACCGGAGCCGTGGCCGGCGGCATGGGTGCCGGCCACGACTTTGGCGCAGCGAGGGGAAATGCGGCAAGGCCAGTGCTGGTCGGTGCCGGCCGCACGCTGATCGCTTGTTCGGCGGGCGCTGCCGGAGCTCGCTCGATAACCGGTGCTGGACTGCGCGGGGCGGGCTCGATGCCGGGTTCAGTCGGCGCTCTCTCGAACGCGGACCCTGCTTTCGGCCCTGCGGGAGCCGCGGGCACGACGCTGAACGCCGCTGCGGCAGGGAGGGGCGCCTCGGTGGGCACGTCACGCGGCGTCAGCACGCCGACACCGGCCATCGCGACCACGCCGAGCGAAAGCCCGATCGACGCTGCCTTCGCGATCGAGAGCAGGGCGACGCCCTTCGCGCCGGCCGCGCCCGCCGCACCCGCACCCGCTGCACCGGCTGTCGCGCCGCCGACGCCCGCCGGTCCTTCACCTCCCGTGGGACCGCCGCCCGGCGGCGGCAATCTGGCGGAGAGCGCCGTCCAGATCTCGCGCGTGACGCGCTGTCCCGGTGCCGCGGCGCCGCCTGCCGTCAGCACTCGGCGCTCGAGCTCGCTGAGCCCCGCAGGAGCATCGAGTAGTCGGCGCGGGTCGGCCATCAGCGACCCCCCGCGCGTGCAACCGAATCCCGGAGCGCGGCTTGCTGAACGACGATGCGGCTGAACGCTTTGCGAGCGAGCCGCAGCCGCGAGTACACGGTGCCGAGCGGAATCTCGAGCGCTTCGGCGATCTCTTCGCCCGTCAGCTTTTCAATCTCGAACAGCATGAATACCGCGCGTTGGTCGAGGTCGAGCTTCTGGAGCGAGGCCTCGAACAGCCGTAGATCCTCGTGTCGCTCCAGGGCCAGCACCGCGTCTTCACGCGGATCGGCCATGGCGTCGAGCGGTCCTTCGTCCAGCACTTCGCGCCGGGCGTGAGCGCGCCGACGATAGTCCTTGGCAGTGTTCAGACAGATCCGGAACAGCCAGGTCGTGAGCTTGGCGTGAGGGGCGAAGTCGGGGAGTCGCCGATGGACGACCAGAAAAACGTCTTGCACGGCATCGTTCAGGGAAGATTCGGGCGCACCGAGCCGCCGGAGCGACCTCCATACGAAGCCGACGTGCGCCTCGTAGACTGCGTGAAAGTCGTGGCCCGTGTCGTACAAAGGGCAGCTCCCGGGCCGCGCCATCACCAAATCTTTGCCGACAGCGAAAGACCGAGCCAGCCGATCACCGTCTCGGTCTCGAAAGGGGTGCCGCTCAGGCCCCCGATGGAGAAGGTCTCGGGATGGGGCGAAATCAAAAGCCGGGCGGCGAGGGCGGTCGAAAGCCACGGCACGGGCTCGAAGCCGAGGTCGACCCCGGCCCCTGCCAACCACCAGGGCCGGCGTTCGGAGGAATCGACGGTGTATCCGCGGGCTTTGCCGCGAAGGCTCAGTAGCGCGCCGAGCGCGCAGCCATCGAGGCGAATCCCCTCCGCAGCGAGCAGGCGCGTACACGCCCGCAGCTGCCCCCCGAACGCGCTCACCTCCACGAAACCCGGCTCGAAGGCGATTTCGCGCTCCGGGGTCCAGAGCGCCCCCACCCACAGGGAATGCCCGAGGTAGCGAGCGCCCAATTCGCCGGACAGCGCCGCTGAAAGGCCTTCGGGCAACCCGCCGGTCAGGGCGATCCCGCCGCCCAGCCAGAAACTCGGTGCGGGCCCTCGCGGGCCGACGGCCGGATGAGCCGGCCGTTCCGGCTGCTCCGGATCCCGGTCGAGCAGCACCAGCAAGGACACCAGGAGGGCCTCCCGGAGTGCGTCGCAGGACGGTCCCGGGGCGCTCAGCGTTCGAACCCCGCGCTTGCCGCCCGATGCGCGGACGGTCGACGTGAACCCCGCGCCGGTCGACCGGATTTCGATCTCGATCACGATCGGTGCTTCCTCGGCAATGGGCGTCGGCCCCAGGCGCTCGCGCAACGCGTCGGCGATCGCCTGCGAATCCGGGCACGAAGCCGAGCCCGGATCGCGCACGACGTCGAGCCTCGCCCCCGGCAGCTCCGCCGCAAATCCCGCGCGGCCATGGAGAAATCCCGCGCACACTGCCGCCGACGCAAAGACGAGGGTCCGACCGCCCCGCGGCATTCGTGGCGTACTCTACGCCAGGCTTCCGCGATTTGCCCGCTGACGATTGTGTGATGGGAGCGCGCACCGGGCTCCCTAGATGGGTATGACGATGCTTTCGAAATCTAGAAACTTGCTTGGTCCGGGGGCGGCGCTGTCCGCGCTGGGACTCACCTTCATTCTCGCGAACGCCTGTAACTCCACCGACTCGCAGATCGGGTCCTACAAGCGGACGGTGGCCGGGGGTCAGTGCGACACTCCGGGGGAAACCAAGGACGAGGGGTGCAA
>Ga0111539_10001689_pt1 | contig 29442 bp, 24 predicted proteins | sample RhiMethybrSRZTD1_FD_79667 | JGI IMG/M metagenome (GOLD analysis project Ga0111539, IMG submission 79667) | Populus rhizosphere microbial communities from Tennessee, USA - Rhizosphere MetaG P. TD hybrid SRZTD1 (version 2) (version 2) | ecosystem: Host-associated > Plants > Roots > Rhizosphere >...
GCGCGCCCGTCGCCGTTGACGGCCACGCCGGCCGTGAGTCCGACGCTTTCGAAACGGCCGTTCCCGAGGTTGTGATACAGGAGATTCGGGTTCGAGTCGTTGGCGACGAACAGGTCCACGAACCCATCGTCATCGTAGTCGGTTGCCACGACGCCGTAGCCATAGGCGCGCGTTCGATCGGTGAGGCCGTGCCGGTCCGCCGTCTCCACGAATCGACCCTGGCCGACGTTTTCGAAGAACAGATCCGCCTCGCCGGGAAGTCCTGTTGGACCGACCATGATCTGTGGCCCACCGCGCCAGCGCAGCGTCCGCTGAGCCTTCCCGACGGATTCCCACGTCGTCTCAACGTAGCGGACGACGTAGAGGTCGAGATCGCCATCGGCGTCGGCATCGAAGAACGTGCAGCCCGTACTCCAGCCGCCGGCAGCGACCCCCGCGGCCGCCGCTACGTTCTCGAATGTACGGTTACCACGGTTGCGGAACAGCGCGTTCGGACCCCAGTTGGTGACGTAGAGATCGAGTCGGCCGTCGCCATCGACATCGCCGACGCAGGCGCCGCTGCCCCAGGCGGCGAGATCGACGCCCGACTGACTGGAGACATCCTCAAACTTCCACCCACCGAGGTTGCGATACAGCGCATTGCGATGCGGGACGCGCTCACGCGTCGCGGTCAGTTCCGCCGCCGTCGTCAGGTAGATGTCGAGCAGTCCATCACCGTCGTAGTCGAACAGGGCGACGCCGCCGCACGACGATTCGAGAATGTGATCCTTGGTGGGTCCGCCGCAATACATCTTCCACGGCAGTTGCGCGCCGACGGCGAAGGTGACTGGTACCGCCGCGCCAATATCGGGGACCGTGACGTTCGGCGGCGCCGGTCCCATCGCTGAGGCATGGCCACCGGACGCGGGCTCTTTCGGCTTGGACTGGCTGAAGCTGCCCTCAAACGGGAGACCACGAGCGACGTCGGCTTCGAGTTGTGCTCGCGCCTTGTCGAGGAGCGCAAGAGTGGAGCGTGTCGCGGACGCGACGCGTCGAGTGTCTGCGGGTGGGAGCGAGGCGAGGTCCGCTGCCGAACGACGGAGATCGTTTCGCAGTGACGGCTCGAGAATCGTTGTCGCTGCGCCGAGCGTGTTGAGACTGCGACTGGCGGCCTGAAGGGCGCGTTGAACCTGATCGGCGCTTGCGTCAGAACGCGCCGCCTGCTGGAGCTGGCTGACCGAGTCGCGCTGTGCCTGCAGAAGGCGCGTGCGCTCCTGCGCGTCCCGTGCCGGCTGCGCCGCGGTCTGCCGCGCCGCCGTGGTCGGCATGAACGCGCCGATCGCACCGAGCAAGGCAGAGACGGCGAGCACGATCGCGCGCGCGCGGATCCAACGACTCTTTACATCCATGGGTCGCCGCAGCGCGAGGATGATACCCCTCGCGCTGCGGTCTTGTGAAACCGCTTCAGAACGTCACGCGAGTGACGATCTGGAGCTGGCGCGGGTCAGCGACGCCGCTGATGGTGCCGAATCCGTTCCGCTGCGTCAGGTTCCCTGCCGCGTCGTAGGGCAGATTCGTGATGGTCCGATCCGTCAGACTCCTGAAGTTCACGGTGTTGTTGACGGTCGTAAACTGGACAGTGTCCAGCGCGTTGAAGAGGTCGAGCCGAATCTCGAACCTGGTCCCCCCTCCGGTCTGGAAGTTCTTCGAGATCGACAAGTCGAGATTGTTGAGGGGTGGCTGGCGAGCGAAGAGCCGCGGTGTTTCGTCGCCCTTGCTGCCCGGCTGCGGCGGCGCGAAGCACTCGGGGTTTTTGAACTGCCGGAATTCATCGCCGCTCCATCCGCGGCCCGGGTCGCAGGTGATCGCGATCCGCGCGTTCGGATTGCCGTCCGTCCCGGTGAGGTTTGCCGCGCCGATGCCGGGAATCGAGAAGTTGACGGCATAGGGCCGGCCGCTCGTCCACCGGTACACGCCCGAGATCTGCCAGTCGTTGGCGAGGATCCCGAGCGCTCTGCTCGAGGTCCCGTTCGGGATCTGGTAGATGGCGTTGAACGTGAAGTTGTGCGTCCGATCGTAGTCCACGATTCCGTAGTCGATCCGCTTGGTCTCCTCTTTACTGAGATTGGGCACACCGGCAGCGCCGTCTGTGTTGTTGAGCGACTGCGCCCTGCTCCACACCCAGAAGCCAGACAGCATCACGCCGCGATCGTACCGGCGAGTGACTGAGGTCTGCAGCGCCCGATAGTCGCCATAGCTGCTGTAGTCCCACATGCGAATGTTGCCGTAGCCCGGGTACGGCCGCAGGAAGTCGGCAGGCAGCGCCGAGGCCCCAGGAGTCGTGCTCGGGACACGGGTGGGATCCTGGTTCTGCGGCTGGAAGGTCCCGCCAAACGGCACGGCGTTGATCTGCACCTGCCGCAACAGGTCGGTGGATCTCGAGCCGACGTAGGCGACGTCGAGCGTGTACTGCTCAAACAGCTTGTGCTGCACGCCGACGTTCCACTGATCGACGCGCGGCGGCTTGAAGTCGTACGCTGACGGATTCAGCGCCAGCGTCGGAAACGGATCGCTGGCCCCTGACGATACGTCCCCGAGCCGTCCCCACTGGATCGACGAGTTCAACACGCCCGGCGCGTTGGAAATCATGTCGAACACCTGATTTCCCTGCGGCCGATCGTAGAAGATCCCGTAGCCGCCTCGGATGATTGTCCGTCCTTCGCCCGAGAAGTCGTACACCGCGCCGATGCGCGGAGAGACTCTGAAGGCAGCCCCCGACTGGAGTTGCTCATCGATGCCCTGACCCGCCTGGAACGAACCGTTGAAGCGGTTCGAACCGGGCGTGAGCCGCCCAATGAAGCGCTCTTCGACCGTGTTGCCCAGGGTCGGGACCACGCCCTGAGCGATGAGCGCCGGATCCATGCCCCGTCGTGAGCAACCCGCACCCGGCGCACCGCCGACGCACACCGGTCTGTACAGCTTGGCCGCCTGAGCCGCACTGAACTCCTCGGGCAGGAAGTTCGAGGCCTGCAGCGTGGTGTCCCACTGCGGTGTCAGCCGGTAGAACCGCACGCCGTAATCGAGCGTGAAGTTACCGCTCGGCCGCCAGTTGTCCTGCAGGTACCACTCGACGTTCTTGTACCGCCATTCCGGGATCGCGAACTTCGAGGCCTGCGTGTAGACGTTGAACACGCCGGTCGCCGCGTTCGCGTAGCTGAGGCCCGTGTCGAACGGGTTGTTCCCGTCGTCAATGAAATTGATCCGGCTGTTGAAGCTGGCGAAGATGCTCTGGGGTTTGTAGCTGCTCTGGAAATAGAACCCGGCCTTCCAGACGTGCGCCCCCTTCACCTTCAGGATGTTGGCGATGACATCGTGGGTGATGTTCTCGTTGGTGAACGGACCGCGATCGGTTTGGTACTGGCCGGCGTTGCCGGTGCGACCGCCGCGGAATTCGAACCAGGGCACGTAGTCGGCCTGCAAGGCGTTCGGGAACAGCAGCGGCAGCCCCCCCACCCCCGCGGTCTGTCGGAACAGCTCCTGCCTCTGCAGGTCGTAGTTCAGTGAGTTCGCGGCGCGTCCCCAACTGAGCTCGAGGGTCGTGCTGTTGTTCAACACGGCCGTCGCGGAGAGCATGTAGTTCGAGCCGGGATGCACGAACAGCGTTGGCGTCGGCAGCTGATCGCTGCCGTTACCTGCCCAGGTCGTGCCGTAGGCCTGCAGGATTTCTTCCTTGTCCTTCATATAGCGACCGGTGATCCGCCAGCTGTCGGTCGCCTGGAAGTCCATGCGCAGCAGGTCTTCGCGCCGTGGCGCCTCGTTGGGCACCTGGCTGGTGTAGTTCAGACCGCTGCCGCCCGAGAAGTTGGTCGCCGGGAAGATGCCGAGCGCTGCGAGCCCCGGGGCATAGATCCGGTTGGCCGGAATCCGTCCGAGCACGCCGCCGTCCTGGAAGCAGCCGCGGGTATCGGCGGCGCTGCACGGCAGGCCGGTGGTGTAATCACGAATGTAGGGAAACGGGTTGCCGCTGCTGTCCACGCTCTGTGAGAAATCACCACGACGCTCGAGGGCCGTCGGCACGCGTGTCAGGCGCACGGCTGCCGGGTCCTGCCGCTTCTGAAACTCCTGGCTCCAGAAGAAGAACAGCTTGTTCTTGCGCTCGTTGAACCCTGGGAACGAGACCGGTCCACCTACGGTGTAGCCGCGGTCATTGCGTGAGGTCTCGGGTTTCGGGAGCTCCGGCGTCTCGCGCTTGTTCAAATACGAGTTCGCCGCCCAGTCCGAGCGACGGCCGTACCAATAGCCGGAGCCGTGGAAGCGCTGCGTGCCGCTCTTGGTCACGACCTGCAGCTGGCCGCCGACGGCGCGTCCGAACTCGGCCTGGTAGGCGTTGGTCAGGATCTTGAACTCGGCGACGGCGTCGATGTTGGTCGTCGCCATGTTGCCACCGTTGTCGCCGGTGTCGATGTTGGAGACGCCATCGATCGTGATGTTGTTGGAGTTCGGCCGCTGGCCGTTGACGGTGAAGCTGCTCACCTGTGCCAGCTCCGCATTGCCGTTGTTCTGTGAGAGCGCGCCTGGCACCAGCGTCGCGAAATTGAAGAGCGCACGGCCGTTGTTGGCGATGTTTTTCAGCGTTTCGCTTTCGAGCGTGAACGAGCGCTCGCCGCTCGCCGATTGCAGCTGGGTGACGCGGCTCGACACGGTGACTTCTTCAGCCAGATTACCGAGCTCGAGTGTCAACGATCCCATCGCGATTTTGTCGCTCGCGTTGACGACCAGGTTCGTCCGTTCGATCGCCTTGAAACCCTGCAGCGCGAGACGAAGCGTATACGTGTCGGGCCGGACGACGGGAAACACGAAACGGCCACCGGAATCGGTGTCCTGCGTAAGCGCATTCCCCTGCGTGCGGCTGGTCAGCGTCACGGTGACGCCGGGCAGGACGCCGCCTTGTGCGTCTTGGACGACGCCCGCCACGGAGGCGCTTGTCGTTTGTGCGTGAGGAGAGGCCGGGTAGGCGACAAACAGGAGGGCCACCAGGACAGGCCTCCATCCGCGCCCGAATCGTCTGACGAACCGCATAGATCCTCCTTCCAGCAATCGATCCCTAGACATGCACCGCCCCCGCGAATACCGAGAAGTTGGAACCGGTCGATGTGCGAACCCCGCCACCACCTGCGCGCAGTCTGTCGCCGTTGACGAGCCCACGACAGCCGAGCCTGGCGGACGCGGGCGATTCTACGACTGTTACCGTTTACATCAAAGCTTTTTTCCGACAACGGCCGTTGCGGACGATCAGGGCCTGCCGGACCGGCACGGACGCTGGAACCGGTTCCATTCCTCGTCGCGCGCGGCCCCCGCGGCCAGCCGGCTGAGGAGGTTTGATGGAACCGGTTCCAGGATGGGGCGCCTTGTACCACCGCCCGCGACACGTTGTCAACTCGGGGTGGCGGGGCCCCTTAGGGGCGGGACGCACCTCGCGGCGCGCCCGTGCTCTCGCGCACGACGAGCGTCATCGAGTACTGCTGCACAACCGTCCGCTCCTCGACCGCGGTAATCGCCGTGAACAACCGACGACAGGCATCACGGCCCATCTCCCGCATCGGCTGGGCCATCGTCGTCAGACCCGGCCACGACCGCGCCCCTTCCGGAATGCCGTCAAATGCTGCGACCGACAGATCGCCGGGCACGTGGACGCCGCGTTGCTGCGCCGCGCGAATGAAGCCGATCGCCAGCGCGTCGCTGCCCAGCACCACCGCCGTCGGACGGCTCGCCTGCCGCAGGAACGTGTCGGCGAACGCGGCGCCTTCGTCAGCTTCGTAGCTGGCACAAAAGCAGACGTCCTCGTCGCGCATCCGAATCCCGCGCGTGGCGAGTTCCTCGCGCAGCCCACGCAGGCGATGGCGAGACTCGATCGACGCGCGCGGCCCGCCGGCAAACGCCACCCACGTGTGACCGAGCGCGGCGAGGTGCGCAGCGAGCGTACGCCCGGCGGCGATATTGTCGGCCCGCACGACAGCGACGTCCGTGAGCGTTTCGTCCGGCGCGACCGCGACGATGGGCAGCCGCGCGTCCATGGCCGCGTCCAGGAGCGGTTTGTCCCGGCGGTGACACTTCGCGATGATCAACCCGTCCACTCGTCGCTCGTCGATCCACTCGAAGGCGATCGTCGCGTCGTAGGTATCCCTCAACTCGAGGCTGAGGAGCATCAGACTCGTGTCGCGCGACTGCAACTCCTCCTCCATGCCGGTGAGCAGCTGCGTGAACCAGGGATCCTGAATGGAATCGACCACGACGCCAATGCAGCCTTTGAGACCGAGGCTCAGATTTCGCGCCGTTCGCGACGGTTTGTAGCCGAGCGACTCGATGACCCGCGACAAACGGGCCTTCATCCGCGGGCTGACAGAGTCGTCGTTCAGATAGCGGGAGACAGTGCTGACCGCGACGCCGGCTTTGGCCGCGACGACGCGGATCGTCGGTTTCTTGAGCAAGGAGGCTCGCGCCGCCGATCGCAGTGACACGGTCTTCGCGTGACTCATTCGTGGGGCTGGGTAACGACTGGAACCGGTTCCAGTCAGTGCCCCAGCCTATCGCACCCGCCGCGCACTGACAAGCGTCGCCGCGACGCAGGCGCGCTTACGCCGTCCAGCTATGCAGCGCGCGGATGTAGTGCGCGCGCTCGAACGAGCTGCCATCCTCCATCGCTCGCAGGCTCACGAGTCCTCTCGCGTCAACCAGCCGATCGATCTTCTGCCACGCCATCCAGCGCTCGAGCGCCTGGTGCACCGAGCCGACAAACGACGGCCCATGGCGCAGCAATGCGGACACCATCTGCACGACATCTGCGCCGGCGAGGATCGCTTTGATGCCATCTTCCGGCACAGCGACGCCGCCAGTGAGGGCGAGTGACGGCCGTATGCGGCCATGCAGGATGGCCACCCAGCGCAATCGAAGCAGCAGCTCGCCGCTCGTCGACAGCTGCGCCTGGGGCGCCACCGTCATCGTACGAATGTCGATGTCCGGCTGGTAGAATCGGTTGAACAGCACCAGGGCGCCCGCTCCAGCGGCATCGAGTTGACGAGCCAGGCTGCCAAGCGCCGTAAAGAACGGCGACAGCTTCACGGCGACGGGAATCTTCAGCAGCCGTACGACGTCCTTTACGCCGGAGACAAGCCGATCCTCGATGGCACTTGCCGGCACCGACAGGTCTGCAGGGATGTCGTACAGATTCAGTTCCAGCGCGTCGGCCCCGGCCTGCTCGATCACGCTGGCATACTTCAGCCAGGCTTCCGGCGTCCGGCCATTCAAGGATCCAATCACGGGCATCGCGACGGTCTGCTTCGCTCGTCGGATGTGTTCGGCGTATTCATCCGGCCCGAACGGGTATTCATCGGGCGCGGGGAAGATCTTGAGCGCCGGAGGGCAGTCGCACTCGAAGACATCCATATGCGCGACGTGTCCCTCATGCGCACGCGTGATCTGCTCTTCAAACAACGAGTGAAGGACAATCGCCGCGCAGCCGGCGTCTTCGAGCCGCTTGATGGTGTCGAGGTGATAGCCGAAGGGAGACGCTCCGGCGATGAACGGATGCGGAAGTGTCAGGCCGAGATACGAGGTGCGGGTATCCATGAGGCCTCCATACGCTCATCGCTGCAAGCCGATGGCCATGATTCGCGGTGAGGCCGAGGGGACAAACCGCGCAATCTATTCGGTGGGTCGCCGAATATCCCGCTGCCTGTGCGTGATATTTCGCGTAGGCTAGAATCCCTGGCGTCGTGCGGGGCGCACTGCAGGAGGTCGCACTATGACGAACCTGGAAGACGCGGATCGGATTCATGAGCCGCTCGCCGAGCTCGAACGCCATTTGATCAGCGCCTACGTCGCCGGCACCGGCCACGACTTGCACAGTCTCCTGACGAGGACCGATGAAGACGCGCGCCGACTGCTTGCGGAGGCGTCGCGGTATGCCAGCGCGAAGCTGTGTGAGATCGAGGCACGGTCGCAGTACGTGCACCACCTTCACGGTGAGCCGTGATGAGGACCCTGCGCAATGACCCTTGGCGCTGAACGCGGTACGATACTGGAGATGAGTAACCCTGGAGGTGCCATGCGCTGGGTGATCGCTGTTGCCGTGCTGTCGAGTACCGCCGTCCTCTCGGCACATCACTCCTTCGGCGTCGCGTTCGATGCCACGAAGACGGTGATGCTGACCGGCGTCATTACCAAGATCGCGTGGACGAATCCGCACACGCACGTCTGGGTGGACGTCAAGGACGCCAGCGGTCAGGTCGTGAACTGGACGCTCGAAGGCTATCCGCCGAACGTGCTCGAACGAACTGGCTGGAAGAAGGACGTGACGATCAAGGTTGGCGACACGCTGACTTTCTTCGGATGGCGCGCGCGCGATGGGTCGCCGTTTGCACACCTGCGTGAAGCCACGCTGACCGATGGCAAGAAGCTGTATTTCGGTCCACCCGCCGGCACCGGCGAAGGCCCGGCAACGGTCAAGTGAGGACCATCGATATGCGCACCGCGTGCTTCGTCATCGCTTGCGTGCTCGTTGGATCGATCGCCTCCGCGCAGACCGCAAAGATTCAACCCACTCCGCGAACTGCCGACGGCAAGCCAGACCTGAGTGGCGTCTATCAGGCCAGTCCGCGGCGAGGCGGCTGGGACGCCGAGGCACCCGGCGATGAGCCAGGTGTGCCTGCGCCGCGCAGCGCGGTCAACATCAACACAACGGTGTCCGATCCAATCCCGTACACGCCGGAGGCAAGGAAGCGCGCGCAGGACATCCTCAATCAGCGCAGCATCGACGACCCCACCACGCGCTGTATCTTCGCGGCCTCGCCACGCATCACCGGCGTTGGGCTCTTCCCTGTCCAATTTGTCCAGACGCCGACGCAAGTGATCATCCTTTACGAGTACATGTGGGCGCATCGCGTGATTCCGATCGGCGCGAAGCACCCGGACGACCTGTCACCCAGCTTCATGGGCGACTCGGTCGGTCACTGGGAAGGCAACACCTTCGTCGTGGACGTCGTCGGCTTCAAGCCGGGAGGATGGCTGACCGGCGGACTGGTCACCAGCGACGCGCTGCGCCTGACCGAGCGCTACACGCGCGTCGATCGCGATCAGCTCACCTATGAGGTGACGATCGAGGATCCGAAGGTGCTGACCAAGCCGTTCACGCAGCGGACGACGCTGATGCTGCGCGAAGGCGCGCGTCTGCGCGAGTACTCCTGCGCCGAGAACAACATGGATCCGGCGGTCTACGAGAAGATGCTCAAGGACCCGGCATCCTCGACGTCGTTCATCCGGGGGAAATAGACGGTCTTTGGTCTTTGGTCTACGAGCGTCGCTCTCGGAGGCTGTGCGGAACTGTATGTCCGGAGCAAACCGTGGGGAGTGTATTGGCACAGCTCGTTGATCGACTGCGAAGCTGAGATGTACATGAGGAGCACCTTCACGCTAGGCGCGCGCTGACGGAGTCGTTCCGCAATCGCCGGACCGGTCGCGCCGGGCAGGATCAAATCAGTGATCAGCAGATCTGGCGGCTCGAGCGATTCGCAGAGCGCCATGCCCTCGGCGCCAGTACACCCCGTCTCGACCTGATAACCACGGCGCATCAACGCGTGACGCAGCAGCTCGCGCACCGCGGGCTCGTCCTCGACGAGCAGGATGCGCGCGGGCTTGGCGGACCTCGGACAGCTTCGGCACCGCGGCCAGAATCTGATCCACGTCCTCGCGGCGAGGATCGTTCTTGTCGATCGTCTCCTCGAGACGCTGCGCATAGCCGCCGATGATGAAGGCGATGTTGTTCAGATCGTGTGCGAGACGTCGTGCGTCGGCTGTCATGGTCGCACAGATAATCGGCCAACGGCCGAGAGGCCGGACGCTGCACGACTCCCACGAGGGAATTCCTGAATCAGTGATGGAGCCGGCGGACCGCAAAGCCGGCGCCAACATACCAGCTTGGCGCGAGCCCGGTCAGCCGGCGGCCACCTTCGACGTCGAGCTGACTGTTCGTGCCGATCGCACGGGAGACGCCGACGTCAACCGCGCAGTCGCATGCGTCGCCGGCAATTGCGCCGTAGATCTCTGCGAATCCGCCCCAGACCGCGCCAAAGCCTTTGCCGGCCGACAGACTCAGCTCGCGCCTCCAGGTTCGCCCGCCCGGAGTACCGATCGACGAGAGATTGACGTTTCCGGAAAGCCCGAAGTCGTGCGGAAAATCTCTGGACGCGGCCAGCTTCATACCGGCATCGTGGCCGTCGTCGCCGAGGCCGTTCGAGGCAGTCGGGAACGAGAGAAATGGAAGGACCGCGATGTAGAGTCCGGCCGCAGAGCCGTTCATGACGTTGAGCTTCGCGCCGATATCGACGTCGGATCGGCCGTGGGTGCGGATGTGTCCTGACGGCGTCCGCACCGATTGTGAGATGTAGCCGTCGGCACCGACGCGCAACTCGAAGCGGGATCCGAGACCGACGCGCACAAGAAGATCCGGGACGCTGACTTGCTGCGATTCGCGATCGCTCTGCTCGAAGCGAACGCCGGTCTCGATCTGAACGACGCGGTGGCCAACGACGTCGCTGGAGTCCGTGAAGTCAGGACGATCGGGCATCAACGCCGGAACGGCCGTCTGTGCCGCGGCAATCAGTGGTAACAGAACGAGCGTGCCGGCCAGCACGCTCGTCCCCAGGCGTCGTCGCACGTCAGGAAATCGACAGACACGCCGCGTACTTGAGTACGCGCGCCACCAATCAGAAGCCGACGCGGACCTCTCCAACCACTTGACGCCGCAGGATGTCGCCGAAGATGTGCTGCTGAATCTCCTGGTTGGCGATGTTGGTCAATTTCAGACTGGTGACGATCTTGTCGTTGAGCCAGCGGTAGCCGATCGTCCCGCTGACGAGCGTGAACGCCTCGGTCGTGCCGGCAAACCGCGCGTCGAGCACGTCCTGCCAGTAGGCCTCGTCGGTGTAGTTCACCGAGAAGTTCCCGAGCCACTTCATGTAGTTCACGGCCACGCCGGCGTTGAAGCGGTTCTTCGCCGGCCAGTTGATGTCGTTGATGGTCACGCCCGTCGGGAAGTCCTCGATCTCCGGCATCCACTGATACGAGTAGTTCACGAACAGATTGAGATACGGGTTCATCGCCGTGTCCACACCCAGCTCGATCCCCTTGTCTTTGACCGTCCCGAGATTGAGGTACGTGTAGCGAGACGGCAGCGCGTTTGGCGGCACGAACGCCGGCGGCAGCGGCCAGCCCGGAGGCGGCGCGGCGGCCGAGTAGAACGCCACGGGCGTGAACGCGATCGATCCATCCGTGTTGTTCCAATAGACCGCGGCCGAGAACGTCGTGCGCGGCGCGACGACGCCGGTGTAGCCAACCTCGAAGGCGGTGAGGGTTTCCTGCTCGAGGTCGGGGTTGCCGGTGGCTTGGGTCGGCAGCAGGAATTGCCCAATCACGGGCAAGATCACCGGAGTGAGGATGCCGACGTTCAAGTGATTGTTGATCGCCGATGGCGCCCGGAACGCCTGGTTGAAGGAGACGCGGAACGTCTGATTCCCCGCGGGCTTGTACATCAAGGTCGTGCGCGGCGAAAACACGGCGTTGTCAATCGACGAGAACTTGTCGATGCGGCCACCGATAAGCCAGCGGAACCGGTTGCCGAGAAAGATCTCGTCCTGCACGTAGGCGCCGCCTTCATTCCGGTCGTCGGCATCCGGGGCGATCGTGATGTCGAAGACGTTGCGCCGGAAGTTGCCGCCGAAACTGAGCGCGTGTCTCGTGCCGATCGCATACACGTCGGCTCCCTCGACGTCGAACGTCTTGGTGTCGAACCCAAGCCCGATCGGCAGGCCGTTGGTCCCGCGGGTGAGCAGGTTGGCGGCATCCCCATGCAGGAGATTCGTGAAAAACGAGACGCGCCGGCCGCCCTTCGAGTAACGGACTGTCGCGTAGCTCAAACGCGAGGAGTTGTCCACGTCGAACGGGCCGATGCCGCTGTGGATGATGCCTTCGGTGGCACCCACGCCGCCGGAGACCGTCAAGAGCGCCCCGCCGGACATGTCGTAGTCCACGCGGCCGTCGAACTTCGGTTGCGACGTGCCGGTGTTGGCAAACGGCGGATACGGCGTGCCGCTCGGCAGATTCCCTGTCGGCCGCGGCAGCGCGTCCTGCGTGAAGTAGCCGGCCGACACTTTGTAGGACCACTTGTCGTCCACGGCGTTGGCGTGCGAGCCGTTGACGTAGAACAGCGTGCCCGCGCTCTCGTCGCGTCCCGTCACGTCGCGGTTGAAGCCGCCGAAACCAATCGTCACCGCGTTGCCGCCGCCGTCACGCGCCAGCTCGCGCGGTGTGCGCGTGAGCACGTTGACGACGCCGGTCATGGCGTTGGCACCCCACACCGCCGACGCGGGGCCGCGCACGACCTCGATCTGCTTGATTTCATGCGGATTGGCCGGGATCAGATCCCACATGACCATGCCGAAGAAATCGAGATAGACGCTGCGGCCATCCACGAGCGCCAGTTGCGACGTTGACAGGGTGGACGTCGCGCCGCGGGTGGCGATGTTGACGTCGCGCGCCGAGACCTGCGTGACGTTCATGCCCGGCACCGCGCGAAGCAGATCGCCGACGTTGGTCGCCGGCGACGTTTCGATGGTCGCGGTGTTGATGACACTGACCGCGGCAGGCGCGTTCACGAGCTGCTGCTCGGAGCGGGTGGCGGTCACGACGACCACTTCCTCGAACGTCGGCGGCTTGTCGGGATCCTGCGAGGGTTGCTGGGTGGACGGCGGCTGAGGGTTCTGACCCTGGGCAACGGCCGGCACGGCGGACGCCACGATCACAGCGGCCGCGAAGAGGCGCGCAATCATCACAAGTCGTCTCCTTCGGGGGAGGTGAACGGTTCGAGTCAGATGATATGATGAACGCTTGCTGCGCCCGTAGCTCAGTTGGATAGAGCGCCGGACTTCGAATCCGTAGGTCGCAGGTTCGAGTCCTGCCGGGCGCGCCACGCCACGTCGCGCAGCGACGTGGCGAAGGTCAAGGGTCAAAGGGCAAAGGTCAAAGGCGAGGTTGGCATGTCGCGCCCCCGAGTTGCCTTTGACGTTTGCCCTTTGCCTTTTGACCTTGAGCGACGCGAGCGAAGCGAGCGTCGCGAACGCGCCCGTAGCTCAATTGGATAGAGTACCGGCCTCCGGAGCCGGGGGTTGCAGGTTCGAGCCCTGCCGGGCGCGCCATTCGACTCGCCTGTGTCCCGCCTTCGGCGAGACGCAGGCTCGCTCATGGCGGGCCAGCGAGCCCGAGTCGAAGGGCCACTACTCGACTACACTCTACTGACCCCCTCTGGCAGAAAATAGCAAAGACGTTTCATCCATGCTTGAGGTGGGTTCCTTCCCTCGATCGGTGAGACTCGCGCAGCCGGTTCTCGCCATCTATGCACTGGTTGGCGGGTTGCTCTCGTTCGTCGGCTACGCGGCGGACATTCCTCGTCTGGCCGACTGGCTGAACTCGGGCATCTCGATTCAACCTAACGCCGCCATCGCGGTGATATCTGCAGCGTTTGCCGTACTGCTGATGTGGGGCAGGTACGAGCGCGCTGCCGCCGTCTTCGGCGCGTGCGTCGCTGCCATCGGCGCCACGGTGCTCTTTCAGTACGCCAGCGGCCTCGACCTCGGGATCGACGGGCTGTTCCTGTTCAATCGTAGTTGGGGCCAGAACCGCGTGCTGGTTCCGGGCCGCATGGGTCCACCAGGCGCCATCTCGTGGACGATGATCGGAACCGCGATCGTGCTGGCCTCGATCCGATCGCGTCCGTGGCCACGAGCCGTCGCACCGGGATTCGCGCTCGTGGCGACGGCGATCGCCAGCCTGTCGCTGATCGGATATCTCTACGGCGCCACGCTTCTGTACAACGTCCCCACCGTCACCAGCATCGCCCTGCAGACCTCGACGTTCGTGCTGGCGATCTCCATCGGCGTCGTCCTTGGCGTTCCTGAACACGGACCGGTGCGCTTGATCGAGGATGAAACGGCCGCCGGCGCAGTGACACGACGGTTCCTTCCCGCGATCATCGTCGTGCCAATTGCGCTCGGCATGTTTCGCTTGTGGGGTGAGCAGGCCGGCCTCTACGATCTCGCGTTCGGCACCGCGATCCGATCGCTTGCCGAGATCGTGCTCCTGTCGGGGCTCCTCTGGTGGGCCGCCGGCACGATCGGCCGGCAGGCGCGGGCGCGGCAACTCGCCGAAGAGCACCTCGTCGAATCACTGCGCGACGCCGACCGCCGCAAGAACAAGTTCCTGGCCACGCTGGCCCACGAGCTCCGCAATCCCCTGGCACCCGTCCGCAACGCCGTCGCGCTCCTGAAGAGCCGCGGCCAGAAAGAGCCGATTGTCGATCGCGTCTCAGAAGTGATCGAGCGGCAGGTCGCGCTGATGGCGCGCCTGATGGACGACCTGCTCGACATCGGCCGCATCACCAACGACCGGATGGAACTCCGCCGGGAACCCCTGGATGTCGGGACGATCGTCCGCGACGCCGTAGACATGTGCCAGCCGCTCATTCAGCGCTCCGGCCATGAGATCAGCATCATGGCGCCGCAGCCATCGATCATCGTCCAGGCCGATCCGGCGCGGCTCGGTCAGGTCTTTGGCAATCTGTTGAACAATGCCTGCCGCTACATGGCGCACAAAGGCCAGATCTGGGTCACCATCGAGCGCGATGGCGCAGAGGCGGTCGTCACGATCACCGATACCGGAATCGGCATTCCGCCCGAGCAGCTCGCGAGCATCTTCGAGATGTTCTCGCAGGTCGATCGGACCAATCGGCCGCAGGGAGGGCTGGGCATCGGACTGCACCTCGTCAAACGCCTCGTCGAGATGCACGGCGGACAGGTGTCGGCACAGAGCGAAGGGCCTGGCATGGGCAGCCGGTTCACGGTTCGTCTGCCCGCGCTTCCCGAGTCGGTCACGCTGGAGGAGGTCGCACCAAAGGCCCAACCGGCCGTGTCCCTCGAGCCACACATCTCCCGTCGCGTCCTCGTCGTGGACGACAACGCCGACAACGCGGAGCTGCTCAGGATTCTGCTCGAGGAGCAGGGACACGAGACGTTCACCGCGCATGACGGCGTGGAGGGACTCGCCGCCGCGGAGCGGCTCCGTCCCGACGTCGTGCTCATGGACCTCGGTCTGCCCCGTATCGACGGCTTCGACGCATGCCGGCGCATTCGCGAGCAACCCTGGGGCAAGCGGATGCTGGTGATCGCGATCACCGGCTGGGGGCAGGATGCCGATCGACGCCGTTCACAGGAGGCGGGCTTCGATCATCATCTGGTCAAGCCGGTGGACGCCGGCGCGCTCAGCGCGCTGATGAACGTGTCCACGGCGGCCGAGCAGTAGCGTGAGCGCCATCCCGAAAGAGCCGAGCGTCAGCTTCAGCGGCTACCGATTCGAGACCGATACCGGCCGGCTGTGGGCAGGTTCGCGCGAGATTCATCTGACCCCGAAGGCGTCAGATGTACTGAAGCAGCTCGTCTCGCGCGCGGGTGAACCCGTCTCGAAGGCGGAGTTGTTCGACACGGTGTGGAGCGGCACGGCGGTCAGCGACGATGCGCTCACGTCGTGCATTCAAGAGTTGCGACGCGCGCTCGAAGACGACTCGAAGCAGCCGCGGTTCATCGAGACTAGACACCGGCGCGGATACCGTTTCGTCGCCGAGCTCTCCTACCCGGCACGACCCGCATCGCGCGGATTCGAACAGAAGATCAAGTTCTGTCACACATCGGACGGCTGCTCGATCGCCTATTCCACCGTTGGCGCAGGGCCGCACATCGTTCGCGTGCTGGGTCACTTCACGCATCTCGAGGCGGAATGGGCATGGCCGGAGATGCGGATGTTCTGGGAGCGTCTGGCCGAGCGGTTCACGGTGGTCCGCTATGACGGCCGCGGCATCGGCCTCTCCGATCGTTTTGCCGACGAATTCACGGAGGAGACGCGCCAGCGCGATCTCGAGGCCGTGCTCAACGCGGTTGGGTCAAACGCGGCGGTCCTGCTCGGGATATCGGAGGGTGGCTGGACCGCGGCGGCCTACGCGATCCAGCATCCCACGCAGATCACGGGACTCGTGCTGTACGGTGCGTATGTCCGCGGCGCGCAGGCACGGCCCGGCTACGATCGCGAGGAAGACGAGGCAGTCGTCACGCTGATCCGCAAAGGCTGGGGGCGGGACTCGCCGGCATTCCGGCAGATCATCACGAGTCAGTTCTTCCGCAGCGATGCCGATCCGAAGTTGATCGCGCACTTCAATGAGCTGCAGCGTCTGTCCGCGGATTCTGATACGGCGGCCCGCTATCACGCGTCGTGTCACACACGCGGCGACGGGAGCGAGCTGTTTCGTCAGATCAGGATTCCCACGCTCATCATCCACAGCCGCGAGGATTGCGCGGTGAGCGCCGACGAGGGCCGGTTGCTCGCATCGATGATTCCCGACAGTCAACTCGTGCTGCTGCCGAGCAGCGCCCACTACTTCCCGACCGATACTGACGTCGTCACGAGGGCCGCCGACGCGATCACGCGCTTTCTACACGTCACGACGTAGAGCGCGGGCTTCAGCCCGCGGGGGCGCGCAGTTTTTTGTTACAATCGTTAGTTCGTAGGGCCGGTAGCTCAATTGGCAGAGCAGCAGACTCTTAATCTGCGGGTTGGGGGTTCGATTCCCCCCCGGCTCACCAGACATTCCAACCATCGCAAATGACTTAGCGTCGAGCCGCCGCGATCATCCGCGGCGGCTCGGATGCGCCTGGGGTGCGTAAAAATCTGCGGGGTCGATTTTGCGCTCACGCATACGAGCGAGCAATTCCGTTCTAGTCGGCTTGTCCCGTCTCTAGACACTGCGGCGTCACCGAGGAGTAAAGGCGTAGAATGCGTGCCGGGCGCAATGGCTTTGGCCCCCGGTACCCGACTCGGCCCGTACGAGATTACCGTCTCAGTTGGCGTCGGCGGGATGGGAGAGGTCTACAAGGCGACCGATACACGCCTCGACCGCACCGTTGCGATCAAGGTTCTGCCCGAGCACGTCGCTGCGGACGCCGATCTGAAACAGCGGTTCGAACGCGAAGCGAAGACACTCGCCGCCGTCAGCCACCCGCACATCTGCCCCGTCTTCGATGTCGGCAGCCAGAACGGCGTAGCTTATCTAGTGATGGAGTACGTCGAAGGTGAAACGCTCGCCGTGCGTCTCAACCGAGGACGCATGCCGGTGGAAACGGTGCTGCGTTTCGGTGCTCAGATAGCAGATGCCCTTTCCGCAGCGCATGCCAGAGGGATCATCCACAGGGACTTGAAGCCGTCCAACATCATGATCGCAAAGACCGGCGTAAAAGTGCTGGACTTCGGTGTGGCGAGAGTCATACAGCCCATGGACGGTGCGGTCACATCAGTTTCGACGATGACTGTACACCGAGAAATAGTTGGGTCGCTGCCATACATGGCGCCTGAGCAACTGAAAGGGAAGGACTGCGATGCGAGGAGTGACATCTACGCGTTAGGGCTTGTCATTCATGAGATGGCGACGGGAAAGCGCGTGGCGCATGAGCGGACGCACATCGAGTCGCCTCTGCTCGAACAAGTCGTGAGCGCGTGTCTCGAGCCGGATCCAGAAGACCGCTGGCAATCGGCCGCTGATGTCAAGCGGGCGCTGGCGTTAGCTCTCCCGACCACATCTGCACCCTCGTCCAGCAGACTGTGGACGACGATAGCCGTTCTGACTGTTGTCGGATTTACGGGTTGGACCGTCGAGTACTTCCGTGGAGGCCCGAGCGTGGAGCCTGTCCGACGGCTTCAAATTACGCCGCCGCCAGGTGGCCATTTCGCGATCACGGGCAACGCCGCTGTTGGCGGGATGACCATTTCACCGGACGGCACGACAGCCGCGTTTGTGGCGACTGTAGGGGAGCACACCGGACTCTGGGTGCAGCCTTTGAATGGTACGGCACGGTTCCTAACCGGGACCGACAGCGCAGCCTATCCCTTCTGGTCGCCTGATAGCACGTCGATTGCCTTCATCGCGAAGGGTCAGTTGCAGCGAGTTAATGCCGCGGGCGGTTCTCCACTGACCGTCGCGAGCGTCGGAACGGCTCTCGGAGGGACATGGTTGCCCGACGGACGCATCGTTCTTGGTGCGGATACCAGCTCGACCACGACCTCTGGCTTGTCTGTCGTAAGTGAGGTCGGAGGCCACGTTGCTCCACTCACAGAACCGGATGGGTCGGAAGGCCAGGTGGTACACACGTTCCCGCAATGGATTCCAGGAAACCGGATCCTCTATCACGCGCAGAGCACCACTACGGGAATGGCCGGCATCTTCGTCACATCCCTCATCAGACCATCTGAACGGGTACGCCTTCTAACGACTGAAATCAATGCTGTGTACGCTTCAGGCCGCTTGTTATGGTGGAGTGCAGGCACTTTATTCGCGCAGGACCTCGACCTGAGCGCACTCCGGCTTTCGGGCGAGCCGCAGGCAATTGCGGAGGGCGTGACGCTGCACTCACCCGCTCCGAAGATGAATGCGGCCGTTTCCGAGAATGGTCTCTTGTTGTACGACGCTTCCGGGTCAAAGCGTCAGCTCAGTTGGACAGACGCGTCGGGAAAGTCATTCGCGTCTCCCGTCGATCTCCCCGCGATTGGTAATTTTCGTATTGCGCCCGACAGCCGGCGACTTGCGGTAACGACTGGCTCGGTTTCAACTGGAGGCGCCATTTGGATCCTTGACCAAGACGGTCGGCAGGTCCGCGTAATCTCCAGCCGCGAGCTCTACCTCAGCCCAACCTGGTCTCCCGACGGACACACCATCGTATTCTCGAAGTTCTCGGCTACCAGTGGACAGGGGATTTTTCGCATAGCCGCGAATGGTTCCGGAGCTGCAATGCGACTAGGCGAATCACGTGGCTTCCAGCCCGTCACAGATTGGTCACGCGATGGTCGTTCCATCCTCTATTACGAGATTGCCGCTGGAACGCAGCGAGATCTCTGGACTCTCCCAGTGACGGCAGAAGGACAGGCGAGAGGCGAACCGCAGTCGTATTTACGTACGCCTGCGAACGAGTCGTGGGGGCGCTTTTCGCCGGAGCCGAATCCCCGCTGGGTGGCTTATCAATCGGATGCGACTGGCCGTTTCGAAGTGTACATTCAGTCCTTCCCAGTTCCGGCGGGTCAGGTCCGCATTTCCACCGCCGGCGGGAGTTATCCGCAATGGGGTCCTGACGGCCGAGAACTTTACTACTTGTCGGACAACAAGTTGGTCGCTGCGACTTTGAACGTCAGCGACGACAGCATCAAGGTCGTTTCACGTCGCGAGCTGTTTCCGGTGAGTAATCGAGACTCTGGAGCAGGTTCGCCGTCGTTCGACCTCGCTCCCGATGGGAGGGGATTCGTCATACGCGCCGAGGTGCAGAGTACCGAGGCCCTTACAGTCGTGACGAACTGGACGTCGTTGTTAAAGACGGGAAAGGCCGGGAAGTAGCCACGCCGGAATGATCAGTCCCGCCGGAAGCGTCGTCAAGGACGCAGCGATCATGCGGAGTGGGTCAGACAGAGGTCGCGTCGCCCCGCCCTAATAGATTAGTAACAGCAGTCGCCCAGTGTTTAGCGATTCACCGAGGGCACAAAGCGACTCGCACGAGCTGCGGCGAACTGGCAGGTGCGGGAGTTGCGGAAGGTCGGGCTGCTTCGAGTCGTCAGGAAGCCGCACGTACGACTCGCCCGCGGAGCCGGCTACGTACTTAGAGATTTCTTGGGATTTCCTTGGACTCCCTCGCGAACGAAACCCACACTCGGTTCGTCTTTCCAGCCATGCGCAAACTACTCTTTCTAGCCCTGCTCGGAGTCGGAGCCCTGGTAGCGTACAACTACAACGCCGGCCGCGACCTGTTCCAGCTGCCCGGCACCTCAGCCGCTCTCAAGGACACGGTGCGCGAGACCGTGAGGGACACCGTTCGAGATGGTGTGCGTAGCGCGGCTCGCGAGACGAGCGCGGAGGTCAAGGAGCGCGCCTCGGCCGGTGTCCATACGGCAAAGAACCGCGCCGAGGAGGCGGTAACCGCGGCGGCATTGACGTCGAAGATCAAGGCGAAGATGGCGCTCGACGACGTGGTGAAGGCGTTCGACATCGACGTCGACACCGAAGGAAGCGTGGTGACGTTGACGGGCGACGTGGGGTCGGCGGACGAGCGACGACAGGCGGTGCGTATCGCGACGGAAACCGCCGGCGTCACGAAGGTGGTGAATCACCTGAACGTGCGCTGAACTGATCCGTGATTCGCTGATCAGGCGGCGCGCCTATCGACGGCGACCTGGAGCCGGAGGGTCAAACAGCACGCTGACGGACTCCCCGACATGGATCCGTCGAATCGCTTCCGCGAGAAGCGGCGCAATCGAGAGAATCTTCATGTTGGGCAATCGCTTCTCGGCTGGAACCGGTACGGTGTCGGTCGTGACGATTTCCGCGATGTCCGTCTGAGAGCCAAGGCGCGCAATGGCCTTGCCGGTGAAGAGGCCATGAGTACACGCGACCGTGATGCGCTTCACCCGCCGCTCGCGAAGCCTGTTCAACACCTCCATGATCGTGCCGGCGTTGGCGATCTCGTCGTCGAGGACTATGACGTTCTTCCCCTCGACATCGCCGACAAGCGTGTCGATCTCTACGCGATCGTCGCTCAGGCGCTTCTTGCTCCCGGCGGCCATGGGCAGCGAGAGGCTACGCGCGAAGTAGGACGCCGCCTTCGCGTTGCCGAGGTCCGGTGACACGACGACGGTGTTCGTCAACCTCTGCGGACGAAAGTGTCGGGAGAGCACCTGGAGTGCGTTCATGTGATCGACAGGCACGCTGAAGAACCCGTGCACCTGCGGGGAATGCAGCGTCATCGCGAGGACGCGGTTTGCGCCAGCGGCGACGAGGAGATCCGCCACGAGGCGTGCGGCGATCGAGATGCGCGGCGCGTCCTTCTTGTCTGATCGCGCGTACGCGAAATGCGGAATCACTGCGGTAATCCGCGCGGCTGACGCGCCTCGAGCAGCATCCAGCATCAGGAGCAGCTCCATCAGGTGGTGTTGCACTGGTGGCGCCAGCGGCTGGACGATGAACACGTCGGCCTGGCGGCAGTTGGTTTCGAGCTGCACGCCCAGGCAATCGTTACTGAACGTCGTGGTGGTCGAGGGGCTGAGTGGAACTTTCAGGCGTTTGCAGAGGCCCCGGGCCAGGTCGGGATGCGCATGCCCACCGAAGACGACGATTCTGTCCATGCGAAGAGGGGCATGATACTCGACGGCGCGCATCGTTCAGCGATCGCGGGCACCGCACTTATAGATAACGAGTCGTCGCCTAGTGTTGACTCAGTGTCTGGGAGACTCGTGGGAGCGGCATTGCAGTCACGGAGAGCATCTGAGCGTCGGACCGGCCCTACTCGATCGCCTTCGATGTCCTCGACCGACTCGCGAAACCCGAGGTCTAGCGGGTGAGAAAGTCCACGAGCTTGGGGATGACCTGGTCCGGCGCTTCCTCCATCAGCCAGTGCCCCGACCCTCTGACGAGCAGGCCCTCGACGTTGTCGGCGACAAGCTGGCCTTGCTGGATCAGGAACTCGCCTCCCGCTTTTTCGCCACTCAGTATCAGGGTGGGCATCGTCAATCTCACCTTCGCGAACTGCGCGAAGTCCTTGGCATCCTGCGCAAACGCACGGAACACTTCGAAGCCGGCGCGCATACCGCCACGACGCGCGTAGGCCGCCGCGTAGAACTTGCGGTCGGCTTCGGATACGGAATGTTTGGGATCGGCGGCGAAGTCGTTCCAGAAATGCTCGAAGTAGATCCGTTCGCGGCCAGCGACGAGCTTGAGCGGCACTTCGCCGTAGAAATGGAAGTGCCACAGGTCTCGCAAGAGCCAGACGCTCTCCCAGTCGCCAATGCCGGGAAGGAACGCGTCCATCAGCACCAAGCGATCGACCTCGGTTGGGTATTGCGCTGCGTAGGCGTAGGCGACCATCAATCCGATATCGTGACCGACGACTTTCCCTCGTTTGAACCCAAGGGACGTGGCAAGCGCATGGACGTCCCGCGCCATGGTCTTCTTGTCGTACCCGGTCTCTGGCTTGGATGATCGGTCGAATCCGCGCAGGTCGGGTGCCACCACGGTATGCGTCTTTGCGAGTTCTCCGATGAGCGGACGCCACATGTGGCTGGTTTCCGCGTAGCCGTGGAGCAGGATCACGGGTTCGCCCTTGCCGGCGACGAGATAGTGAAGACGTACGCCGTTGACATCGGCGACGCGCTTTCGGACGCGGTGTTTCAGGAGCACTCGCACCAAAGATTACCCGATCGGCGTCGTTCGCATCGACACTGAGGACGCGGTAGGCGGGCGCCCTTCAGCCGGATCGTCGTTGGAACCGCTTGACGAGGCGATTCCCCGCACGACTATTCGACCGACTGGACGATGTCCTCGACGACCTTCTTGGCGTCGCTGAACACCATCATCGTCTTGTCCAAGTGGGAGGGCAGCTTGTCGCTGTATCGAGGCATCGGTGTCGTCGCTGATACGGCGATAGTAGTCGCTATCGCGTCACTCATTAGTATTTGGTCGATCGCGTCTTGACGCGTAGCCTACAATATAGGCTACATGGCTGAAGTGCTTGGCATATTTGAGCAGGCAGTGCTGCTCGCACTGCTCCGGCTTCGCGAAGAGGCCTATGGCAGAGCGATCCGTCGCGAGGTCGAGGCTCGCCTGGCTCGGGACGTCTCCGCCGGCGCCGTCCACGCCACGCTCGAGCGATTGGAGCGGAAGGGGCTGGTCGTATCGGACCTGGGCTCGGGCACGCCGATTCGTGCCGGCCGGCCGCGACGGTTCTATCGGTTGAAGCCCGACGGGCTGCGGGTCCTCAACCAGACGCGCGCGACGGTCGACAGCCTGTGGCGCGGCCTCAAGTGGCCCCTGAAGGGATTCGCATGAGAACGGCACCTCCCGATTGGGCGGACGCGCTGCTTCGGTTTTTTGTCACGCCGGAGAATTTCGAGAACGTCTCGGGCGATCTCCTCGAAGAGTACTGCGACAGCGTGCTGCCTGGCAGCGGACAACGTCGCGCCGACCGATGGTACGTGCGACAGGTACTCGGCTTCGTGTGGCGCACGACTGGCCTGTGGGCATTCCTGTTCGGGGGAGCGTTCGTCGCGAGAACAGCTCTCGATTGGCTTGTTCCCCCTGTGACGTTCGATTTGCGATCGACGGTGTCGACGGCCTTGGGTGTGGCCATTCTCCTGGTGGCGAGCGCCCGCACGGCATGGCGGTCGGGTTCGTTCCTCACCGGCTCCATCGCGGGACTCACGATCGCCGCGCTCGGCGCGGTGGTTAGCATTGGGGGCGCCGCAGCTCTGCTTGCATTCCGGCACGATCCAGCGACGATGCTGGCGATTCGTCACAGCGGAGGTCTCGATGAAGTATTTCTGCTCCCGCTCCTGCTGATGCTCCCCGGGGTGTTGGTCGGCACCGTCGGGGGCATGATCGGCGCAGCGATGAAGCGGGCCGTGATGGCCTGACGATCTCTTTGAGAGAGGGTTAGTAATGATCAGTCGCCTACTGGCGATCGATGCTTGGTGAGCTTTATCAGTCGTCCCATGCGGTCTAACGGATCAGGGTTCAGCCGCCTGCCGCTGCTTCTGGCGGCAGGTCGGCTGCAACCCGTGTTAGGCGGCAAAGTATCTCAACCGTTGTAAAAATAGACCACCATCACGTTAGTTTTCTTACTGATTCCTACCGCCCTATAGGAGTCGGAGTTCCCACTATGTCCCTCACTCAACTCGTCCTCCTCAAATCGGCAATACGTTTTCCCTCCGCTGGCCACACCATGAAAAGCATTTCGATTTGGAACTAGACTCCATTTCGCAATTAGTTTACGTTTCAGCCCCTCATCTACCGGTGAAATTTCCCAGCACCGCCACGGATCGTTTCCCCAATTCCCGTCCATCTTAATAATCTCCACGTTGGAGGGAAGTGGTATTCGCATAAATGTTTCAAAGTCTGATGATTTTGAGTTACATCCAGCTAGTAACGAAGATCCAGATAGGAACAAAAGAAGTATCCGTGATAATCCAAGCCCGGAGCGCATGCTCACCTCTTGCCGCCTAACACCGAGATCAGCTGCGGGCGGCGAAGCTTGACGACGCGAGCGCTCCACCGGCTCGCCGAATGGCGAGCCCCACTGGCGCGAGCTACCTTCGCCGCCCGTCAGCTGCATCTCGTTGTTGGGCCGCGCGCTCACTTCCAGAACTGCCACCACTTCCTCGCACCGCCACCTCGATCCGACCGGTCCGCCTGGTAGCGTCGGTAGGACACAGACCGTGCAGCATCAAGATATTCGTAACGATCGCTTCCGTCTCTGGCCTCGGCCGCCACCGACTGCCGAACCCAATCCTCGAAGGAGTCCGCCGCGCCGACCCAGCTAACGGGATCGTGTCCGAAGTAGTAGACGGGGCGCTCCCGCTCTTCACGCGAATGATGTTATAAAACTAACGGACATGTGTTATGAACATACCATGTCCAGCACCTTCCTCGACGACCTCCGCGGCGACGTGCCTTACGCCGTGCGCGGGCTGATGCGGAGCCCCGGCTTTACCGCCGCGGCGGTGATCACCCTCGGCCTCGGCATCGGCGCCGCGACGGCGGTGCTCAGCGTGGTCAACACCGTGCTGTTGGAGCCGCTGCCCTACAAGGATGCCGATCGGTTGGTGCGGATCGTCGAACGGGCGGCCCCCGCCAATCCCAGCGCGCCGCTTCTGCGCCGGACCGGCCTATCGGGGACCGAGTTGACGGCGTGGCGAAAGGAAAGCAAGACGTTGTCGGAGATGGCGTTCTCGATCACGCCGCCGATCACGCTGATGCCGACCGACGCGGGCTCCGCGCGTCTGACCGGTGGTCTCGTGTCGCCACACGTCTTCGCGATGCTCGGCGCAAGTGCCCGGCTCGGCCGCACGCTCGACGCCGCCGACGACGCGGGCTCGAACGTCGTCGTCATCAGCACGGGAGCGTGGCAGCGCTACTTTCAGGGCGATCCCGGCATTCTCGGCCGCACTATCACCCTCAAGACGCTGGGACCCGAAGCGGGTTTTCTCGACGGCACGCCGCTGACGATCGTCGGGGTGATGCCGGCCAGCTTCGACTTCCCGTTGCCCAACATGGACTACTGGGCGCCGATTACCAACGGCTCACTCGCGCAGCGCCTGGGCGGAACCGTCATCGCGCGCTTGCAGGACGGTGCATCCATCGCCGCGGCCACCGACGAGGCCAACGCCATCGGCGAAGGCGTGCGGCCGAAGCCCACCTCGGGTCCCTTGTCGAGACCACTGCCGCCGGGTGAGCGCCGCTTCGTGGTCGAAGCCGTCAAGGAACAAATCGTCGCCGCGAGCCGCCCGGCCCTTCGCGTGATTGCAATCGCCGTCGGCGCCGTGCTGCTCATCGTGTGCGCGAACGTCGCCAGCCTGCTGCTCGTCCGCGGCACCTCGCGACAGCGCGAGATCGCGGTACGCCTGGCGATCGGCGCTACTCGCGGGCGTATCCTCCGGCAGTTCATCACCGAGAGCCTGTTGCTCGCGCTGACCGGCGGCGTGCTCGGCGCCGTGCTGGCGGTCGGGTTCGTCGGCGTGCTGCGCGAGTTCGCGTCGCCCCACGCGCAAGGGATATTCCAACGTTTGTCTGGTGGATCGATAGTGCCGCGGCTGCACGAGATCGGCGTCGACGGACGTCTGCTCGGCCTGGCAATCGCTTTGGCGATGATCACCGCGCTGCTCGTCGGCGCGATGCCCGCGTTCAGGATGTCGCGAGTCGATCATGCACAGGTGATGAACGACCGCGGTGCCGGCGGGCAGGGCAGCGCCCGCCGCGCTGACACGCGCGTGCTCAGCGTGCTCGTCGTGGCACAGCTGATGGCGGCGACGATGCTCCTCGTCGGCGCCGGCCTGCTGATCAACTCCTTTTCGCGTCTCGTGCGCGTCGACCCCGGCTGGAATGCGTCGGGGCTGCTGATGTTCTACCTCGTCATGCCACAGGATTATTCGACAGCGCGCAAAGCCGCGCTGATTGACACGCTGCTCATCGAACTCCGCGCGATGCCCGACGTAAAGGGCGTCGGCTACACCTATGCCGGCCCGCTGCTCGGGATCATCGACACGCTGGGCTCGTTCGTGCCGCCGGGGCGCTCGCCGGAGGAGATGCGCGGCAACCCGGACAACCCGCATCTCCGCGCCGTCAGCCACGACTACCTGCAGACGATGGGCGGCCGGCTGGTGGCCGGCCGCTGGTTGAAGCCGAGCGACGATGCGGCGGCACCGCCTGTGATCATCGTGAACCGCACGGTGATGCGGCGGCTGTTCAACAACGAGAACCCGGTCGGGCAGCTCGTGCACCTCGACGGAAACACGGAGCTCCCACCGCAGCAGATCATCGGCGTGGTTGAAGACATGCGGCAGTTGCGGCTGGACGCCGAGCCAACGCCGCAGATGTTTGTCGACTACCGGCAAGTGCTGGCGCTGACGCAGGCGCGCAAGATGCCGACGGCCGTGCAGGAGCGTCTGGCCTTCGGGTTCCTGTCCTTCTTCGCACGCACCGATCGCGATCCGGCGACGCTGATGCCCGCGGTGCGATCGCTCGTCAACCGCGTCGATTCCGCGGCCGGCATCGACGTGATGCTGCCGATGGAGCAGCTTGTCGCCTCGTCGCTCACGCGGCAGCGTTTCTACGCGATCCTCCTCGGGACCTTTGCCGCGATCGCCGCAATACTCGGCGCGATCGGGATCTACGGCGTGCTCGCCTACGCGGTCGGCCAACGCACGCAGGAAATCGGCATCCGCATGGCGCTCGGCGCCGAGCGCGGAGCCGTCTTGGAGATGGTGCTGCGCCACGGCATCGCGCTGATGACCCTCGGCATCGGGCTCGGGCTCGCCGGCGCAGCCGGGCTGGCGCGCTATCTGTCGGGGATGCTTTTTGATCTCACGCCGCTCGATCCGGCGACATACGTGGCGGTAGGGATCCTGTTCGCCGCGGTCGCGCTCGTCGCGTCATATCTTCCCGCGCGGCGCGCCACGCTGATCGATCCGATGGTAGCACTGAGACACGACTAGCAAGGCGGCGACGCAAGGCCAGCGAGGTCTGCGTTGGAACGCCATATGTTGTATTCTGCCGTCCCGTAGCCTCTTCAGCGCTCTGCGATGCGTACAGACTTCTTTGTCGCCAGCCTCGCCACGACAGAGGGCGAGCGGCTCGTGATCCTCAAGCCAGCAGAGATTCCCGCGAGTTTCTTCTTCGCGACCTCATGGGACGAGAAGCTCCGAGAGCTGGCGCTGCTCACAGAGGAAGGCCTTCGCATTCAATTGACGGAGATGGGGCTATCCTCCGACGAAGTGGACTATCAATTGGAGCGGGCATGCGGCCTTCATACAACCGTCAGATGACCTCACGCTGCCTCGCGCGAACGAAATCAGACCAGGAGTGCCCGATCATGTCTGGAGCATTGACGAAATCGCTGGCCTCTTGGCATGAAGCGCATGGCTTCAGGATTCTCTGCCTCATCGACCCCGAGGGCGAGCATTTCCCTGGTAGGCCCTGACGAAGTGCAAAAGGCGGCCGGTCAGGCCGAGGTGGATCCTGCTTCGTGGACTGGCATGTCGGAGCCTCAACTCAGGCAGTATCTCGCGAAGAAGGGTTTCTCAGCCTCTGATACTGAGGATGCGATTCAACTGTTCCGAGAGTGGGCGACAATATTTACTGGCTCATCCGTCTTTCCTGCGCCGCCAAAATCAAACTGACTCGCTACTCATACTCAAACCGAAGACGGCGCCGTCGCGGGTGGTGTACGTGGTCACGCATAAGCATCGCCTCCGCGACTGTCACGGGACGTTGACGTTCGGCTCGATTCGGTTGTTAGACAGCGAGTCGCGACTATGCTCGACGCTCGTGCCCTACCGGTTAGTCTCGTTCTGTAATGTGGTAAGCGACCAGCTTGCCAACGACGCCATTGGAGAATCGGTAATTACGAATCTCAACCGACAAGTCTGCGAGGGCGTGGTTCTTCCAAAGACGTTGGAAATCTTCCAGGATTACGCGTTCCGCCACGGCGTCATATGGAACCCATACACCGTCTGAGGGCCGACTGACTCTCAACTGAATATCCTGCAGATAGGCGCTGTCGGGGAGACGTGAGCGTTGACCCTGACGCTCGAAACATGGTGCGAGCTTGTACACGACAGGTCCACCGGTCGACGGCGGCAGTGCAACGGGTGGATCGACGGCAAAGCCGCAAACCGACGATGCCGTTTGGGTCTCTACGGTGGCATTTAGTCCTCTGAGCCCCTGAGCCGTTGGAGAATGAGCCATGGCAACGACCTGTCCAAGCACAACCGCAGGAAAGACGCTCCGACGAAGCACACCTACCATCGAGCACCGCCTTTCGAGGTTATTAGACACCTTCCAACCTTTCTTGGTCTCCTCTGCGGCGTGTACGGCCGGCCGCTGCTCATCCACGCAGGCGTGGGGCTCCTCCAGATCGAGTTCCAGCGCTGCGGGGGCAGCGCCGTCTACCAGGGACGCCTCGCGCGCCAAGACAATCCTTCGGGATGCCAAGTTGATCGGCAGCGTGATTGGCGCGGTCTCCACACGATGCGCATACCCACGACCAACCCGTGAGACGCGCCTGCATTTTCTGCGGCCGCGACGACCGCAAGATCTCGGGCGAGCATGTATGGCCGAAGTGGATTCGCGCGCTTTTCTCAGGCACCCTCCGGCTATGGGGTTCGACTTCGAGAGCATCTCTGACCTGATTGACCGATTCAGGACACATAGCGAACGAGAACTGGAGAGTTCCTAGTGGAATTTCGATTCGTCTACCAAGGCAGACTGCCGGCCGCGTCTCAGAGCAGCCATCGAACCAAAGAGAAGGCAGCGAGAATCTGTCGTCAGGCAAACGCGCGCTTGTATGATTATACCAAAACTGGGATAATCGGATAGTGCGACGCGTCTTGGCTGCTGACGAGAAACCGTTGCATTGGGTGGGGTCTTCCAAGCGCGATTTTCTCAGCTTTCCAGCGGCGGTCAAGGAGGACATGGGCAACGCTCTCGGGATCGCGCAGTTCGGTGGAACCGCACCGACGGCGAAGCCGTGGAAGGGACTCGGTCCGGGCGTGTTGGAGGTCGTCGAGTCGCACGACGGAAACGCGTATCGAGCCGTGTACACGGTTCGGTTCGAGAAGGCTGTGTACGTCCTCCACGCGTTCCAGAAGAAGTCACCGTCCGGCATCCGGACAGCCAAACGGGATGTCGATCTTTTTTCTGATCGGACGGAGACCGCCGAGAGAGATCACGAGGAGCACTATGGCAAACAGAAACGCTGAACGGAGGGAGCCGGTCACGCGTGGCACCGGAAA
>Ga0111539_10001693_pt1 | contig 29397 bp, 29 predicted proteins | sample RhiMethybrSRZTD1_FD_79667 | JGI IMG/M metagenome (GOLD analysis project Ga0111539, IMG submission 79667) | Populus rhizosphere microbial communities from Tennessee, USA - Rhizosphere MetaG P. TD hybrid SRZTD1 (version 2) (version 2) | ecosystem: Host-associated > Plants > Roots > Rhizosphere >...
ACCCCGTGGGAGAAGCTGCCGAAGAAGGTCCGCGACGTGATCCTCCACGGCGAGGAGGACGATGGCTTCGAGGGCGTGCTGAAGATCCTGGACCGGAAGTACAAGGAGACCCTGTCCGAGGACGTCCGCGCGGAGATCGAGCACTTCATGACCCTGCAGGACTGCCCGGCCTGCAAGGGCTCGAGGCTGCGGCCGGAGGCGCTCGCGGTGAAGATCGCCCGGCGCTCCATCGCCGATCTCGTGCGGCTGCCCATCAAGGCCGCATCCGAGTTCTTCGAGTCGCTCAGCCTTACCGAGCGCGAGGCGGCGATCGCCCGGCGCGTGCTGAAGGAGGTGCGCGAGCGGCTGGGCTTCCTCTCCGCGGTAGGCCTGGACTACCTCACCCTCGACCGCGCCGCCGCGACGCTGTCCGGCGGGGAGGGTCAGCGCATCCGCCTGGCCACCCAGATCGGCTCGAGCCTGGTGGGCGTGCTCTACATCCTGGACGAGCCGTCCATCGGCCTGCATCAGCGCGACAATCGCCGGCTGCTCGACACGCTCAAGCGTCTGCGCGACCTCGGCAACACCGTGCTCGTGGTCGAGCACGACGAGGAGACGATCCGCGCCGCAGATTACGTGGTGGACCTCGGGCCGGGCGCGGGCGAGCACGGCGGCCACGTGGTTGCGGTGGGCACCCCGGACGAGATCCTGGACAATTCCGCCTCGCTCACCGGCCGCTTCCTCGCCGGGATCGAGCGGATCGCGCCGCCCGCCCGGCGGCGGTCCGGCACCGGCAAGGGGGTCGTCATCCACAACCCGCGCGCGCACAACCTCAAGGGCATGAACGTCCGGATCCCGCTCGGGACGTTCACGTGCGTGACGGGGGTGTCCGGGTCGGGCAAGTCGACCCTGGTCAACGACATCCTCTTTCGCGCCCTCGCCCAGATGCTGCACCGGGCGGGGGACCGGCCGGGCGCGCACGACCGCATCGAGGGCGCCCAGCACCTCGACAAGGTGATCGACATCGACCAGTCGCCGATCGGGCGGACCCCGCGGTCCAACCCGGCGACCTACACCGGGGTGTTCACGCTGATCCGCACACTCATGGCCCGGACCTCCGACGCGCGCGTGCGCGGGTATCAGCCCGGCCGCTTCTCGTTCAACGTCAAGGGTGGGCGCTGTGAGGCGTGTCAGGGCGACGGCCTCGTGAAGATCGAGATGCACTTCCTCCCCGACGTGTACGTGACGTGTGAGGTCTGCAAGGGCAAGCGCTACAATCGGGAGACGCTCGAGGTGCGCTACAAGGGGAAGAACATCGCCGAGATCCTCGACATGACGGTGGCGGAGGCCCTCGAATTCTTCGAGCCGGTTCCCGCGATCAAGCAGAAGCTCAAGACCCTGCATGACGTGGGCCTCGACTACATCCGCCTCGGGCAGTCGGCGACCACGCTGTCGGGCGGTGAGGCGCAGCGGGTGAAGCTCGCCACCGAGCTGTCCCGCCGGGCGACCGGGCGCACGCTCTACATCCTGGACGAGCCGACCACCGGCCTCCACTTCGCCGACATCCGTCGCCTCCTGCAGGTGCTCAATCAGCTGGTGGATCAGGGCAACACGGTGGTCATCATCGAGCACAATCTCGACGTGGTGAAGACGGCCGACTGGATCATCGACCTCGGTCCCGGGGGTGGGAACGAGGGAGGGCGAGTCATCGCCACCGGGACTCCCGAGGACGTCGCGGACAACGCCTCGTCCTACACGGGACAGTTCCTGCACCGGGCGCTGACCGCCGGGAGTGCCATCGCATGAGACGCACGAAGATCGTCTGCACCATCGGTCCGGCGAGCTCGAGGCGCGAGATGCTCGACCGCATGGTCGCGGCCGGGATGGACGTCGTTCGGCTGAACTTCTCCCATGGCACGCACGAGGAGCACGCCGAGGTCATCCGGACCATCCGCGACGCCGAGTCGAGCTGGGGCCATCCGGTCACGATCGTGCAGGATCTCCAGGGGCCGAAGGTGCGGCTGGGGCGCTTCGTGGGCGGCCAGGCCCTGCTCCTCAACGGGGAGACGTTCACGCTCAGCGCCAAGAGCATCATGGGCACGGACACGCGGGCGACCCTGTCGCATCCCGAGTTCCTCCCCGTGCTCAAGCCGGGCGACCAGGTATGGATGGACGACGGCATGATCCAGCTCGTGGTCCAGTCCGCGGAGCCGGAGGAGGCGGTGTGCCGGGTGACCGCGGGCGGGGTCGTCTCGGACCACAAGGGCATCTCGCTGCCCCGCATCCCCGTGCCGGTAGCCTCGCTCACCGAGAAAGACCGGGAGGACCTGCGCTTCGGCATCGCCCAGGGCGTGGACTACGTGGCGGTGTCCTTCGTACGCACCGCGAGCGACATCCAGGAAGTGAAGAAGTTCATCCACGAGCAGGGCGCGGATCTGCCCATCATCGCCAAGCTCGAGCGCGCGGAGGTCGTGGGCAACCTGCCGTCGATCCTGCCGCTGGTGGATGCGGTGATGGTCGCGCGCGGGGATCTCGGCGTGGAGGTGCCGCTCGAGGAGGTGCCGGTGATCCAGAAGGAGGTCATCCGGCAGGCGCGGCTCGCCAAGGTGCCGGTGATCGTCGCGACCCAGATGCTGGAGTCCATGGTGAGTCACATTCGGCCTACGCGGGCGGAGGTGACCGACGTCGCCACCGCCATCTTCGACGGCGCGGATGCCACCATGCTGTCGGCGGAGACCGCGACCGGGCGCTTCCCGGCGGAGACGGTGATGGTCATGGCGCGCGTCGCGGAGCGGGCCGAGCGGGCGCTGTCGCGGAACCCCGCCGATCAGCGGCGCGGCGATCGCGCCGAGCCCTACGGCTTCCCGGAAGCCACGTCGCAGGCCGCCTGCCACGCCGCCCGGGTGCTCCACGCCAAGGCGATCGTCGCCTTTACCCAGTCGGGCTTCACCGCGCGGCTCATCTCCGAGGAGCGGCCCGACGTGCCCATTCTCGCCCTGACGCCGTTCCCCGAGGTGCAGCGGCGGCTCGGCCTGTACTGGGGAGTAGGCTCCCGTCTCATCCGAAAGGTCGAGACCACGGACGAGATGCTGGACGAGATCGAGTCCGCGCTGCTCGCCGACGGCACTGTGCGCAACAACGACGTGCTCGTCATCATCTCGGGCTCGCCGATGTGGGTGACGGGGACGACCAACTTGCTCAAGTTCCATCGAGTCGGCGAACGCCGCTAGCTCGCCCACGACTCGACCCCGGGAGACCACGATGAGCGACCAGACGCTGCGCTACGAGGTGAAGGACGCCGTCGCTACCCTCACCCTCGACCGCCCCGACGCCTACAACGCCCTGAACCTGACGCTGGGGCGTGAGCTGTTCCACGCCGTGCTCGAGGCCGACGAGGACCGCGCGGTCCGCTGCGTGGTGATCACGGGGGCGGGGAAGGCGTTCTGCGCGGGCGGCGACGTTAAGGACTTCGCGGAGGCGGTAGACCGCGTGGGCATCGTGATCAAGGAGCTCACGACCTACCTCCACGGCGCGATCTCGCGGCTCGCCCGCTCGGCCAAGCCCGTCATCATGGGCGTGAACGGGATCGCGGCAGGGGGCGGCATGAGCCTGGCGCTGGGTGGGGACCTGGTGGTGGCGGCGGAGTCGGCGAAATTCACCATGGCCTACTCGCGCATCGCGGCCTCGCCCGACGGATCGTCGTCCTACTTCCTGCCGCGCTTGATCGGGCTGCGCCGCGCCCTGGAGCTCCACTACACGAATCGCGTGCTGACCGCGCGCGAGGCGCTGGACTGGGGGCTGGTGAACCGCGTGCATCCCGACGCCGAGTTCTCGGGCGCCCTCGCGGCGCTGGCGCGTGAGCTCGCCTCCGGCCCGACGCTCGCCTTCGGTCGGGCCAAGGCGCTGTTCCATCAGTCGACGCAGGAGAGCCTCGAGACGCAGATGGAGCTCGAGGCGCAGGCCATCGCCGCCTCCGGCCACACCGAGGACTTCCGGGCCGGCGTGCGCGCGTTCGCGGCCAAGCAGCCGGTCCGCTTCACGGGCCGCTAGTCCGTGCCCTCCGCCACCTGGGCGGATCTCGCGCGCGCGTACCGTCACTACCGGGAATTTCCGGTGTGGACGGGGCCGCGCGAGCTTCCCAACAATCAGGGGCTGCTCTCGCGTGAGCTGATCCGCGAGGTCAAGGCGCGCGGCGCGAAGGCGGCCGGCGAGGTGGAGACAGCGGTGGCGGGCCTGGTCCAGGACGGCGCGCTGCCCGCCGAGCCCCGCGCGCTCGAGCAGCGTCACGTGGACGGGCTGCCCGGACGGCGGCTCGGCCGTGACACCCTCGCCGCCCTCTGGGACGCCATCGTCTTCGACCGGGACGACTACACGTGCCGCTACTGCGGGCGAACGCCCGCGGGCGTGTTCCAGGCGGAAGGCCGTCGGCGCGGCCTCGTGCTGGCGGTCGATCACTTCAGCGCGCGGACCACCGTGGCGGAGCGCCGGCGGCTCGACAACAGCCTCACCGCCTGCGTGTCGTGCCGCGCGGTGAGGGCGGACCTGCCGCGCGATCCCTTCCTCGACGAGCTGCGCTCGCTCGCGGCGGCCGTGGCCGCCCGCCCGGCCCGCGACGGCGGCGCCCGCGGGCACGCCGCGGGATGAGGCGCTCGGCGCCTCTCATTACCTGCCTTTTCCTCCTGCTGCTCTCGCCCGCCTTCGTCCTCGCCTGGGCGCTGTCCTTCGGGCACGCCTCCGGGAACCGCGTGGCATCCGGGCGCGGCACGTTTCCGCGCTGGCAGGCGTTCGGCATCGCCACCGAGGTGCCGATGCGGTGGGTCGTGGTCGTCGACCACGAGCGCCTGGCCGCGGTGGACCGCGACGGCACGCTGTGGATCCTCGAGGCCACGCGTGCCGGGCTGACCGTGGCCGCGCGCTACGGGGAGATCGTGAGCCCCGATGGACCCCCCGCGGTGGTGGCGATCGACGACGACGCGCCGGGGCTCGCCCTCGTGGGCAAGGATGGACGGCTCGTGCTCTGGAGCGACGGCGCGCTCCGGAGCTACGACGTCGGCGCGGCACTCTCGCGCTTGAGCTTCCCGCTGCCGGTGCGGCTCCCCGGCCAGCGCTGGGACGACCTGCTCGCGGTGGCGGCCGACGGTGCGGTGGTGCTGATCGCGCGGCTGCCCTCCGCGCCCCGCATCGTCTCTCGGGTGGAGGCGCGGGCGCTGCCCGACGCGCGCGTCACGCTGGCCGACCTCGACGGCGACGGCCTCCCGGAGGCGGTGGTGCTCTCCGATCCCACCGAGCGCTTCGGACACGGGCTCCTCGGCGACCGGCTGGAAGCGGCCAGCGCCACCGTGATCGGCATCACGCCGTTCGGCCTGACGCTCCGCGCCCGCTACCCGCTCGCCACCGCGGTGCTCGAGGATCTCGTCCCCGTGCTGGCGCCCATCAGCGAGAGCGGCCGGCCCGTGGTGCTGGCCGCCCGCAGCGCGCCCGACGCGGGCGCAGCGGTGGTGGCGCTGGCCTGGCGCGACGGGGCGCTGGTGCCCGTGGCGGAGACGGCGAGGCCCGGCAGCGACTGGGTGCACGTGATCGGCGCGACGAACATGGGAGGCGATGGCACGCCGGAGGTGGTGGCGGTGCGCGTGCTGCCGGTCGGTGGTGTCCTCACCGCGCTCCGGCGCAAGGGCAATGGTCTCGAGGTGATCGCGCAGGCGCCGGGCTTCGCCTCCCACAGCGCGGGCTCGCGCAACGAGGATCAGGCGCTGCTGGCGGATCTCGACGGCAACGGCTGGCCCGAGGTGATCGTCCCCCGCCAGTCGCGGGTGGCACTGGCCGCGCTCGAGCTCGATGCGGGCCGCTGGGTGGAGCGCTGGAGCGTCACGCTGCGCGGCCCCATCGAGTCGAACCTCGGTGCCGCCGACGTGGACGGGGACGGCCTGCTCGATCTCGTCTTCGCCGACCGCCACACCCTCTACGTCTTCTTTAGCGTAAGATGACGGCATGAAAGCACGAGTCTTCTATCGCCCCGGCTGAAGCAGCTGCGCCAAGACGAAGGAGCTCCTCGCGTCTTGGGGGGTCGAGTTCGACCCGGTGAACGTCGAAGGCAATCCCGCCGGTCTCGAGGAATTGCGCGCGCTCGGGGTGCCCGGCGTCCCCGCGGTGGCCCTCGCGGACGGCCGGGTGGTGCATGGCTGGAACCCGCCCGGCTACGCCGCGCTGGTGGGGGTGGAGTATCGGCCGCCCGTGCAGTTCTCGCCCGCGGAGCTGGCCGGGCGCCTGGACCGCATCCTGAGCCTCACCGGCCGCCTGATGCTGGCCCTGCCGCCCGAGGCGCTCGCCCACAAGCCGGCCAAGCGGGATCGCGATCTCTTGAACCTCGGCTTTCACGTGTTCCGCCTCGCCCTGGCCTTCGCCGACGGCATGGACCTGGGCGAGTTCCCCGAGACCTGGCTGCAGGAGCGGGCACCCGCGGACTTCACGGACGGCGCGGCGGTGGCGCGCTACGGCGCGCTCGTGCGCGGACGGCTCGGCGGCTGGTTCGAGGGCGCGGCCGACAGCGAGTACGCGCGGATCATCCGGGTGTACTACGGGCCGCAGTCGGGCCACGACCTCCTCGAGCGGACGACCTGGCATGCCGCGCAGCATCTCCGCCAGCTCCACGTGGTGGCGACCGAGCTGGGGGTGGCGCTCCCCGATCCCTTGCCGGTGGCCGACTTCGAGGGGCTGCCCATGCCGGCCAGCCTCTGGTGAGATGAGCCTCGTCCCGAAGTCCGAGTTCGTCGGCCTCGACGGCATCACCCATCTCTGCACGGGCGGCGAGGCGCCGTGGCTCCGCTCGCACGACGAGGCGTGCCGCCGCTTCGGCGCGCTCAAGAGCGGCGGGATGGCGGGGCGCGAGGCGATCTTCCGCGTCTACGCGGGCGCGAAGGCCAAGGTCGCGGCGCGGCTCGGTGTGACGCCCGAGCGCGTGGCGTTCCTCGCGCACGCCTCCGAGGGGTTGAATCAGGCGGTGCGCGCGGTGGAGTGGCGAGCAGGGGACAACGCCGTCTTCGCCGACCTCGAGTACCCGTCGCTGATCTATCCCGTGGCGGCGCTGCGCGACCGGGGCGTGGAGCCGCGCGTGGTGCGGGCCATCGGGCACTACCTCTCGATGGACGCGCTTGCCGCCGCGGTGGACCTCCGGACCCGCCTGGTGCTGGTGAGCCAGGTGAGCTTCCTCACCGGCCAGCGCCTCGATCTCGCGCGCTGCGCCGAGCTCTGCCGCGCGCGGGGCGCCTGGCTCGCGGTGGACGCCACGCATGCCTTCGGCGTCGTGCCGGTGCCCGGGGAGCTCTGCGATTTCGTGGTGTCGGCCTGCTACAAGTGGCTCCTCGCCACGCACGGCGTGGGCATCTTCGCCTACGATCCCGCGCGGGTGGGCGATCTCGTGCCGGCCACGCTCGGCTGGCACAGCGTGGCGCAGCGTGGGGGCTCGACCGATCCGCTGGCGATGCCGCTGCGCGCGGATGCCGCGCGTCTCGAGGCCGGGAACCCGGCCCTTCTCCCCGTGTTCGTGCTCGACAACGCTCTCGCGCGCACGGAAGGCCTCAGCGCCGCGGCCATCGAGGCGCACGCGCGCGATCTCGGCACCGCGCTGATCGCGGGCCTCACCGCGCGCGGCCGCAAGGTCGTGACGCCGGAGGCGCCCGCCGAGCGCGCGGGGAACGTCTGCTTCCTCGAGGACGACGCGGCGGCGTTGGCCTCGCGCCTCGCCCAACGTGGGGTCCTGGTCTGGGGCGGAGACGGGCGTATTCGCGTCTCCGCGCACCTCTACAACGACCCCGGCGACGTGGCGCGCTTCCTGACCGCGCTGGACTCGGTCGGCTAGGCCCGCGAAGCTCCGGTCGCCGCGGCGACCACGCGGAAGCCGTAGTCCGAGTAGCGGAGGCCGGGCGGCAGCGACGAGGGGTGCCCGACCGGGCTCCACGGGTCCTGGTGCCGCCAGGCGCCGCCCCGCGACGCGCGGCGCGTGTCATCGCCGTCCAGGCACCACTCGTGACACACGCCGGACAGCGCGCGGAGCCCCAGCGGATTCGCCGGCCCCTCGGTGACCCGCGGCGGGCGGGGGAAGCGGCCCGTGCCCGGATGCGCGTCGCCCCATGGGAAGCGCGCGCCTTCCAGGCCGCCGCGCGCCGCCCGTTCCCACTGCGCGATCGTCGGCAGCGTGAGTCCGCGGCCCAGCGCGGCGTCGCGCCATGCGCAGAACGCCAGCGCCTCGGCCCACGACACGCCCACCACGGGCTGGGCAGGGTCATCGAAGTCCGGATGCGCCCACCAGGGCGGGCGGGCGGCGCGGGACGCGGCGAGATAGGCCGCGTACTCCGCGTTGGTCACGGGATAGCGCCCGATCGCGAACGCGTCGACCCACACGCGCCGCGCGGGGCCGGACGCCTCGTGCCGTTCGAGCCAGCCCGCCGCGATCTCCACCAGCTCCACGTCTGTGAGTATAATGGCCGTCGCCATGCGATTCGCGGAGCGGATGTCGCGCCTCGGCACGGAGTCGGCGTTCGAAGTCCTCGCGCGGGCGAAAGCCCTCGAGCGCCAGGGCAAGGAGATCGTACACCTCGAGATCGGCGAGCCCGATTTCGACACCCCCGTGCATATCCGCGACGCGGCCAAGCGCGCGCTCGACAGCGGGGCCACGCACTACGGGCCCGCGGCCGGGTTGCCCGAGCTGCGCGAGGCGATCGCCAAGGACGTGGGATCGACGCGACAGCTTCCCGTCGACCCCGACGAGATCGTGATCACGCCGGGGGCCAAGCCCATCATGTACTTCGTGATCACCGCGCTGGTGGATCCGGGCGACGAGGTGATCTACCCGAACCCCGGCTTCCCCATCTACGAATCGGTGATCAACTTCGTGGGCGGCAAGGGTGTCCCGATCCCGCTGCGCGAGGAATCCGGCTTCGGCTTCGACATGGACCTGTTCGAGAAGAAGGTCTCGGCGAAGACCCGGCTCATCGTGCTGAACTCGCCCCAGAACCCCACCGGGGGCGTGCTGGAGAAGGACCAGCTCGGGCGCATCGCGGAGGCGGCGCTGAAGTACCGCATCCCCGTGCTCGCCGACGAGATCTACAAGTCTTTCCTCTACGACGGGGAGTTCGCGTCGATCACCGCGTTTCCCGGGATGAAGGATCTCACGATCATCCTCGACGGGTTCTCCAAGGCCTACGCCATGACGGGCTGGCGGCTCGGCTACGGCGTGATGCCGCGCGACCTCGCCGAGCACGTCTCGCGGCTCATGGTGAACTCGAACTCCTGCACTGCGGCCTTCACGCAATGGGCCGGTATCGCCGCCCTGCAGGGCGACCAGCAGCCGGTGCACGCCATGGTGGCGGAGTTCAAGCGCCGGCGGGACATCATCGTGGAAGGGTTGAACGCGCTGCCCGGCGTCAGCTGTCGGTTGCCCCGGGGCGCCTTCTACGTCTTTCCCAACGTGAAGAAGCTCGGGCGGCCGTCGGCGGAGGTGGCGAGCCATCTCCTGAACGACGCCGGCGTGGCGGTGCTCGGGGGCTCCGCCTTCGGTGAGTACGGTGAGGGCTACCTCCGGCTGTCCTACGCCAACTCCGAGGTCAATATCCGCAAGGCGCTGGAGCGCATGCGGCCCGTGCTCGCCCGACTCGCCGGCTGACGCCGGCGTGCTCGCCTACTTCCTTCGCGGACTCGTCATCGGGTTCTCGATCGCGGCGCCGGTGGGGCCGATCGGTCTCCTCTGCATCCGCCGCACGCTCGCGCTCGGACGCGCGGTGGGCTTGGTCTCCGGGCTCGGCGCCGCCACCGCGGACGCCGCGTACGGGGCGGTGGCGGGCTTCGGGCTCACCGCGCTCTCGGGCTTCCTCGTGCAGTGGCAGACGCCCATGCGGCTCATCGGCGGCGTCTTTCTCTGCTATCTCGGCGTGCGGACGTTCCTCGCCCACCCCGCGTCCCGGAGCGCCGAGCGCGAAAGCCGAGGCCTGGTCGGCGCGTATCTCTCGACGCTTGGCCTCACCCTCACGAATCCGTCGACGATCCTGTCTTTCGTGGCGATTTTCGCAGGCCTTGGGCTGGGGACGTCCGGCGCCGCCGCGGGTGGGGACTATGCGGGCGCGAGCGTGCTGGTGGGTGGAGTGTTTCTGGGCTCGGCGGCGTGGTGGCTGATCCTGAGCGGGATGACCGGCGCTGTCCGCGGGCGGTTCTCGCCCGCGGGCATGCGCTGGGTGAACCGGCTGTCCGGCGCCATCCTGACCGGCTTCGGTCTTACGGCGCTGTGGGCCTTGGGCTAGGCCGCCTGGGCGCGGTGCTCCTCGAAGCGCCGCTCGACGATGTCCCAATTCACGTTCTCGAGGAATGCCTCGACGTACTCCTTCCGGCCGCTCGCACCGTGATCGACCATGAACGCGTGCTCCCACACGTCCATCACGAGCACGGGCGTCCAGCCGGCCGGGTGGCCGATCTCATGATCGCCCACCCACCAATTGAAGAGCTGACGGGTGGTGTCGTCCTGGTAGAGGATGGCCCAGCCCACGCCGCGAATCATGCCGGTGGCCACGAAGTCCTTCTGCCATTCCTCCACGCTCTTCCACGAGGCGCCGAGGGCCTGGGCGAGCCCCCCGCGAGGGCGCATCTTGCTTCCTGCTTTGAGGTTCTCGAAATAGCGCTCGTGGAGCACCATGCCGTCCACCTCGAAGGCGACCCGGCGCTTGAGCTCCGACCACCCCCGCGAGCCGCGCTCGATGCGGTCGACTTCCGCGAAGAGGTCGTTGCTGTTCTTGACGTAGCCCTCGTAGAGCGTCCAGTGCTGGTTGATCTGCTCCTCGGAGATGCCCTTGAGCCCGCTGGGCTTGAGCGCATTACGAACCTGGAACGTCATCGCGATCCTCCCTAGGCGCGCTTCTCGAGGACGGTGCGGGCGCGGTCGAGGAGCGCGCGCGTGGGGGGGCTCATGGTGAGCCCCGTCCCGTAGGCGTAGTAGTGACTGAATCCGCCCTCGTCGAGGCGCGCCAGCAAGGCCTCGGTGTCGGGCCGCACGAGCAGGACCACGTGTTGCAGCCCACAGCCCGCCGGGCCGCAGCCGGTCACCGCCACGTACTCGGCTTCCGCGGTGCGCAGCATCCGCGGGGCGTCGCCGCTGGCGAAGAACGACGAGGCGGGCGCCCGCAGGCGCGCGCCCGGTCCGAGCGCCCAGTCGGCCCCGAACAGCGCGTGGATCTTCGGGGCCAGGGCGGGATTCGTGATGATCTCCGTCGTGGTGCTCCCGAACTGTCGCGCTCGTACGTCGGCGCTGTCCACCTGCACGACGGGCGGCGCGGGCGTATCGGGCGGTGGCGCGGTGATGCAGCCGGTGGCGAGCAACGCCACCGCGGTCACGAGGAGGACGCCACGGAGGCTCACGACGCCTCCGTCATACTGGTCGACGCCCCTGGATCACCCGCACGAGGACGATGACCACTGCAGCCACGAGCAGGATGTGAATGAACCCACTCAGGGTGTAGGACGTCACCAACCCCAGAGCCCAGAGGAGCAGCAGCACGACGGCAATGGTCTCGAGCATGGGCGTGTTCCTCCTTGCCGTCCGAATGTCGCAAGGGCCGTGCCGGGTGACTGCGAGCCCACGGGCCCCGCAATCCCGCCCAGTTCCACGCTCCCGCCGCACTCGAGCACGGACTTCCGCACGAATGCTCGGTAGAAACTACCCCGGCGATGGACAAAAGGAACCCCGTGGGGAAGAATGCGATCCTGATGCCTTCGGTGGCTGATCTCCTGATTGCGGGACTCCGGCAGGCCGGCGTGCCCCGCCTGTTCGGTGTACCGGGCGGTGGCTCCAATCTCGAGCTCCTCGAAGCGGCGCGCAGGCAGGGCCTACCCTTCGTTCTTGCCCACCAGGAATGGGCGGCCTGCATCATGGCTGCGGTGACCGGGGAGTTGACGGGCGTGCCGGGCGCGGCGCTCTCCACGCTGGGCCCGGGCGTCACCGCCAGTGCGACCGGGCTGGCGTACGCGCGGCTCGACCGCGCGCCGCTCATCTACATCAGCGACCGTCATCCCGAGTCCGCGCTCGCGTTCACCACGCACCAGACGGTAAATCATCCCTCCCACCTGGGCGCGCTGGTGAAGGGCTCGGAGACGGTCACCCGCGACTCGGCGAGCCACTGGATCGCGCACGCCGTGCAGCTCGCCCTCGGCGAGCCGCGCGGGCCGGTACACCTCGACCTGCCCGCGGACGTGGCCGGGCGCGACGCCCTGCCGATGGCCGCGCGCGTGACACCGCCGCCGCCGGCGCGCCCGTCGGACGCCGCGCTGGAGCACGCGGCCGCGCTCCTTCGCGCCGCTCGGCGTCCCGTGGTGCTCGCCGGGCTGGGCTGCCGCCCGGCGGACACCAAGTGGCTGCGCGCTTTCAGCGAGGCGATGCCCGCGCCGGTGCTCACCACGTACAAGGGCAAGGGCTCGCTCCCTGACCCGCATCCGCTCGCCATGGGCGTGGTCACGGGCGGGGCTCTCGAGGAGCCATTCGTCCGCCAGGCCGATCTCATCGTCGCCTTCGGTCTGGATCCGGTGGAGCTGATCCCGCGCGCCTGGCCGTACCAGGCCCCGGTGCTGAACCTGACGCGCTGCCCCTGGGATGCGGCGGGACTGGCCGCGCCCGGGGGGAACGCGTATTTCCGGCCGGCGGGCGAGGTCGTCGGCGAGCTGGGCGCGATCCTGGAGGAGCTGGCGCCCCGCCTGGCCTCCGCGAGCGCGGCCGACTGGGACGTCGCCGCGGTGGACCGCTGGCGGCGCGAGCGCCGCGCCGCCCTGGAGATCGCGGTGCCAGGGCTGGCGCCGCACCGCGTGGCGCAGCTCGCGCGCGAGCTGCTCGCCGCCGGCGCCATCGCGACGGTGGACGCGGGGGCGCACATGTTTCCGGTCACCGCTTACTGGGACGCCATCGAGCTCGGCGAATGCCTGATCTCGAACGGCCTGGCCACCATGGGCTTCGCGCTCCCGGCGGCCATCGCCGCCCAGCTGCACCACCCCAATCGCCGCGTCGTGTGCTTCACGGGCGACGGCGGTCTGATGATGGTGGCCGCCGAGCTGGAAACGATGGCGCGGCTCCAGCTCCCCATCCTCATCGTGGTGTTCGACGACCAGGCCCTGTCGCTGATCGAGGTCAAGCAGGAGCAGCGCGGCATCGCGGGCGCGTCGATGCGCTACCAGGGGCCCGATTTTCCGGTGCTCGCGCGCGCCTTCGGCATCCGCGCCTGGATCGCGGACGACGAGGCGTCCTTCGCCAATGCCCTCGTGGCCGCCCAGGCCTCCGGCGGGCCGGCCCTGATCGACGCCCGCATCGACGCCTCCGGCTACCGGCGTACCCTCGAGGTGGTCCGCGGTGCGCCCGCCCGCTGAGGTACACTGAGCGCCATGGGATTCCTTTCCGACGCCGACACGCAGGCGGTACGCGCCGAGTTCGCCAAGCTCACCGGTCCCGTGAAGCTGGTCGTCTTCGCGGCCGAGTTGGGTGACGACACCCACCGGCAAACCGTCGCCCTCGTCAAAGAGGTCGCCGCGCTCTCCGACACGATCACCGTGGAGGTGCTGAACCCCCACATCGACCGGGCGCGCGCCGAGGCGTACGGCATCGAGCTGGCGCCCGCCGTGGTCGTCGAGGGCGCCGCCGACTACGGCATCCGCTTCCTCGGGCTTCCCGCCGGATACGAGTTCGCGAACCTGATCGACTCGATCATCGTCGCGTCCACCGGCACGCCCGCGCTCAGCGCCGCGACCACGGAGGCGCTGGCCGGCCTCACCGAGGACGTGACGATCAAGGTCTTCACCACGCCCACCTGACCGCATTGCCCCCGGGCGGTGCGCCTGGCTCAGCACATGGCGGTGGCGGCGGACAGGGTGAAGGCGGAGTGCATCGAGGCGACGGAGTTTCCCGAGCTCTCGCAGCGATACCGCGTGATGGCGGTCCCGAAGATCGTCATCAACGACCGCGTGCAGTTCGAGGGCGCGCTGCCCGAGCCGCAGTTCCTCGCCGCCGTCCTCAAGGCGGTGGGCTGACGCGGGCGCCGCGTCCGGCGCGCATCACCCCCCGCGGCGTCGCGGGCCGTCCCGCCCTGGACGACACTTCGGTACTCTTCACCTACGGCACGCTCATGCGCGGCCTTCCGCTGCACGGGCTGCTCGCCGGCCGCGCGACGTTCCTGGGGAAGGGCGTGCTCGCCGCGCGGCTGATCGACCTGGGACGCTATCCCGGCGCGATTCCCGACGCCGGGGCGCGGGTACGCGGCGAGGTGTTCCGCCTCGAGTCCCGGGAGCTCTGGACGACGCTGGACTCCGCCGAGGGACCCCAGTATCATCGCAGGCGCGCCCCCGTGGCGATGGGTCGCCGGTCGATCGAGGCGTACGTCTACTGGTATTGCGGACCGCTCGACCGCGGCGTGCCGATCCCCGGTGGCGATTGGCGGGGGCACGCGCCCGCCCGCTCCATTCACCGCAGCCCGACAGTTTAGGAGGCTCCCGATGGCGCTCGAAGCCGCGCAGCTGATCAAGGACGATCAGGACCACCTCATCCATCCGCTGCATCACCCGAGCGAGCATCTCGAGCCCATGGTGTACGTGCGAGGCCGCGGGGCCGTGGTCACCGACATCCAGGGCCGTGACTACATCGACGGCCTCGCGGGCCTGTGGAACGTCAACGTCGGGCACGGCCGCGAGGAGCTGGCCAAGGCGGCGGCCGCGCAGATCGGCGACCTCGCCTACTACTCCTGCTACACCGGCTCCAGCAACGTGCCCGCCATCCAGCTCGCCGACAAGCTGATCGAGCTGGGCCCGAAGAACATGCAGGCGGTGTTCTTCACCTCGGGCGGCGCCGAGTCCAACGAGTCGGCCTTCAAGACCGCGCGCTTCTACTGGAAGGCCAAGGGCAAGCCCGACAAGGTCAAGATCATCTCGCGCTTCAACGCCTATCACGGGGTGACCCTGCAGGCGATGAGCGCGACCGGCATGGCGCCCTACTGGAAGATGTTCGAGCCGCGCGTGCCCGGCATGGTGCACATCCCCACGTGCTATCCCTACCGGCAGGATGGCGCCAAGCCCGGCGAGACCGCCGGCCAGACAGCGGCGCGGCTCCTCGAGGAAGCCATCCTCCGCGAGGGCCCGGACACCGTGGCCGCGTTCATCGCCGAGCCGATCCACGGCGGCGGCGGCGTCATCTATCCCACGGATGATTACTTCCCGCTGGTCCGCCAGGTGTGCGACCGCCATCAGGTGCTGTTCATCGCCGACGAGGTCATCACGGGGTTCTGCCGCACCGGTCGGTGGTTCGCGATGGAGCACTGGAAGGTGCAGCCCGACATCATGTCGTTCGCGAAGGGCGTGTCCTCAGGCTATCTCCCGCTCGGCGGCATCATGGTGTCCAAGGCCATCAAGGAAGCGATGGACTCGGTGAAGCTCGAGGACCGGTGGATGCACGCCTACACCTACTCGGGGCATCCCACCTGCTGCGCGGTGGGCATCGCGAACCTCGCCATCATGGAGCGCGAGCGGCTGTGGGAGCGCTCGGCCGCCATGGGCGAGCGCCTGCACAAGGGCCTGCACGCCGCCTTCGACGATCACCCGAACCTCGGCGACATCCGCTCGGGCAAGGGGCTCCTCGCCGCGGTCGAGCTGGTCGAAGACCAGGCCACCAAGAAGATGTTCGACCCGGAGAAAAAGATCGGCCCGCGCCTCATGCAGGAGATGACCAAGCGCGGCCTCGTGACCCGGGCCCGCATGGAGAGCATCTTCTTCTCGCCGCCGCTGGTGATCTCCGAGGAGCAGCTCGACCGCATGATCTCGATCACCCGCGACGCGGTGAAGGCGGTCACGGGCAAGTGATGGCCGCCGCCGCGGCGCGGGCGTTCTCCGGTGTCATCCCGGCGATGGCGGTGCCGTTCCGGGACGACTGGAAGCTGGACGACGAGGGGCTCGCTCGCTTCGCGCGGTGGCTGGTGGACTGTCCGGGCGTCACCGCGGTCATGACCAACGGCCACACCGGCGAGGTGGGCTCGCTCCTGCCCGAGGAGCGCGCGGAGGTCACCCGCGTGGTCGCCGAGGCGGTGAAGGGCCGGGCCCGGGTGATCTCGGCGGTCTGCTCGGAGGGGACGTTCGAGGCCATCGAGCACGCCAAGGCGGCCGCGCACGCGGGCGCGGACACCATCGACGTGATGCCCTGCCACATGTGGCTTCGCTTCGGCGTGAAGGAAGACGCGGTCTACGAGTACTTCAAGGCCCTCGGCGCGGAGAGCGGGCTTGACCTCATCGTCCACGTCTATCCCGCCAATACCAAGGTCTCCTATTCGACACGGTTGATGACGCGCCTGGCGAAGCTTCCTCAGGTGAAGGGCTTCAAGATGGGCGAGCGCGACCTCGGCAAGTACGAGCGCGACATCCGGGCCCTGCGCGCGGAGACGCCCCACGTCTCGCTGCTGAACTGCATGGACGAATATCTCTTCCCGACCTTCGTGCACGGCCTCGACGGGACGTTGGTGGGCTGCGCGAGCCTCATCCCCGAGCTGACCTACGAGCTGATGTCCGCGATGCAGGCCGACGATCTGCCCCGCGCCCGCCGCGCCAACGACCGCATCTGGCCGGTGAAGGAGGCGGTGTACGGCGCCGGGGAGCCCTCGGGCGATGCGCATGCCCGGATGAAGGAGGGCATGGCGATGCGCGGGATCTTCCGCAGCGCGCTCGTGCGCCCGCCCGTGCTGAAGCCCTCGCCGGAGGAGATCGCGGCCATGCGCGTGGCCCTCGAGGCGAGCGGCGTGCCGCGCGTAGCCCTCTACTCGTAGAGGTGGCAGGCCACCAGGCGCCCGTCCGCCTCGCGCGGGGCCGGCGGCTCCGTCGCGCAGCGACGTATCGCGTGCGGGCAGCGCGGGTGGAAGCGGCAGCCTCCCGGCGGGGCGAGGGGGCTCGGCACCTCGCCGGTCAGCGCGGGGGCCTCGGGCGCCGCATCCACGTCGATCGGCAGGGCCGCCGCGAAGAGCGCCTGCGTGTACGGATGCTTGGGCCGAAGCGCCACCGCGTCGGCGTCGCCCCATTCCACGATCTGCCCGAGGTACATCACCGCGATGGTGTGGCTCATGTGCGCCACCGCGGCGAGGTCGTGCGCGATGAACAGATAGGCCACGCCGAGCCGCCGCTGGAGATCGCGCAGGAGGTTCAGGATCTGCGCGCGGATCGACACGTCCAGGGCGGAGACCGGCTCGTCCAGCACGACCAATCGGGGTGAGAGCGCCAGGGCGCGAGCGATGGCGATGCGCTGCCGCTGCCCGCCCGAGAACTCGTGGGGGAAGAGCTCGGCCGCGCGCTCGGGCAGGCCCACCAGGTCGAGCAGCTCCAGCACGCGGCGCCGGCGCGCGTCCGCCCCGGCGCGCTCGTTGATCACGAGCGGCTCGGCGATGATCGAGCCCACGCGCATGCGCGGGTCGAGCGAGGCATAGGGGTCCTGGAACACCGCCTGCACCGACTTCCGGTAGTGGCGGCGTCCCGATCGATCGAGGCCGCCGACCTCGACGCCCTCGAAGCGAATGGCCCCCGCAGTGGGCTGCTCGAGCCCCAGCACGAGCTTGGACGTGGTGGTCTTGCCGCATCCCGACTCGCCCACGAGGCCCAGCGTGGTGCGCGCACCGATCTGGAACGACACGCTGTCCACCGCGCGCACGAGGCCCGTGCTCCAACCCAGGGCGCCCCGGCGCACCGTGAAGTGCTTGGTGAGGCCGGCCGCCTCGAGGAGCGGCGCCGTCGCGGCCGTCGCGCTCATGCGGGGGCGTGGAGCCAGCAGGCGCTGGTCTGGCCCGGCGCCACCGAGAAGGCGGGGGGCGCCTCCGCGCGGCAGCGGTCCATGGCCTGCGGGCAGCGCGGGGCGAAGGCGCATCCGCCGGGCAAGCGCGCCAAGTCGGGCGGCTGGCCCTCGATGGCGGTGAGGCGGTCCCGCCGCGCGCCGAGACGCGGGATCGACTCGAGGAGCGCGCGCGTGTAGGGGTGCGTGGGCGTCTTGAAGATCTGGCGCACCGGACCCATCTCCACGATGCGGCCCGCATACATCACCGCGACCCGGTCGCAAATCTTCGACACGATGCCGAGATTGTGGGTGATGAAGATCATGGCCAGGCGGTGCTGGTGCTGGAGCTCTTCCAGCAGGCCGAGATACTGCGCCTGGATGGTGAGGTCCAGGCTGGTGGTGGGCTCGTCGGCGATGAGCAGCCGCGGCGGGGCGGCGATCGCCATCGCGCCCACCACGCGCTGCCGCATACCGCCGGACATCTGAAAGGGGAAGGCGCGCAGGCGCGTCTCGGGGGCGGGGATGCGCACGGCGGCCAGGAGCGCGGCGGCGCGCGCGCTGAGGCTCCTCCCGCGCAGGCCGTGATAGAGGGACACCGGCTCGCGTACCTGCATGCCGACCGAGTACACCGGGTTCAGCGAGCTCATGGGGTCCTGCAGGATCATGGCGATTTTCCGGCCGCGGATCTTCTGCATCTCCGCCTCGCTCTTGCGGGTCAGCTCGTCCCCGTCCAGGCGAATGCTCCCACTGACCATGCGCGAGGCGGGACGTGGCGTCAGCCGGATCAAGCTGAGACATGTCATGCTCTTGCCGGAGCCGGACTCGCCCACGAGGCCCAGCGTCTCGCCCTCGGCCACGCTGAAGGACACGCCGTCCACCGCCTTCACCGTGCCCCACCGGGTGACCAGATGGGTGCGGAGATCCTGGACGTCGATCACGGGGACGGCCACGGCCGCGGGCGCTCGCTCAGAGCTGGCGAAGCTTGGGATCCAGGGTGTCCCGGAGCCAGTCGCCGAGGAGATTGAACGCCAGGACCACCAACAGGATCGCCAGCCCGGGGAGGCCGGACACCCACCAGGCACTGGTGACGAACTCGCGGCCCTCCGCGATCATCGAGCCCCACGCGGGGGTCGGCGGGGGAATGCCTGCGCCGAGGAAGGAGAGCGAGGCCTCCACGATGATGACGTAGCCGATCTGGAGGGTCAGCAGCACCACGAGGGTGTTCAGCGTGTTCGGAAAGAGATGGCGCGTGATGATGCGCCAGGCGCCCGCGCCCGCGATGCGCGCCTGGGCGATGAAGTCCAGGCCCATCAGGGTGAGGACCTGGCCGCGGATCACCCGCGCGAAGCGCGCCCAGAGGATCACCGCGATGGCCACCACCACGTTGGTGAAGCTGGGGCCGACCGTCACCGCGAGGATCAAGGCGAGCAGGATGACGGGGAAGGACATGGTGGCGTCGGTGACTCGCATCAGCACCGCGTCCACGCGGCCGCCGTAGTAGCCGGCCACGAGCCCCACCGACGCCCCGAAGGCGGTCGCGATCAGCACGGTGATGACGCCGGCGGCGAGTGACACGCGCGAGCCCCAGATGATGCGGGAGAGCATGTCGCGGCCGAGGCGGTCGGTCCCGAGAAGGTGCTTCGCCGTGCCCCCCTCCATCCACACCGGCGGCCTGAAGCGGTTGCGCAGGGACTGGTCGGCGGGGTCCGCCGGGCTCAACAGGGGCGCCAGGATGGCGACGAGGACGAAGAGCGCGACGATGCCCAGCGAGAAGTACGGCAGGCGGCCGCCGCGGGCCTCGCGCGCCGGTTGCGCCTGGACGTCCGGCACGGGCAGCGCGCCGGTGGTCACCGGCTCAGCCGGCATGGCGGATGCGGGGGTCGATCACCGCGTAGAGGCAGTCGACGGAGAGATTCACCAGCGCCACGATGACGGCGGTGGTGAGCACCACCGCCTGGATGACCGGGTAGTCGCGCGAGCTGATGCCCTCGTAGGCGAGGCGGCCCAGCCCCGGCCAGGCGAACACCGTCTCCACCACGATGGCGGTGGTCACCAGGATGGAGAAGTAGATGCCCGCGAAAGTCACCACCGGGATCAGCGCGTTCTTGAGCGCGTGCATCCAGACCACACGCGGCTCGAGCACGCCCTTCACCCGCGCCAGCTTCACGTACTCGGAGTCCAGCACCTCGAGCATGCCCGAGCGGAGCAGGCGCATCATGCCGGCCACGACGAACCAGCCGAGGGTGAAGCCGGGCAGCACGTAGCTGGCGAGCCCGGCCTCGTTGCTGCCGGCGGGCAGCCATTGCAGCCGCCCCGCCACGACCTCGACGAGCACGATTGACACCCAGAAGGTCGGCAGGGACTGGCCGAGCACGGCGATCACCTGGGCCAGGCGGTCGATGCCCGTCCCCTTCCGCACCGCGGCGATCACGCCGAGGGGGAACGCGATACTGAGGGTGATGGCCATGGCGAAGGCGGCGAGGCGGATCGAGTTGGGCAACCGCTCTTGCAAGAGCTCCACCACCGGCCGCCGAGCGCGGATCGACATGCCGAAGTCGCCGGTGACGGCGCGGCCGACGAAGGAGAGATATTGCTCGACGTAGGGACGGTCCAGCCCCAGGTAACGCCGGGCCTCCGCGTAGTCCTCCGGGGTGGCCGACATGGGGAGGATCAGCTGCAGCGGGTCGCCGGTGGCGCGGGCCAAGGCGAAGACCACCACCGACAGGATGGCCAGCGCCACCAGCGACTGCAGCAGCCGCGACAGGACGAAGCGGATCAACCCCTGCGGCCGCCTACTTTCCCGACGCGAGCTCGTCGAAGAAGAGGTCGTACATCACGCTGCCCGGATTCCACTTGCCGAGCTTCTTGGACGTCGCGTACGGCGAGTGGAGGTAGACGATCGGCATGCCGAGGTGCTCGCTGCGGATGCGGAGGAAGCTGTTTCGCATGAGTGTGTTGATCTTTTCGCGGTCGGTCTGCTTGGCGACCTGCGAGATCATCCCGTCCACCTCGGCGTCGTTCACGGTGTCGTTGGGCTTGGACGGCGAGTAGGCCATCTTCTCGAGCAGGGCGAACGTGCCCATCCAGTCGCGATTGGCGATGTTGAAGTAGCCGATCGAGCCCGGCGTCTTCCGATCGACCCAGTTCTTCCGGAACGCCGGGTAGTCGACGGGGATCAGCTTGATCTTGATCCCGACCTTCTCCCAGTACCCGCTCACCGCCTCCGCGAACGCCTTGCCCTCGGGGAGCCCGGGGAGCTGATAGGCATAGGCATCGAGGCTGAAGCCATTGGCGAGCCCCGCGTCGGCGAGGAGCTTCTTGGCGCGCGCCGGGTCGTAGGGATACATCATGTCCGGCGTCACCTTGAGCCCGATCTCCTTGAACGACCAGGACAGGCCCAACGGGATGGCCGCCGGCTCGGCGCGGCCCGCGAAGATGGACTGGGCGATCTCGTTGCGGTCGAGGGCGACGTTCATCGCCTCGCGCACGCGCTTGTCCTTCATGGGGGCGACCATGCCGTCCGGCCCCAGGATCCACCACATGCTGAGGATGGCCTCTTCCTTGCGGAAGTGGACCGGATAGCCCTCCTTCTCCACTTCCCCCACGCGCTCGCGGCTGATCTCGGTGACGTCGACCTCGCCGCGCCGCAGCAGGGCGATCCGGGTCGTTTCCTCGGGCACCGCGCGGATGGTCACGGTCTTGTACTTGGGCGTGCCGAGGCGCCAGTGGTTGTCCACCGCGGTCAGGCGCACGTGAGAGCCCGTGATCTGCTCGACGAACTTGTAGGGCCCGCTGCCCACCGGCTTGCGGGCGAAGGCGTCATCGCCCACCGACTCGATGTACTTCTTCGGCACGATCATGCCCTCGCTGGAGAGGGCCCGCGAGAGGTAGTTCGGGATGATGAGGGTGGGGTCCTTGGTGACGATGACCACGCGGTCGGGCGCCGGCGTCTCGATGCTCGCCACGAGCGTCCGGAGGGGGCCGGCGTAGCCGGTGGTGGAGCGCTTGCCCGCCGCGCGCTCCAGGCTGAACTTCACGTCCTCGGAGGTCAGGTCATCCCCGTTGTGGAACTTGACCCCCTTCCGCAGGGTGAAGGTCCAGCGCTTGTGGTCCGCCGAGCTCTCCCACTTGGTGGCGACGCCTGCGTTGGGGGACAACTGGCCGTCGGGGGTGGTCCCCACGAGATAGTCGAACATCAGGGACAGGTAGTACTTGACGAGGTGGCCCGCCACCGGCGGATCGAGCGACTCGGTCGCGAAGCTCGACAGCGCGATCGTCAGATCGGGCTTGGCCTGCGCGCCGGCAGGGCCCGGCATGAGCAGGGCCAGAACGGTCAAGAAGAGCAGGCAACCCCGGACGATTCGCTTCGCTCGCGTCATGATCTGGCTCCTCCGCGTGAACCGTTTGTGGGAACGCTGGCACGAAGGACTGCTCTGATGAACCCCGACCCTACCCCGGGATGAGCCCCGCGGCAAGCCCCCGTGCTATCTTCGTCCGGGCTCGGACGCCGCCCGCGGGCGGCCTCGTCGTGAACCGCAGGTCATGGAGGAGAGGATGACAACGCTCGCCGGACACCGCTGGGGCATCGTCAGGTCGTCGCTGCGCGTCATGCTGGCCCTGGTACTCCTCTCCGCTCCCCTCCTGGCCCAGGGCTGCTCCTTCTCGGCCAGCTCCGCGAGCTCGTCGAACTCGTCCGCCGCCTCCTCCGAATCCTCCTCCAGCAGCTCCCCGGGCAACCGGGAACAGCGGTACATGGAGGACGTGCGCGACTACACCGCGTCCTTCGTGAGGTCTGGCGGCCGCCTCGCGGACTTCAAGACGCGCCTGGGTGAAATCGCTCAGCAGCACCAGATCACCAACTGGGAGGAGAACCTCGTCACCTACGAGGGCATCGGGCGCGGCCTCGGCAAGGCCAAGGCGAGCCAGGCCGACGTCGACACCTACACGGTCAACCTCGCTGGTAATGACCCCAAGAAGGCGGAAGCCATCAAGCGGGGCTACGACGCCGAGAAGTAGACGGGACCCCCATGACCTGGCTTCACGCCGGCGTCGTCCTGGCGAGCGTCCTCGCCGCCACGCCGACGTGGGCCAGGACGCCGCACCTCGAGTACATCTACGCCGACGCCAACGAGGGCGGGGCAAGCGGGGGCCACGCCGCGCTGCGCTTCGGCGATCAGGTCTTTCACTTCGAGTACGTGCCGCCGCTCGTCCAGATCCGGCGAGACGCGTTCGACGCGCTGCGGTTTCGCTACACCATCCTCGACAACCGAAGCCTCGCGCTCCACCGCCTCGCGGTGACGCCCGAGACCTATCGGCGCCTGCTCGACGCGTTCACCGCGCGGTACTTCGACCAGGAGCATCGGCTGCGCACGCAGCGGGGGCTGACCGCCGATCGCCGCCTCCTCGAGACGCTGCTCGCGCAGCGGCGCGGGCAGGCCGGGGAGCGGCCGATCACGGTGGAGGGTGCCGGGTACTTCTTCGAGGCCGCCCGCCTCGACGCGCGCCCGCCCGCGGCGGACGAGGGAAGCCCGGCGCTGGCCGCCCTTCGCGCGCGCGTCGTCGAGACGCACGGCGCGGGCTTCATTCCAAGCGTCGAGGCGACCGTCACCGACGAGCTCTTGGGGCTCGAGCCTGACCGGGAAGGGGCGGCCGACCGGTATCGCAACGGTCTCACGGCGCTTCTGGCCCTCGACGTCCTGCGCCAGGCGCGCCCGCTGCGCCCCGCCGTGCTCGTGGAGGAGGGGCCTACGCTCGACGCGGCCGACCTCGCCATGCTGAATCCCCTCGCGCGGGCGCTCGAGGCGAGCCTCGTGCGCCTCGTGCGCTCGAGCCGCCCCGACTGGGGCTTCCCGCTGCTGGTGGGGATGGCGCGGCTCGCCGCCCTGGAGGAGTCACGGCGCCTCGGCCGCTGGGTCTTCCTCGATGTCTTCCCCGCAGAGGCGGCGGTCGTGCCGGTGGAGGCGGTGCGCCGCCGCGCGCAGGTGACGGGCGCCCTGCTCGACGAGGCGCGGCGCGACTTCGCCGCCGCGCGGGTGCGGCTCACGCCCCGCGCCGAGGCCGACGGCCTCTTCCCCGAGCCGGCATTCGCGACGCTCGAGCAGACCGGCAATCGGCTGATCGAGATCGCGCGGGCCCTCGACGGAGCACGGCCCATGCGCCTGCCGTTCGGGCTGGGCGTGCCCGCCCGTCGCGCACGGGTCGATGATCTCCCGGACCCGCTCGCCGCTTCGGACGCGCTCGCGCGCGCCCTCGAGCAGGCCCGTGCGCGGGAGGACGCCCACGCGGCGCAGCTCGAGGCGCGCGACGGCTACAACGTGGTAACGCGCAACTGCGTGACCGAGATCTTCCGGACGATCGAGGCCGGGCTCCTGGCCGCGGAGTCGCCCGGCACCACCGCGCGCGAGGCCTCGGAGCGCCGCCTCGGCGGCTATGTCGCCGTCGATGGCACGCTGAACTTCATTCCGGCGACCTCGTCGGAGTCCGTGAAAGCCGCCTACGCGGTGGTCGAGAACGCGGAGATTCCCTCGTATCGCCTGGCCGCGCTCGCCGCGATGTACCGCCGGGACAACCGGGTCCAGGTCTATCTCCGAGAATCCAATACGCTGACGTCCACCCTCTATGTCCCGCACCCCGAGGACTCCGCGTTCCTCTTCTTCACCGACGATGCGCTGCCGGTGCGGCCGCTGCTGGGCGCGGCGAACTTCGTGACGGGGCTGGGCGTGACCGCGGCAGGTCTCCTCACGGTCGCAGCGGATCACGGGGCCAGGCTACGGGCCGGGCTGCGCGGGATGCTGTTCAGCCTGCCCGAGCTCGTGTTCTTCAACATCCGCAAGGGGTCGCTGCTCTATGCGCCGCGACCCGCGCCCGACGTCGCCGACCCCTGAGGGGGCCGACCACCCGCTCGCCCGCCCTCAGCGCAGCCGGTACTTGTCGATCGCGCCGGGCGCCAGCGCCATGCCGTGGCCGGGCCGATCCGGGATGCGGAAGACGCCGCCCTCGCAACGGGGCGTCTCGGCGAAGAGATCCGCCGGTGCCCAGTCCATCAGCTCGACGAGGAAGCCGTTCGACAGCGCGCCCACCACCTGGAGCGAGATCTCGTGCACGACGTGGGGCGAGAGGGGAAGCCCATGGGCGGCGGCCAGGTGGCCGATCCGCAGCGTCTCGGAGAAGCCGTTGGCGCGGCACACATCGGGCATGAGGTAGCGGGCCGCCCGCCGCTCGATCAGCTCGCGGAACTCGTAGCGCGAGTAGGCATTTTCGCCCGTCGCGACCGGAATCTTGATCGCGTGCGCCACCTCGGCGCACGCGGCGAAATCCTCGGCGAGCACCGGCTCCTCGTACCAGACCAGGTCGAGATCCTCCAGCGCCTGCGCCTGGCGCAGGTTGCCGAGCACGTCGAGCTTCTGGTTGACGTCGACCATGAGGCGCACGCCGTCACCCAGCGCCTTCTTCACCGCCTCCACGCGCTGGCGGTTCACGCGCGGGTCGGGATCGTGGATCTTCATCTTGTAGTAGCGGCAGCCGCGCGCCACGTACTTCTGGGCCTCGGCGATCACGTCCTCCACCCGGTACTTGCCCCAGCCGCCGCTGCCGTAGGCCTCGGCGCGGTCGGTGTAGGCGCCCCAGAGCTTGTAGAGGGGCTGCCCCGCCACCTTGCCGGCGATGTCCCAGAGCCCGATGTCCAGCGCTGCGATGCCATACGCGGCGACGCCCTGGCGCTTGATGCCGCGGTCGGCGCGATACATGCGGTCCCACAGGCGCTCGATGAAGGCCGGGTCCTCGCCGAGCAGTAGCGGCTTGAGCCGCGTCTCGAGATACGCCTGCATGGCCTCGGCGCCGCCTCCCGCGAAGGCCAGCGTGTAGCCGAGCCCGCTCGCCCCCGCGTCGGTCGAGATGGTGACCGCGACCATGCGGTGCTCGGGGAACTCCAGGGACATCGGGGGCGCGCAGGGGAGCGCCAGGACCACGCTGTCGATCGCCGTGATTTTCATGGGCCGAATCATAGGCCGCGTCCCGCTTGCAATACTACTCGTCGTGTGTTTAGTATACGCATACGCCTCCAGGGAGGTGCCCCATGAGCAGCCAAGGCCTGGACCGACACGCGCGACTGGCGATCCTCTCGGAGGCCGCGGCCGACGACCGGGAGCACGGCATGCCGCTGCCCCATCATCGGCGGGCGGCGCCCGGCCCGGGCGAGAGCCCCGTCGGGATTCGCACGGTGCGGATCCCGGGCCGGGGCACCACCAGCCTCATGCGCGTGATGCAGACCAACGCGTGCTCCCTGTCCTGCGGTTACTGCCCGACCTTCTGCGGCGGCCGCGTGAAGCGCACGGCGCTGGCCCCGGAGGAGGTGGCGCGCACCTTCATCGAGGCCCATCGGGCCGGGCTCGTCAGCGGCCTCTTCCTCACCTCGGGCGTGCCCGGCCGCGCCGTCCGCGCCATGGATCGGATGCTCGATGCCGTGCACATTCTCCGGCGACGGGAAGGGTTCACGGGTTACGTCCACATGAAAGTCCTGCCGGGCGCCCAGCGGGATCAGGTGCGCGAAGCGAGCCGGCTCTCCGACAGGGTCTCGGTCAACCTGGAAGGACCGCGCGACGACGTCGTGCGGCGGCTCGCGAAGGAGAAGGACTTCTCGGGTGATTTGCTACCGAGCCTCGAGCTCGCCGGGCGCCTCTCGCGTGATGCGCGGCTGGAGCGCCGGCCCGATGGGCCCGCCCGCATGGGCACCACGACGCAGTTCGTCGTGGGCGCGCAGGGCGAGCAGGACCGAGAAATCCTGAGCCTCGTGGGCCGGCTCGAGGGGCAGGGGCTGCTCCATCATGCGCACTTCAGCGCCTTTCAGCCCGTGGCCGGCACGCCGATGGAGGGGCTGCGGCCGACGCCATCGGCCCGCGAGTTCCGGCTCTATCAGGCCGAGCATCTGCTTCGCCAGTATGGCTTTCGCTTCGACGAGCTGCCCTTCGCCGCCGATGGCAATCTGCCGCTGGAGCACGATCCGAAAACGGCCTGGGCCCTGGCGCACCCCGCAGACTTTCCGGTGGACGTCGCGCGCGCGGCCCAGGACATGCTGCTGCGCGTGCCCGGCGTCGGTCCGCGCGCCGCCGAGCGTATCGTGACGGAGCGGCGCCGCGTGGTGCTGCGGGGCGCCGAGGACCTCCGGCGTCTCGGTGTGGACGTCTACCGCGCCGGCTACTACCTCACCCTGGGCGGTCGACGCCTGGCGCGCGAGCGTCCCCCACTGCAACAGGGCCTTTTCGCCGACGGGCGGCATTTGCCCAGCGTGGTCTGGAGCACGCCCACGCCGCCCTGCGCGTACCGCTGACGACGGCTTCGCCGGCCGGTCGTCCGCGCCTACAATGAGGCCATGAGCGAGCCCATCGGCTCGACGGCTGCACCTGCTCGCGCCATCGTGATCTACGACGGCACCTGTGGGCTCTGCCAGGGCAGCGTGGGCTGGGTGTCGCGCCGCGCCCGCCCGGGCGCGTTCGAGTTCCTGCCGTGCCAGGCGCCCGAGCGGCAGGCACGTTATCCGGCCCTCGCCGAGGCCACCTGCATGGAGGCGATACAGCTCGTGCTCCCGGACGGCCGGGTCCTGGGCGGGGCCGACGCGCTGCCCGAGATTCTTCGACGTCTGCGCGGCTGGCGCTGGGCGGCCGCGCTGTTCCGCCTCCCGGGCGCGGGGCTCGTGGCGCCCCTGGCGTATCGCTGGATCGCCCGGAACCGCTACCGGATCTCCTGCGCCATCGGCGCCTCACGTGCCTGATCCGCGGGGGCGCGTCGCCCTCATCACGGGCGCTTCCGCCGGGATCGGCGCGGCCACCGCCCGCGTGCTCGCGGGAGCCGGCATGCGTCTGGCCCTCTGCGCCCGCCGGCGCGATCGGCTGGAGGCCCTTGCCACCGAGCTGGGGGCGGACGGCGCCGAGGTCTCGGTGCATCCGGTCGACGTCACCGACGAGGCGGCCCTGCGATCGATGGTCGACGAGGTGGCACGGCGCCACGGCGCCCTCGATGTCCTGGTCAACAATGCGGCGCGCGGGCTCGCCGCACGCTTCGAAGACACCGCACCCGCCGAGTTCCGCGCGCTGCTCGAGCTGAACCTCCTGGCCCCGATCGTGGCCATCCAGGCGGCGCTGCCACACATGCGCCGGCAGGGCCATGGCCACGTGATCAACGTGTCGTCGGTGGTGGGTCGGCGCAACATACCCGGGCGCGCCGCGTACGGCGCCACCAAGTTCGCCCTCGGCGCGGTCAGCGAGGCGCTGCGGCTCGAGCTGCGCGGGACCGGCATCGCCGTGAGCCTTGTGTACCCGATCTACACGGCGACCGAGTTCCATCAGGCCGAGACGCGGCGCATGGAGATGCGCCGCACCGGGCCGATCCAGTCCGCGGAGACGGTGGCCCGCGCCATCCTGCGCTGCGTGCGACGCCCGCGCCCCGAGGTGTATCCCTATCGGCCGGCGCGGCTGCTGGCCGGTCTCTCGGCGCTCGTCCCCGGCCTGGTCGACCGCGCCATGGGCCGAGCGCTCGGGGCGACGCCGCGCCGGAGCTAGCGGGTCCGCACGTTGCGGATGGTCACGTAGAGCAGCACGTCGTAGACGATCTTGAGCCCGCCTCCCAGGATGAACGGGGCGGAGAGCGAGAGCCCCTGCATGATCCATCCCGTGAGCGTCGGGCTCACCGACTGGGCCAGGGTCCGGCTCGTGTTGGTGAGCGTGGCCGCGTGCTCGCGCTCGTGGTCTTCCACCGCGAGCATCAGGAAGGTCTGGCGTGTGGGCAGGTCCATCTGGGAAAGGAGGTGGCGCGCCAGCAGCAGCGCCACCGCGGCCAGGGCGGTAGGCGCCAGGGCCACCGCGATCAACAGGACATTGGAGATCAGGTGCGAGAACACCATGGTGTTGACGAGCCCGAGCCGCGGGGCCAGTCGCGCGGCGAGCAGCAGCGAGAGGCCGGAGAGGATCTGCGTGCCGAAGAAGATCCAGCCGAGCTGGGTCAGGTCCAGCCCGAAGCGCGTGTAGAACCAGTACGTCACCATGCTCTGGATCACGAAGCCCCCGGCGAGGGAATCCAGGGCGAAGAGCGCCGCGAGGCGGCGCACCAGAGGCCGCGAGGGCGCGCTCGAGGCCGCGCGCTGCGGCGGCGTGACGGGCGCGACTGTCCGCATGCGCGCGTAGGTGGCGACCTGCACGAGCGCCCCCACCAGGAACAGGGCGAACACGTCGCGCGGCGAGTCGGGCAGGCGGGCGATCAGCGCGGCGCCGAGCGCGGAGGCGACGTACCCGACGAGGTTATAGAGGCTCAGCGTGCGCGTGAGCGCGTCGCGCGTGGAGGCCCGCGTCACGACGACTTGCTCGAGCGCCTGGAAGGGGCCCGTCTCCCCGGTTCCCACGGCGAGATTGCCGAGCATCGCGGCCACGACCACCATCCAGGCCTCGCGGGCCGCGAGGAAGAGCACGCCCGCGACCACGCTGAGCCCCGCGAGTCCGACCAGCGCCACACGCGGCCCCCAGCGACGTGAGGGCCGCTGCACAGCGAAGGTGAGTGCCGCGCTCGACACGAGGGTGAGCGTGACCGCCAGGCCGAGGCCCCGCGCATCCATGCCCAGACGG
>Ga0111539_10001695_pt1 | contig 29357 bp, 23 predicted proteins | sample RhiMethybrSRZTD1_FD_79667 | JGI IMG/M metagenome (GOLD analysis project Ga0111539, IMG submission 79667) | Populus rhizosphere microbial communities from Tennessee, USA - Rhizosphere MetaG P. TD hybrid SRZTD1 (version 2) (version 2) | ecosystem: Host-associated > Plants > Roots > Rhizosphere >...
CGCCGTCGGACTGGCCATCGCCGTCCTGACTGGCGCGGCGGCGCCCAAGATCACCGTCGACTTCGACAAGGCCTTCGACTTCTCAAAAGCGCATACCTGGGGTTGGAACCTGAAGGGCGCGGGCGACGTCATCGTCGCTCGCACACCAGACGATGATCCGGTCGCCATCAAGCAGCGCGCCGAACCCATCATCCTGAGCACCGTCGCGACGGAAATGCCCAAGCACGGCCTCACGACTTCCGGAACGACCCCGGATCTTGTGCTGACCTACTACCTGCTCCTGACGACCAACACCTCGAGGCAGACGATGGGCCAGTTTCTGCCGCCGGTGGCTGCCTGGGGGCTGCCGCCTTTCGCGCCGGCCACGACGTCGATCAAGGTCATCGACATGGGTTCGCTCGTGTTCGATCTGAGTGCGAAGGGCGCCGTGGTCTGGAGAGGTGTCGCGGAGGCGCAGATCAAGTTGGCGCTCGACGAGAAGCAGCGGACCGCGCTCCTTCGCGAGGCGGCTCAGAAGATCCTGGAGCGCTATCCGCCGAAGAAGTAGCGCAGCCGTGGTGAAGGTAACCGGTCGATTTCTTGCTGGTCCCAGCTGCGGTCCATGACATTCTCTCGGCAGATCCTCATCGGGCTTGCGGGAGGGATCCTCACCGGTCTGTTCTTCGGCGAGCGGGCGGCGGCGCTGGACTGGGCGGCGGACGGTTTCGTCAAGCTGCTCCAGATGATGGTGCTCCCCTACATCACTGTCTCCATCGTCGCCAGCCTCGGGTCGCTCAGGTCCGCCGATCTCCGCCGGCTTGGCCTCCGAGTCGCGGCGGTGATTGGCGGTCTGTCGGTCGTGGCACTCTCATTGGCATTCCTGATCCCGCTGACGTTCCCTCGAGTTCAAAACGCCTCGTTTTTCAGTTCGAGCCTGGTCGAGAGTCGACCCGCGTTCGATTTCGTCAGCTTGTACATTCCGGCAAACCCCTTCAACTCCCTGGCGAACAACGTCGTGCCGGCGGTGGTGCTCTTTTCCCTGATCCTGGGCGTCGCCCTGAGCGGTGTCGAGCACCGGGAGCGCCTGCTCGAGGTCCTTGGCGTCGTCCGAGCCGCGATCTCGAGGGCGACTCGCTTCGTGACTCGCCTGACTCCCTATGGACTCTTCGCCATTGCGGCGAACACGGCGGGGACACTGAGTGTGGAGCAGTTGAGCCGTCTCCAGATCTATCTCGTGGCGTATGTCGCGATGGCACTGTTGGTGAGCCTGTGGGTGCTTCCGGGGCTGGTGGCCGCCCTCACCCCGATTCGAGCCAGGGATGTCCTGGGCGAGTCGCACGCCTCGCTCATCACTGCGTTCATCGCCGGCGACTTGTTCATCGTGCTGCCAGGCCTGATGCGGGCCAGCGAAACATTGCTCGGCCGTCTTGGTTCGGGCGAGGACGAGGCGGGCCAGCTGCCGGAAGTCATCGTGCCGGCTTCTTTCAACTTCCCGCATACCGGCAAGCTCCTCTCGCTGAGCTTCGTGCTCTTCGCGGGCTGGTTCGCTGACGCGCTGGTGCCGCTTTCGGACTATCCGCAGTTGGCGCTTGCCGGATTCGTGACTTTTTTCGGCAGCCTCAACGCGGCCGTCCCGTTTCTGCTCGACCAGTTTCGAATTCCGGCCGATACGTTCCAGCTGTTTCTGGCGACCGGCGTCATCAACTCGCGGGTGGGATCGCTCGTGGCCGCCGTACACACCCTGACGGTGGCGCTTCTCGTCAGCTGCGCCGTCACCGGCCGTCTTCAGTGGCGGCGCGGGCCGATCCTGTCGTACGCAGGCCTCACCGCGGCATTCCTGGTCGTGATCATCGGCGGCACACGCCTGCTGTTTGCGACCGGTTTGTCGCAGGAATACTCCAAGGACAAAGTGTTGGCCTCGATGCAGTTGCTCCACGAACCGGTCGCAGCCACGGTGTCGCGCACGCCGTTGCCTGCGCCGGCCGCTGACCTGTCGCCGCTCCCGGCGATCCTGGAACGCAAGATGTTGCGCGTGGGGTACCTGCCCGACGCGCTGCCCTATGCCTTCTTCAACCAGAGCGGCGATCTCGTGGGCTTCGATGTCGAGCTCGCGCACCGCCTGGCGCGCGAGCTGGGCGTCACTCTGGCGTTCGTGCCGGTCGATCGCACGACGATGGCCGAGCAGCTTGCGGCTGGCTACTGCGACCTCGTGATGTCTGGCGTGCTTGTCACCACCGATCGAGCTCGCGAGATCCTGTTCTCCGACTCGTATCTCGACGAGACCATCGCGCTCATCGTGCCGGACGAACAGCGTGGGCAGTTCGATAGCTGGGATGCGATTCGCGATCGCGGCGGCCTGACGATCGGCGTGTCCAACGTGCCCTACTACGTGACCAAATTGCGCGGACTGCTGCCGCGTGCCGTGTTCGAGGTGCACGAAAGCATCGAGACGATGTTCGGTCCGTCGGCCACCCATGCTGACGCGCTCGCGATGCCGGCCGAGCGCGGGTCGGCGTGGACGTTGATGCATCCGGCCTATTCGGTCGTCGTGCCCGGTCCTGCGCCGATCCGCGTGCCGCTCGCGTATCCGATTGGCCGGCGCGACGAGCAGCTGGCGCGTTTCGTGAACACCTGGATTGGGCTGAAGCGCAAGGACGGCACGCTCGACGAAGCCTACAAACACTGGATTCTCGGACAGGACGTCGTGGCGCGCCAGCCGCGCTGGTCGATCGTCCGCAACGTCCTGCACTGGGCAGAGTGACCGTATGACTGAACCGCCCCGCGGATCCGGAGTCGAGCGATTCCTGAATCTGTTCACCGAGGTGCGCCCAGGAGAGGCGAAGACGGCGCTGCTGCTCGCGCTCAACGTCTTCCTGATCCTGATGGCGTACTACGTCCTGAAGACCGTGCGCGAAGCGCTGATCCTCGGCGAGGGAACCGCCGAGCTCAAGAGCTATCTCTCCGCGGGTCAGGTGGTGGTGCTGGCGTTCGCCGTTCCGTTCTACGGCCGTCTCGTCGCCGCGTATCCACGGATGAAGCTGATCAACGTGGTCACCGTCTTCTTCATCGCCTGTCCGCCGATTTTCTACGTGCTCGCACAGTTCGATGTGCCGCTCGCGATGATCTACTTCGTCTGGATCGGCATCTTCAGCCTGATGATCGTCTCGCAGTTCTGGTCGTTCGCCAACGACGTCTACTCGAAGCCCGAAGGCGAGCGTCTGCTCGTCATCGTCGGCCTGGGCGCGTCGCTCGGCGCAGTGGCCGGGGCTCGCGTGGCCGATCGGCTCATTGAGCCCTTCGGCGTGCACCAGTTGATGTTGCTCGGCGCCGCGGTGCTGGGGCTCGAGCTGCTCCTCACCAACTACATCGACCGCAGGGAACGTGATCGCGGCCCGCGTGTCGCCCCGGCAAGAAGAGCAAACGCCGGTCCGGCTACCAACACCTTCGCGATGGTGTTCAAGACGCGATATCTGCTGCTGATGGCCTTGATGATCCTGGTCATTAACTGTGTGAACGCGACCGGCGAGTACATCCTCGGCAGCGTTGTGAAAGAGCATGCCCAGGCCATGATCGCCGCCGGCACCGCCCCCGGCCTCACCGAGGGACAGATTATCGGTGACTTCTACGCCAAGTACTTCTCACTGGCAAACATCGCTGGGCTCGTCCTCCAGCTGTTCGTGGTGTCGCGCATCATCAAGCACTGGCGGGTCGCCCGCGCCGTGATGATCCTGCCGGCGCTGACCTTTGGTGTCTACAACATCCTGATCTTCGTGCCCCTGCTCAACGCGGCGCTGGCGGCCAAAGTCGTCGAGAACTCGACCGACTACTCGCTGCACAACACCGTGCGGAACATGTTGTTCCTGCCGTGTACCTATGAGCAGAAGTTCGCCGCCAAGCAGGCGATCGACTCGTTCTTCGTCCGGATGGGGGACGTGCTTTCGGCGACGCTCGTCTTCCTTGGCACCATGTTCGCTCTTCCTCCGCGTCGTTTCGCGGCCGTGAACGTCGGACTCGCCCTCGTGGCGCTGTTCATGGCGTGGCGTGTCGGGCGTTACTATCAGTCGCTATCTGCTGCAAGTCCGGCTCCGGCGGCCGCCGCGTAGCGATAAACCCATGTAAGGTCTTCAATACCAATAGAGAAAGCGGTGCCCGAATGAAACGTTCCCTCAGTTGCGCGATGCTCGCTCTTGTCGCCGCCGTCACGGTCACGGTCAGCGCTGCGCCGAAGTTCACGTCGGTCTGGAAGAGCCCTTCAGCCTTCGAAGTCAGCTTTGCCGGCAAGAAGGTCGCCGCGCTGGTCATCACCCAAGACGACTCGCTGCGCGTGGCCGGCGAAGAGGCGCTCGCGCGCGAGCTGACCAACCGCGGCCTCCAAAGCGTCCCGACGTATCGCATCGTTCCCAAAGAGGAAGTTGCCGTCGCCGAGAAAGCCAAAGGCTGGTTCGAACGATCCGGTGTGGAAGGTGTGGTCGCGATGCGGCCGGTCAGCGCCGAAAACCGGGCCACCTACACGCCGAGCATGTGGGTGACTCCGTCGTATGGAACGCTTTGGGGCTACTACGGCTACGGCTGGGGAAGCGTGTACATGCCGGGCTCCGTGCAGCAAGACACGGTCATTGTCGTCGAGACGACGATCTACAGCGTGTCGCGCAACGCCTTGCTCTGGGCGGCGGTCAGCGAGACGAAGAACCCGAAGCAGCTCGGAAAATTCGTCCAGGATCTGGCAAGCGGCTGCGTGAAGGAGCTCCAGAAGGTGGGGCTCGCTCGCCAGATCAAGAAGTGAGGCGGCTGATGTCAGCGCGGGAACAGGAACGTCGCCGCCAGGCGAAACCGCCAGCTCGAGCCGGCGGCGGGCCGACCACCGGAACGGCTGCCACCGCCAGACTCACAGGTCGCTTGGCAGCGTGACCTTGGCTGACACTCCGAGGTTCAGGAGCGTGCGCTCACGTGACGCGACATCTCAGCGACGCCGCCCGCCGCCCCCGGCCCTGGCGCCGCCGCCGCTCGCGCGGTAGCTGCCTGTCCTTGTCGATGCGCCGCTGCTGATGCTGCCTGAGTCGCGCGTCCGCTGCGCGCCTTCGGCGCGGGCCGCGGAGTCGCGCTGCACCTGTCCTGCCGTCGACGAATCCCAGCTCGAAGCAGCCGGGCGGGTCGCGGTAGTGCTAGTCGTGGGACGGTTGGCACCGGCCTGGGAAGCCCGGTCCTGCGCCTGCTGGCGCTGCGCGTCCGTTGGCTGCTGGACGTTGCTCCAGCCGCCGTCGCCGTTGTACTTCTGATAACTGTCGCCTTCCTTGCGATAGACGTTGCCGTCCTTCCCTGCGTACACATCGCCGCTGCCGGTTTTGACGACCCCCGAGTTGCCACCAGGCCCGGAGCGGGTGACCGCGGACCCGCCACCGCTCGTCTCCGTGCGGCGGGTGGTCGTGTCCGTGCGGTTGTTGGTCACGCGCTGCGTGGCGGCCCAGTCGTCGCCGCGCTGCACGCCCGTCGATCCCCAGCTCCCGTAGACGTTGGAGCCCTGCCGGGTTGCGGCACTCGTGCCCGTGCGCGGATTGTAGGCAGAGGCCGCGCCCCTCGAGCCGTACGGTCCGTATGCCACCGCGCCGCGCGAGTACGTCCCGGTTCTCGGGTTGTAGCGCTGTGCCACGCCGGCGCCGCCGTACGGACCATACGCGACCGCGCCTCGGGTGTAGGCGCCGGTCCACGGGTTGTAGGAGGCGCCGAATCCGTAGGTCGGATAGTGCGGGTAGTAGTACGGGTAACCGCCGTAGAACCCGTAGTACGGCGGATAGTAATAGCCGGAGCCCCACACGACGCAGCCGTAGGCCACCATCATCCCCGTGAAGGCCATCGCTGTCGCGAAGACGACGGCGTCGTCGTCGTCGTCTTCAACGGTGACGTAAGTCACCGAATGGGCTGGTGAACTCACCGGAATCTCGTAGATCGTCTTCGGCACTTCGGCGGTGACCTTCCACGGGCCGGTCGCGGTGGTCGACATGAACCACACACCCTGGAAGCACATGTAGTAGAGGTCGCCGACTTTCAGGATGTCCTTATCGGTGTTCACTGCGCGTTGCGCCGTCGTCTTCTCGATCGGCTGGAACTCCGGCGTGCCACCCTGATAGACGACTTCGGGCGCCGCCAGTGTTTTGTTGACCCTCGCCGTCTGCGGAATCTGCGCGAGGAGAATCGCCTCCGCAGCCTGGTTCGTCCCGGGAACCGACGCGAGGACGCGCGAGCGCGCGTGCTCGAGCGGGATCTTCTTGAAGTCGGCCGGCAGGGTCGGCGTCGCGAAGGTCCACGGGCCCGTGAAATCCGGCGCTGAGAACCATCGGCCTGCCACGAGGAAGTAGACGGCCCCTTTGAGGCCCATGCGGAAGACGTCGCTTTCGGTGTTGTTGACCCACAGCAGCTGCGGCGCACCCTGGACGGCCAGGTAGCTCGGCTCGCCCTTGAGGAGCAGCAACTCCGCAGGCGTCATGCTGACGAAAACCTTTGGCACCTGACTACCGGATACTTTCTGCCCCGGCAGACTCGCTTTCACGTCCTTCCAGTTTTCGTCGTCCGGCAGCTTCTTGAAGCTCTCTGGCAGGGTACCGGCCGGCGCCCACGGCCCTTTCACGTCAGTGGCTTTCAGCCAGACCTTTTCGTTGCGGAGATAGAAGGTCTTGGTGGGATTGTGTTGAAAGAGATCCCAGTTGGTGTTGACCGCCGACGAGAGATCGTTCTGCGCGATCGGCGCCCAAATCGGATCGCCGTCGATGTTGACGAGCAGGCCGGGTGTCTTGCTGAAGAAGATGGGCGGCGGGTCCGCTTTCACGCCATCCACGTTCTTCGGGATGATCTGGCTGATGTCGAGGTTGGCCAGCACGCGGTCGAGCGCGATCACGCGATCGCCCGGCTTGATCGACGCGACGATCTCCTCGACGACGATCCGGACTTCATCGCGCTGCATGGTGGGGAAGTTGGGCTCGGCGAGCTTGAGCTCCGAGAAGCTCACCAGCCGCTCGTCCAGGGCGACGCTCGTATCCGATTCCACCTTCACGGTGCCGAGCGCGGGTTTGGCCGCGCCTTTTGGCGTGTAGGACACCGCCGTGTAGGCGACGATGTGCTTCTGATCGACCCAACTCGAGATCTGCGGCTGGTAGAGCACGAGTGCGGCGCCGCTCGCTGTCGTGAGGCTGCGCGGCCAGTCGCCATCCGGCGCGGCTGGTGCAGCAGGTGCGGCGGCGGGCTTTGCCGTGGTCGCCTGTGCCGACGCCGCGGGCTTGGCGGTTGTGGGCTTTGCCGTGGTCGGCGGTGCCGTGGTCGCGGGTTTTGCGGTGGTCGCAGGTGGCGTGGTCGCGGGCTTGGCTGTCGACGGCGCCTGCGCAATGACCGGCGCGATCGAGGTCGCGAGCAAGCTGGCGATGGTGAACACCGCGACGATGACACGGTTGGGCGTGCGATGAGTATGGATGATTTGCATGGTTCAGCCTTTTGGTAATCAGCTTCGTGCAGGCTTCAGGCCCGATGGGCCTGGGACCTGGACGGTCGATTCGCAAGCGCCGGGCCAATCATACGCCTGCGAGGACCGTAGAAATGGTTCGATAATCGGAGGAAAAATGAATGAGCGGTTCGGGCGTCCCCGCTGATCACAGCCGGTGGTCAGCGACCTGTCGAGACCTGTCTCCACGAATTCGTGTGAGTACCACCACGCCAGCCGTCAGCCCGCCTCGGAGGTGCGCCGTGAACCCGACAAAACTGGGCAGCTGTTGCAGGGAGCCGCCGCTGTTGGGACGGCTTGCGGTGAGATCGACGTGACCTGGTAGACGCCGGCACCGCCGCTGATTTGCGTGCTGGTCTGGCGCGACAAGCCCGCGGGATTGAACCACGCCGCGGAAGGGTCGCCGACGCGCGCGGCGTGGGCGCTGCCCTCGAGTCCGCCAAACGGCCCGACCGGCACGTTGTCGCAGTTCGCGAGCACAAGATTGGGCGGTGGGGTGACCACGTCATCGACGCTCTGCGCCGCCGCCGGGACGCCGATCGCAGCGCGGGACGTGAGCACCAGCAAGGCGAGGAGTGTTGGTGCCGTTCGACGTCTTCTCGGGCTCACAGCATGGCCATCGCCTCGTCGGCGTACCTTCCCTGTCGGAGAAGATCGGCCATCATCGCATCGGAATCGATGTGTTTGAAGAAGGCCATGAAACCGGCGCACAGATCGTTCAGACCCGGCTCGCCATCTGCGCAGGTACTTCGGCTCCACGAAGTGATCGCACGAATAGACGCCGCCGTTGTGCTCGAGCGCCAGCGCCGTGCCGCATTGATTGACGTGAGGCAGAGGCAAGCAGTGAGCCAGCCGATCTCGATACAGACGGCCGCAATATTGCTCACAAATAGAATTGAATCACGGATTTATGGACGGTATCCGCGGAAGTGATGCCGCGCTCACAGCCTCGCTCACAACATACGGTGAGCAGTGACCGTACCGCGGTGACGCCGGCTACCCGAAGAATTGGAGTTCAGCAACAGTGACAACCTGCGTTCGCTCTCTTCTCATGATCGTCGTTCTGATGTTCGCTGTGACCCCGGCGAGGGCCCAGGGCGGCTCGGACGACTGGACGGTGGTCGTGTACCCGATTCTGGGATGGGCGCCGGTCTTCGGCGCCGACGTGCCGTCGATCCCCTCCCCTCCTGACGGCGGCGGCGGCGGCGGCGGCGGATCGACTTCGGGAGGCGGCATCGATACAACGCTGAACGGTGCGCTCCTGTTCGGGTTCTCGGTCGAAAAGGGGCCCTGGCGCGTGGGGGCCGACGGCATGTGGGCGGCTCTGTTCGGCGACCGTCCTGTCAGGCCGACCCTGACCGTCGATCTGGATTTGATCTACGGGCACGCAGTGGGCGCCCGCCGTCTTTACAAGGAGCTCTACGTGACCGGGGGCGTGCGGCGACTGGCGATGAAATACGAGATCCAGCTGGAGGACTTCCCGCACTTCTCGCGCAAGCCGGGACTGTGGGATCCCCTGATCGGCGTCGCATGGCACCACCAGGGCAGCACGTTGGAGTGGCACGCGGAGTTCGAAGGTGGCGGGTTCGGCGTCGGCGCCGACGAGGACCTCTTCGCCGGTCTCCGTCTCGATTGGAAGCCGATCTCTCATTTTCGCGTGACGTTCGGCTACGGCGTCATCCACCTGGAGCTCACCGAGAGCGTGCTCGGCCAGGAGTTCAGGGCCGTCCAGACGTTGCAGGGTCCCATCCTCGGCGTCGGGTTTGACTTCTAGGGTCAGGGGCCTTGGGAGCAACCATGCGTCTTGCATGTTTCACAGGCCTCATCGGCGCGGTCGCTGGCTTGACGATCCATGGCGCGGCTCAGGTCGCCGCGATCGATGCCGAGCGACTGCTCACTGGACGCTTCGGCTTCACGGCGGCTGAGGTCGCACAGGCACGGAGCGGCCAGGCGATCGCCAAGATGCTGCCGTCGCAGGATGCCAGCGACATCGGCGTGTTCGGCGCTGTGCGGATCGACGCCGCGCCCGACCGTCTCGTCTATTGGCTCAAGCAAGTCGCGAACTTCCGAAACGCCGCCGAGCTTGGGCTCTCGCGTCGTCTGAGCAACCCGCCACAAATCGGCGACTTCGCCGATCTCTCACTCGACCCGAACGAGTTGAGTGCGCTTCGAGCGTGTCGCCCCGGGAACTGCGATCTGTTGATTGGCGACAAGGCCATCCAGCGCTTCCAGTCCGAGGTGAACTGGACTGCTTCAGACGCCGCCGCGCGCGCCACGCTGCTGATGCGAGAGTTGCTGCTGGGACACGCGCAGGCGTACCTCACGGGTGGGGATCAGGCGCTTGGTGCGATTCACAATGACAAGGCGCCGCGGGTGTTCGCCGACGAGTTCCACCAGGTGCTGTGGCAGTCGAAGGGACTGTACGATCTCACGCCGCCGTTTGCCGCCTACCTCGAAGGGTTTCCGACCGCCCGACTCCCGGAGTCGGAGCAGTTCCTGTACTGGGCGAAGGGCGGGGCCGGCACGGAGGAGTCGATCTCGCTGCACCAGTTGATCATCTTTCACGCACCTGCGGGCGACGTGTTCGTCGCGGACAAGCAGCTCTTCGCGAGCCGTTACGTCGACGCCGCTCTCGTCGTGGTGTCGTTGGCGTCTGCGCCGGAAGGGAAAGGCTTCTACGCGCTGGTCGGGGCGCGCGCTCGATCCACGATGCTGCGCGGGACGGGGGCGCGACTGCTGCGCGGGAGAGTGGAGAGCGTCACGCGCGACACGGCGACGATGTACCTGAACTGGATCCGGGGCAGCCTGGCGCAATAGGGATTTGGCGTGCCGCCTGATCAAGGCTTCACGACGAGGGTAAATGCACGGCAGCTCCAGGGAGGCTCGTCCAGGTACAAGCCGCGCTGCTGCAAATCGCTGCCGTCCCGATCGTAAGTCGCCTCACCGATCATGTCGTGGAGCCGCCAGCCGCGATTGCCAAGATCGGCAAACGGCAGCCGGACGTAACACTGGCCCTGGTTGGGGGCGTAGTTCACCGTCACCAGCAGCCGATCGCCACCGGCGCCCTGCCAGGCAAAAACCAGAAAGCCATCGCAGGTCCAGTTGCCGTCCCAGGCAGGTGCGCAATCGAGTAGTTGCCACTCGCCGTCGCGCACGGCGGGCTGACGCAGCACGGCAAGGAGCCGGTCGTAAAACTGTTCCAGCCGCTGATCGATCGGTTCCTGCGGACCTCGAACCAAATGGGGAGAGATGCGTGTCTTGCGCCCTTGAAATTGTCCCTGGTGAAAGAAACGCAGACCGGGGGACAAGAACGTGATGACAGCCGCCGCTTCATGCACGTCCGGCGAGAACGCGGCAGCCGCCCGCGGCTCGTCGTGGTTTTCCATGAAGCGGGCGAGCTTGTCCTGATAATCGAGCCCCGCGTGGAAATGCTCGCGCACCGGCCGGGCGTGGCCCTCGACGAGGCGGTCGTACAGCCGTTTGTCGTAGGCGTAATCGAATCCCTGTTGCTGCATCGTCCATTCCCGATCCCAGTAGACCTCGGCCATGAACAGGAAATCCGGATGCTGCCGCCGCACGGACTCGGTGGCCTTCGGCCAGAAGAGTTCAGCGCGGACGCCCCAGGTGCTTTCGAACACGTCGGGCAGGACGAGCATGGCCATGTCGCAGCGGACGCCGTCGCATTGCCCGGCGATTCTCTCCAACTCACCGATCATCGCGTGTTGCAATTGCGGGTTGCCGTAGTCGAGCTGTAGCGTGTCGGGCCAGCCCTCAAAGTACGGGTCTCGGCCGTACGCCAGCACGAGCGACGCGTCTTTTGTGGGCACGCGACGGTAGTTCCGTGGCGAGCGAGCCAGATCGGACTCGCTGCCATGGACAAAGTATTCCGGGTGCTCGTCGATCCACGGGTGATCCGGGGCCATGTGATTGGGGACAAAGTCGAGCATCAGCTTCAGTCCGCGCGTCTGCAGCCGCTGTCGCACGCGCGCGAGCGCCGCATCGCCGCCCAGGTCGCGATGGACCCTGTAGTTCTGGATCGCGAAGCCTGAGCCCGCGATATCTTCATCGTTGAGGTCCGGCAGCGTTTCCATGAATTCGCGACGCCACTCGGGACTCGCGCGTGAGATCGCCTGCGCCGCAGGGCCGGTCTGCCAGACGCTGAGGAGCCACACCCAATCAAACCCCTGCGCTGCCAGGCGATCCAGCGCCGCGTCGGGCACATCGTCCAGAGTCGCGGCCCTGCCCAGGGTTCGCGAGAGTTCCGTGAGCCAGACGCGCGTATTGACCTGGTAGAGCGAGGGATAACGGGGACCAGCCATCTCTTAGTTCCCTTTCGTCGGTTTCCCGCGAACCTGCTCACTCACGATCCGGCTCTCGGCCCATGCCTCGGTCTCCTCATCTGGTCTTTTCAGAGGTGGTGGGGATCAGATGACAATCTGGAGCAAGCGCGCGAGTAATTGCTCCATCGAAATCATCGTCAGCAGCAGCGGCGCCAGGGGCAGCACTGTGACCACCGCCAGGTGCACCGCGGTCTGCATGCTGAACGGCGCAAATCTCATGCCCTTCACCACGTCGACGCAGTGGACCAGATCGGATAGCGACTGAATGTCCGAGCTGCCGATCAAGGGCTCGTCTTCGGGTGCGCCGCCGCGCAGCCATTTCTTATCGAACTCACGCCCGTACCGCTGTGCGAGAGTGCCGTACTCCCGAAGACCTTTGCGCTTCGCCGCTGTGAGTTGCGGACCGAACACCAGCATCGGCCCGAGGACAGCGAACACCATCGCGCCCACCAGCCCCGCGATCTCCACCTGGAATTCTGGCAGCGTGGCGCCGGTATAGAAGATCTGGTTGGCGATCGTCCCCGCGAGCAGGGATCCCTGGGCCAGCAAGAACGGCGTGAGCGCGTAGCCGACCTGCCCGAGAAACCCCATGCCGCCGCAGCGATCAGGATGGGTTGGCACGAACGTCAAATCGATTCGCGACGTCTGCCAGAGGAAGCGCGCCCAGATGAACAGCCGAAAGTACCAGCGCAAGAGGAGGAACTGGAAGACCGGCAGGCTCACGAGGCCGAACCACCAACCGGCCAGCGACCGGTGCAATCCCCCGTCCGCCGGCGCGGCGTACCAGCTCGTCACGTCAAGGGCAATCGTGGTGCGCCAGATGACTCCCACCCCAACGACGTAGACGACGGCAATCATGAGGGTCTCGGCCGTGATCGAATTGCGGAGGCGCATGGCCGCGGCGATGGCGGCGTCGAACTGCGGCCTCGCCGGCTCCGACACCAGGCCGCGCTCCAGGAATTGCCCGACCACAGGACGCATCCGCTGGTGCACGATCAGCTCCGCCAGGATCAACAGCGGAACAGCGATCAGCAGCCGCACGTGCACTTCGATGTCGCGGAGGAAGGGCATCATGACGCCGGCCCAGGCGTGTCCCTCCGCGGCCGACAACAGCAGGAGGGGCGCCCAAACCAGAAGGACGATCGCAAGAACGCGACGACGCAGCAATTGCCCAGTGTCGCCGGCCAGTCGCGTTCGTCGCCAGAGCTGAAACAACGGCCCGCCGAGCACCAGCGAGAAGTTGGCCGCATCCTTCAAGAACCGTTCGTCGCCGGCGGTGGGTGGGGGTGCCCTCATCGCTGAATGTCATCGCAGATCGGCGAGCGGCGCGTGATGACGCTGCCCGACCAGCAGTGCGGTGCTGCTGGTCGAGGGCGTCTCGCGCTCCGAGCATCGATTGCCTGGCAAAACGGACGTGCGGCTACTTCTTTGCCGGGGCCGGCGGGAAGTTCTTGAACATCTTCGCGGAGGCCTTTTCCACTTTCTTCACGTTTTTATCGGGATTGTCGGAGATTTCGTCCTCAGCGGTGCCTCGGAAGACGAGGTTCTTGGATTTCGCGTCGAACATGTCTACGACCAGGGAACCGACCTTGTACTCGCTCGTGATCGTTTGGGCAGTGCCCATGCCACCGAAGCTGCGGTAACCGTAACCACCGTAGCCGCCCATGTCGGAGTAGAACGTGGTGGCGCTGTGCTTGGTCGAGGTCGAGCCGTGGAGGATGACGATGATGTTGGCCTGAGCCTCTGGAGCCTTCTTCCAGCCTTTGGCCGCAATGGCCTCATCGAATTCGGCGAGGACCCGACGCTGCGACAGGTCGTTGCCCCAGGCCGTGCCGAGCCTGATCGCGTAAGTCTTGACCGTCGAGAAGTCGAATGCCTTGTCAAAGTCGGTTTTCACGTCTTGCGCGGCGGCGACGACTGGAAGCATGAGGAGCGAACCGGTAAGTAGAGCGCGTAACATCTTCATGACCTACCTCCTGGCAAAATAGCCCATCAGTCGCTTGGCAAGGACCGCGCCAGTCGACTTGCCCGAAAAGGCGGCAATATCGCGGAAAAATCGCCTGAACTTGCCCCCGCGGACTCGTCTGCCGCGAATGGCCGCCGTGAGGTCACAACATGCGGTGAGCGAGCCGCCGCAGGGCCGTGACCGCGCCAGGACCCGTTCATTCGCCTTTCTTCATCTGGGCCTTCGCTGCATTACGTCGCTCCTGCTGATCGGCGAGGAGACGATACGTGATGTAGTACTTGTAGATGTTGCTGACGTAGGTAACGGTTTCGCGGCCGATCCGCTCGGATGCAACGCGCTCGACGTTGCCGAACCAGACGTTCGGATCGAGGCCCCGCTTTTCTGTTTCGCGCCGGAGCTGTCTCACGCGCCCCGGTCCGGCGTTGTAGGACGCGAATGTCATGAGGCCTTTGTTCAGAGCGTCCATGGGTTCGTCCTTGTAGTACCGGTCAATCATGAACCGCATGTACTTCACGCCGGCGTGGATGTTGGCGTCGACCTTGGTGATATCGCCGACGTTCAGTTCCTTGCCGGTCGGCGGCATGACCTGCATCACGCCAATCGCGCCCACCGGACTCTTGACGTTCTGGTCCAGGGTTGACTCCTGGTAACCCTGCGCTGCCATCAGCAGGTAATCGAGGTCGTACTGTGCGCCGTACTTCTTGAACAGCTCGGCCACCGCCTGTAGCTTCCGTCGCTCGGCATCGGCGGCGGCGTTCTTCGCGTACTTGATGCTGTCAAGATAGCGACGCTCGATCGTGTTTCGGAAGGCGTCCCCCTTGGGGTGCTTCCGGAGCCAGGTGTCGACGACTTTTTTGAGCTTGGGATTCTCCTTGCGAAACGCGATCGCCAGGCTGCCGCCTGACCGCACGGGAATGTCGGAGTGCACCTTGACATTGGTGAACACCTTGCTCCAGAACTCGGCGAGATAGTCGTCCACGACCGTGATTGGCGCGAGGCCGGCGTTGACCATCTCGAGGATGTCATCGTCTTCAAACACCTCGGGGGCCTCGGTGATGACCACCGCCGGCTTGCCGCGCGCTTTGAGCTGCTCGTTCAGGTGGGTGAGGGTCTCGTTGTAGACGCTCGTTTTTCGGACGAACACCTCCTGACCGGCCAGATCGTCCACCGCGGCGATCGGCGGCGCGCCTGGCCCGGTGACCACCACTTCGTTGACGTTGGTGCGTGTAGGCACCGAGAAGGCGGCAAGCTTTTCCAGCTCAGGCCTGACGGTCACCATGGCCGCGACCATGTCCACCTTGCCATTCGCGAGTGCCGGATGCAGCTGAGTGCGTGTCATCGGCACCATGACTACGTGCACCTTGAGGTTGCCGGTCTTCAAGTCCGCGTTGAGATCGTTCTCGAACAGCTTCAACGCCTCGAAGGTCAGCCCCCGCTCCTGCCCCTTGTCGATGAAGTAGTGGGTGCGGTTGAAGGTCACCCCGACACGAATGACGCGGCGTTTGACCATCTCGTCGAAATCGCCGGTGAACGGCTTGTCCATCGCGAGTCGTGCGGCTTCCGGAAGGGCATCGTACGGTGAGGCCGTCGGCGGAAGCGGCGCGTCGTCGTCTCCCGGCACTGTGACGCTGGCGACCGTCGCCCCCGGCGCCGGAGCCGGAGCCGCGTCTTTCTCGCCCGAACACGCCGCGGCGCCGAGCGCCACCAGCAGGGCAATCGCCGCACGCCGCAGTAAGGTCTGGTTCGTCGTCATGAATCCCTCTCCATATTTTCACCCACGTAACAGGACGTGGCCATCGCCAGCAGCCCCATCACGGGCACGATAGTCGGGCCGGTGCCAAGCATTATCATGGCGAAAGCCCCGCGGGCTGAGCCCGTATTCGTCGCGGTGGGAAAATTGCGACCGGCTTCGATATTCATGGGCGCTCTGAACGCTCAGACTACGACGGCCGATCATGCCGACGCCAGGCCGACGCGAACCGGTTGGCCGGGCCCCTGATCAACAGATAGGGGACGCAGGCCAGGAGAAACGCGAGCAGCAGCAGTTCGCTGGGGTACATCCAGCGAAACACCATCACCTGGTACACCGCGTCGATGATCACGGCAAAGAGGAACACCTTCGCAACCGCCTTCCAACCCTCGCGCAGGAGCGCCCGCCGATCGGTCGCGTGCGTCAGAATCGTCCAGAAATACGGCGGGCGGCCGGTTCGTGCATCGGCCAGCCCGTCGCGGATCGCGAAGACGGACGCCACCGTCGGCTGCAGGAGCAGGCGGAAGGAAAGCGGTCCGCCGATTCGTCCGCCGAGGTGTTCCCAGATGCGCGCGAGCAGGTCGTCCATCACGCCTTCTCTTCTCTTCCGCCGCTCTGGCGGAACGCGACTCCGCGCTGTCGCCCTGCCAAGGCCAGTGGCCATCCATTTCCACGACGAGCGACCAGCTCAGGAACGTGCGACCGCAACGAGCGCGCCGAGAATCGCCACGTTCTCGAGCGTCGGCTCAAGCGCGACGGTCCTGACGATATCGGCCACGACGAGAAACTCGAGCCCGAGGAGCAGTGCCTTGGTGAGGCGTTCCTTGTCGAACCGGTAGGCGTCGGCGCGCCCCTGGCTCAGGTTGAACACAAAGCGGGCGGTAGCCAGGACGTGGCGATCACGATGACTGCTACCGCCATCACGTCGATGCCCAGCGCCGAATGGTCCATCGCCTGATGGAAGAACTCCTCCAAAATCAGCCCTCCTCCATCACTTGCGTTTCGCCAGTTCGCGTTTGGCCGGCGCGCAGAGCCGCTCGCGCATCGCACAAGTCATCGAGGCAAAGCCAAGCTGCTCCTCGGAAAAACGGTGGACGCTCGCACTCACCATCTCCGCAATACCGAGGCCACCTCGCGATCCGGACAGTCGTGGCAAGAAGCACAAAGTTCTGAGCGATTTCATCCGCCGGCCCGTCGAATTCGCCGGTCCGCGCTCACCACATGCTGTGAGACCGGTTTCGAAGGGTGGGAGGTGCGGCCCAGACTGCGATGATTCCTTCAAGAACCCGGAAGCAACGGACGGATTTCGATTTGGGCCCGGTCTTGCAGCCCTGGGGCACGTCCGGCACTCGTGTATTCAGGAGGAAGCAATGAAGAAAGCCACTATCTGTGTTGCAACGATGATGTTGGCGGCGTTCGCGGCCACTGCCCGCGCTCAGTTGACGAAGACCCTTCCGGGCACACTTGAAAGCCTCACCGTCAGTGTCGAGGCGATCGAGAGAGCGAGCCGCGAGATCACGGTGAAGAAGCCCGATGGCACCTACGAAACCCTTTACGTACCAGCGGAGATCAAGCGGTTCGACACGCTGAAAATCGGCGACAAAATCACGGCCAAATACTATGAGACCGTGGTGGTGCGCCTGCAGGCGCCGGGCCAGAAGCCGGTCAATTCGGATAAGGCCGACATCAGTCGCAGCGCCAACGCGAATGCGGCGACGCTCGCCCGTCAGCGGACGATGACCGCGACGATCACCAAAATCGACCCGAAGGCTCCCTCGATTACGCTCAGCGGTCCCAACGGATGGACCTACAGCAAGCGCGTCGAGGATACCAAGATGCTCGCGCAAGTGAAGGTCGGCGATAAGCTCGACATCACCTGGACCGAGGCGGCGATCGTGTCGATCGACGAGGGGAAGTAGAGGCACGAACAGCGGAGAACGACAGGTGAGATACGCGATCGCCGCTGGTGTGCTGACGGCGAGCCTGATGGCAGGCTCCGCCGTCAACGGGCAGTCGGCGCCGGTGGCGCCGATTCCGGCAGCTGGTGCGACGCAGGCCGCGGAACCGGCCCGCGACCCGGGCGGCGTGCGGGGATTTGTCCGCGACGTCGGCGGAGACTACAAGCAGTTTTTCTCGTGGAGCACCGTGAAATGGCTCGGCGTCGGCGGCCTGGCGGCGGCCGCCATCCACCCCGCCGATGAAGCGATACGCGACGCGACCCAAGATCCCGATGAAGTCACGATCCTGTCGGAAACGGCGGGGGAGATCTACGGCGACTTCTCGCTTCAGCTGCCGCTGGCGGTGACGTGGTGGATCGTGGGACATGGCGCCGGCAGCTCGCGCGCGGCAGCAACCGGTCGCGACCTCGTGCGCGCGCAAATCAATGAAGTCACCTGGACCAATCTCATCAAGTACTCGGTCAATCGTACACGGCCTAACGGCGGTCCCCGTTCGTTCCCCTCCGGCCATACCTCGGCGACCTTTGCCACCGCGATGGTGCTGCAGGAACACTACGGCTGGAGGGTCGGCGTGCCATTCTTCGCGGCGGCTATCTACACCGGCGCCTCACGCATCGTCGACAACCGGCACTGGGCCAGCGACGTGATGTTCGGCGCATTCCTCGGGATGACGAGTGGACGCACAGTAACCGTGCACCTGCGTCGAACGCCGGTTTCGATTGCGCCTGTGTCGATTCCCGGCGGTGGAGTGGCGATCAATTTTCGAAGGGCCGGATGAGGGTGCACCGGATGCAGACATGGTTGCGGGTGCGGCCTCGACCGACTGCACTCGCTGTACTCAGCACGCTCGTGATCGCGTGTCTGGCCGCGCCGGCCGCCGCTCAGCAGCCCGACACGACGACTCGCACCTCGCTCATCGAACAAGCGCAAGCCGAGAAGGCCGCCGTGCTGCAGCCGTACAAGCCAACCGCCGCGGAAAAATATCTGGACTACGCGGAGGCCTATTTGACGAGCGGCAAACTGCACTGGCATCCCTACTTCACCAGCGCGTACGCCGGCGGTGGATTCACACTCGGCGCCGGGTACCTGCAGCATGTCGGCTCCTACAACGTCCTGAACCTGCGAGGGTCGCTCACCTTCTCCGGCTACAAGCGGGTCGAGGCCGCATTCACCGCACCGCGCGCATTCGGGAAGCAAATCGGTCTGTCCTTCCTCGGCGGATGGCGGGAAGCAACCCAGGTCGGCTTCTACGGCATCGGGACCTCGACAGAGAAGGACAGCCGCGCCAACTACGGATTCCAACAGCCGTACGGATCGGCAGCCATCGACCTCTCGCCCGCGTTCCGCGTCCTCGTGCTGCGCGGTGGCTTTGAAGCCTCCCAATGGGAGCAGGGACCGGGGAGCGGCAGCGCGCCGTCGGTCGAAACGGTCTACACGCCGGCGACCCTTCCCGGGCTCGGCGCCAAGCCCACCTACCTCCACTCCCAGGGGACGGTCGGGATCGACTGGCGGCCGTCACCGGGCTACGCGCGGCGCGGTGGATTTTACGGCGTGACGGTTCACGACTTTGCCGACCCTGACAAGGCGTACGGATTCACGCAGATGGATTACGAGGCCATCCAGCACATTCCCGTCCTGCGCGAGGCGTGGGTCCTCTCGTTTCACGGCCTCGTTGAGACCTCGAGCCCCAAGAGCAACGAGCAGGTGCCTTTCTTCATGCTGCCATCGGTTGGCGGCGGATCGGAGCTGCGCGGGTTCTCGACCTGGCGGTTCCGCGATCGCAACAGCCTGCTGCTGCAGGCTGAGTGGCGCATCATGGTCAACCGCTTCATCGACACGGCCGTTTTCGTCGACGGCGGCAAGGTGACGGCGCACCGCAGCGACCTGAATCTCGACGCCCTGAAAACCGACGGTGGTTTCGGGATCCGGTTTCATGGGCCGTTGGCGACGCCGCTGCGGATCGATGTCGCGAAGGGCAATGAAGGCATCGTCCTCGTGTTCTCCGCAACCGGCGTGTTTTGAGTCGGTCATGCCATTGAGGATTGAGATGTCCGCACCGTTGCCCCGCATCCCGCGCCCGCCGAAGAGCAGTCTTGGGCTCCGCTTCGGCGTGTTGAGCGCCGTGCTTTTTTGTGTGCTGGTCTCGGTCAGGGTGGCGACCGAGACCCCGCGCTTCTACAGCGACGATCCAATCGGGAAGGAGCCGGACAGCCGTGACGCCTCGGGCGCCAAGCCCTGGGACATCGGGCTCATGTACGAGCTCGCGGAGAACCTCTTCGTCACCGTGAACTACAAACCGTCGAACACTCGGGCCCGGAATATCAATACGATCGACGAGGTGCCCGATTCGAGCTGGTTCACGAACCGGGTCGGCTCGACGCCGGTGTCGGCCGCCGACATCGCACGCGGACCCGAGCTCGGGAAGCCGCCCGCCAACGAGAAATGGGTGATCCTCCGCGAGAAAAGCGCGGGCGCCAACCCCGGCTTCACCGCGAAGGATGCCAACGGCGACACCTGGTTTCTCGGGTTCGACTATCCCGAGAACCCCGAAGCCGCGACCAGTTCGGTCGTGGTCGCGACCAAGCTCGCCTGGGCGATGGGGTACAACCAGGTCGAAACGTTCCTCACAACCTTCGACCCCAAGCGCGCGGAGATCGATCCGAACGCGACCGTGCGGAGACCCTCCGGGAAGCGAACACCGTTCACGCGTGCCGACCTGAACGCGGTGCTCGACAAGGTCGCGCGCAACGCCGATGGCACCTACCGCGCGGCTGCCGGCCGCGCCCTCTCGGGCACGATTCTCGGCGGCTTCCGCTACGAGGGCACGCGGCCCGACGATCCCAACGACATCGTGCCTCACGAGCATCGCCGCGAGCTGCGGGCGCTGCGCGTCTTCGGCGCCTGGATCGATCTGACCGACCTGAAGGCGGGCAACACGCTCGACACGCTCGTCACCGAGAACGGGCGCAGCGTCGTGAGGCATTACCTCCAGGACGTGGGCGCAACCTTTGGCACCGACAACGGTCCGCACGAATGGGACATCGGCTGGGAATATCTCTTCGAAAAGGGCCCGACGCGCCGCCGTCTCTTGTCCTTCGGCTTCGCGCTGAGCCCGTGGCAGACCGTTCCGTATACCGAGTACTCGTCGCTTGGCCTGTTCGAGGGCGATGTCTTCAATCCGACCACGTGGAAGCCGCAGTCACCAACCACCGCATACATGGAGCTGCGAGCCGACGATGCCTTCTGGGCGGCCCGGCGGGTGATGGCGTTCAGTGATGATCTCATCCGCGCCGCCGTCCACATCGGTCAGTACAGCGATTCGAAAGCGGAGCGTCATCTGACAGAAGTCCTGATCAAGCGCCGTGACGTCATCGGCCGGACCTATCTGTCCGCGATCAATCCGGTCGTGAGTCCACAGCTCGACGCGGCCGGCGTACTCACCTTCGACAATGCCGCGGCGGGCTTCGCGGATCCGCCAACGGAGTACCGAGCAGCCTGGTCGCTGTTCGACAACGCGACAGGAACCGCGAAACCGATCGCAGACACACGGAGCGCGACGACGACCATTCAGCCGCCGCGCGATCTGCCGACTGCGGCTGGCGCGTTTGTCGAGATCGACATCTCGGCGGAGAGCGCCGGTCACCCGTCCTGGCGGCAGCCGATCCGCACGTTCTTTCGCCGGACCGGGTCGGGTTGGAAGCTGGTCGGCTTGGTGCGCTTGCCCGACGATCTTTCCAGGCCCGCCAGCGCGGCTCGGGTGCCGTGAGAACCGTCGCCTGCCTCTGTCTCCTGATCGCAGCGGCTTACGGAGCGTTGCCGCCGGCCGCACTGGCGCAATCGCCGGATCCAGCAGAAGGGAAAGTCGTTCGGGAGATCCGGGTGACCGGGCTGCGGAAGCTGTCGCCCGATGAAGTTCAGCGCCACCTCGCCACACGCGTCGGGGAGCCGTATCGGCGGGCGAATTTTGCGATCGACCTGCGCCGGCTCGATGAGCTCCGGTTGTTCACCAGCGTCTCGATCGCACCGGAACTCGAGAATGACGGCGTGGTGCTGCACGTGGATGCCACCGAGACGCTGCAGCTGTTGCCGACTGTCGTGTTCAAAGTGACGGACGAGAACGGCGTCAGCGCCGGCCCTGGCGTGCGAGGCATCAACCTCCTGGGGCACGGATCGCAAGTCGGGATCGCCGCCTTTTTTGGCGGTGAGACGAGTGTGGGCGTGTCCCTCGACCGGACAACGATCACGCCGGGGACCTGGTCGCAGGACCTCGGGTTCAGCTACGCGTCGCGCCGGAACGCGATCTACGACTTCGACGAGCGCACGACGTCGGTTGACACGCGCCTCGCGCGAAACTGGACGCACGGCCTGCGGGTGGGTGCGGTCGCCAACCTCCTGTCGATCGACACGGGATCGTCCGGTGCGGCGCTGTCAGCCGATGGCAACGACTTCATCCCGACGCTTGGCGCGTTCGTGACGGTGGACACCCTGGATTCGTCCACCAATCCCCGAGTCGGCACGTGGGCCGAGGTGGAAATCGACCGGCTTGTCGGGGACGCCGATTCGTGGTCGTTCATCCTGGACGGCCGGAGACACCAGCGCCTGTCGGATCGCCACGGCCTGGGGATTTTCTCACTCGCGACGTTTCAGACGGGTGAGGTCGGTGTGGGCCTGCCCGACTACCTGCAGTTTGCGCTTGGCGGCGCCAACAGCGTTCGCGGATGGGGCCTGGGGGAACGGCGCGCGCGCAATCAATTCATCGGCAGCCTCGAGTACGCCTATATCGCGCGCCCCGTGACCGCGTTTTCCGTGGCTGGCCTCAACCTTTATGCGGGGGTCCAGGTGGTCGGGTTCGGAGACCTGGGGGTGGTCTGGAACGACCACAGCGACCTGAACGCGTCATCGGCCATCGGCGGCTACGGCGTCGGACTTCGGCTTCTGGTGCCGTTTGTCGACGTCATTCGGCTCGACCTGGCATGGGGCGAGCCGGGTGAGGGCGCCAGCGCCTACTTCGCCATTTCGCTCAAGGCCGCGCGCCAACGGCAACGTGTGCGTTGACCGGAGTTCACGAGCCGCTGGGACCAGCCGACCATATGTTGTGATGTTGTGAACGCGGCCCCCTGTGGCGTCACGACGGGTGGTCGAACCGGTTCGGATCGCGCTGACATTCGGGCGTATTGCAGGGCGCGCGATGGTCCGATCCTTGCGATAATGGTAGGCTCGTCTTTTCCCAACGCGTTGTGTGGTGGACGCGGCGGTGAAGTAACCGTTTTCAAAGGTCAGGCGCCGGGCAGGCGCGGAGGCTCTGATAATGTCGATACGACAACGAATCATGCGCGGCGCGTGTGTGCTGGCGTGCGTGCTGAGCGCCAGCCAGTTGGCAGTGGCCGGACAGCGGACGCCGAGCTCACCGAAGTACGGAGTGACGGTCATCGCATCCAAACCGGCAGCGCTGGTGAATGCCAAGACCTATACGTGGATGGTGGGCCAGCCCAGTTACGACAAGGCCGTCGACCAGCAGATCGTCGCCGCCGTGGACCGCGAGCTCGCGGCGCGCGGATTCAAGAAGCTCACCTCTGGCAAGGGCGACGTCGAGGTCAGCTATGGCTCTCTCAATCGGACCGACACGGATCTGAAGGCGAAGCCAGCGGCGAATGGTGCGCGGCCCGAGATTGCGGTCGGCACGCTGGTCGTGGAACTGCGCAACCCGGCGAATTCGCAGGACCCATACTTCCGAGTGCGAATGGACACGCCGATCGACAAGAGTGATCCCTCGAAGCTCGAGGCGACGGTCAACGAGGCCGTAGCCGAGATGTTCACGAAGTACCCCACCGCGACGAAACGCTGACCGTCTCGAGAGACGCCTCAGATGAGAGGGGAACGCGACGTCGGTCCAGCGTGGCCGAACCGGGCGTTCCCACGTGCGCTGATCGTCCTCGCGTTCGTTGTCTATACGAGCGCGGTCGCGAGGGCCGCCGACAAGACCGACGTGGTCACCCTAGTCAACGGTGACCGGATCACCGGCGAGATCGTGGACCTGGAACGCGGTCGGCTCGAATTCAAGACCGACAACGAGGGCACGATCTACATCGAGTGGGAGAAGGTGGTCAGGGTCGAGGCCGTGAGGCAGTTTGAGGTGGAAACCTCGGACCTCCGCCGTTTCATCGGCACCTTGGGACGCCCTGATGACCAGTCGGTCCTCACGGTGATCGGCGATCAGGTTGTGACGTTGCCGATACCCGAAGTGACTCGCATTACGCCGATTGGCGCGAGCTTCTGGAGGAAACTGGACGGCTCAGTCGATGCCGGTTTCACCTACACACGTTCGAGCGGTGTCGCGCAGGCGACGCTGAACTCCGAGACCGAGTATCGGCGCCCGGCCTTCCTCTTCGACCTCACCGCGTCTGCCACGCTGACCTACCAGGAAGATCAGGATGACCGTCGGAGCAGCCAGGCCGCGATCGACTTCTCGTACGAGCGCTACGCCGGCCGGCGGTGGTACCTGGCCGGCGGCGGTCGCGTGGAAACCAACGAGAGTCTGGGGCTCGAGCTGCGGACCCAGGCCACTGGTCTTGTCGGCCTGCGCCTGGTGAACACGAATCGGGCGCAGTTTCAGACTGGCGCGGGACTCGTCGGCAACAACGAGAAAGGCGTCGACACGGATTCGACGCAGAATATCGAAGGACTTCTCGGTCTCAAGGGGTCGTACTACTCATACGATCGCCCCAAGACCAACTTCGACGTCTCCCTCCAGTACTATCCGAGCTTCAGCAGCTGGGGTCGTCAGCGGGTGCAGTTCGACACCAGCATCAGTCGTGAGTTGTTGGGGGATTTCACGGTCGGCCTCAACGCCTACGATACCTTCGACAGCGATCCACCGAATCCCGACGCCGCTCACAACGACGTTGGCATCGTGGCCTCGATCGGATGGTCCTACGGACGGTAGCACACGACACTTCTTTGGCTGTCCTTGGCTCTTGGTCCGTCCTTTACTCACATCTGCTGTCCTTGGCGTGGTCGTACTCGCCTAAGACCAAGGACCAAGTACCAAGCACGCCCAAGGACCAAGTGACGGACTAAGGACCCTGAACGAAGGACCAAGGACTACTCCCGAGCAGACAAGTCCCAAGTCGCGTCCTGGCGTGGATTCAAGATTTTGGAAGTCCGTCACAGCCTGTGGTGATCGATCGAGGTTCGAATCGGACGGGATTTGCGGGCGACGTGGAAATGCGTGTATCCAGCGCTGTCCTGCGCCTCCCCGGCTCGCGCCGGCGTGGCTTCAGTCTTGCGACCAATCGGGGTTGTGGATTGTTGGATCGGCGTCGTACAGGAAGTCGATCGCCGAGTCGTCCGTCTGGCCGGTCGCCTGAGTGTCGATCAGGTTCCGGAGCTGTTCAAGGCTTGCGGGGAAGGCGGCCCCGTGGAGGTCGATCTTACCGACCTGGTGTCCGCGGACGTGGCGGGAATCGAGGCCCTTCAGCGAATCCGACGAACGGGCGCGCTTCTGGTTGGTATCCCCGGATACATCAAGTTGAAGTTGGACTCACCGACCGGGGGGCCGAGCAGCGCACCTTCACCGTCTTCACCGAAGGGCCAGGGACGCAACGGGTAGCGGGGGAGTTAGACCGACCTCCCGGTCGCCGCCTCACGATGCAGCCGCGCCCTGCCATCGGGGCATATCACTCCCAGCTTCTTCATGCGGAACCGCAGTGTGTTGGGATGGACGCCGAGTCGCTCCGCGGCGTTTCCCGCGCCGTTGATCCGCCAGCCGCACTGCTCGAGGATGGCCGCGATGTGCCCGCGCTGAACCGCGTCGAGATTGTCCGGTACTTCGACCGGCGGCGCGCTCCGTTTCCCGAACGCCACGGGGCCGTCGAGCTGTAAGGTGTCTCCGCTGGAGGCGATCATGGCGCGCTCGACCACGTTTTCGAGCTCGCGAATGTTGCCAGGCCAGGTGTGGCTCTGCAGGGCGTCCATCACCGACTGCGGAACCTTGGTGATTTGTCGCCCGAGGTCGCGCTGGTGGCGGTGGATGAAAAACCAGACGAGCCGCGGGATGTCTTCGGCGCGTTCCTGCAGGGACGGCAGGTTAATCGGATACACGCTCAAGCGGTAATAAAGGTCGGCCCGAAAGCGCCCCTCTGCAACCGCTGCCTCGAGGTCCTGATGGGTGGCGGCGATCACACGAACATCCACTTGCTTGGTGCGAGAGGACCCGACACGCTCGAATTCCCCTTCCTGAAGAACGCGGAGAAACTTCACCTGAATGTCCGGCGCCAGGTCTCCGATCTCGTCGAGGAAGATCGTGCCGCCGTCGGCCAGCTCGAAGCGGCCTTGCCGCAGGCCCACCGCGCCGGTGAATGCTCCTTTTTCATGACCGAACAACTCGCTTTCGACGAGGGTTGGCGGCAGTGCGGCGCAGTTGACCCGCACCAGCGGGCGCGCGTGCCGCCGGCTCCGTTCGTGGAGCGCCCGGGCGAACAGTTCCTTGCCGGTTCCGGTCTGGCCGAGGAGCAACACGCTCGAGTTGGTTGGCGCGACCTGGGCCAGGCGGGTCAAGGCAAGCCGAAGCGGCGCACTTTCACCCACGATGTCGTCGAAGTCGTGATAGCTCTGGATCTCTTCTTTCAGATATCTGTTGTCGGCCTTCAGTCTGGCGTTCAGCTGTTCAATCACGGCGACGTTGGCGCGAAGCGCGCTCTCATGACGTCGTCGCAGCAGGGCGGCACCCAGGATCTCTGAAAGGAGCTGGAGGCGTTCGACCAGCGGCTGAGGCCATCGCCGAGGCACCTTCCCACTCTCCATGACCAGGGCGCAGACCACCTGCCCGGCGACGGCCGCGGGCACGCCCAGGATGCAACAGGCCCCGGTTCCGTGGGTCTGGTCCAGTGTGGGGATCGCTTCCCGCGGCAGCTCGTCCGGTCGCGAAATGGCCACCACTTCGCCTCGCGTGAGCCGGCCGGTGAGCCATGGTTGCTGAAGCGGCGTCAAGTCCCGTCCGTCAGCCGCCTGCGCGCCGCCGGTGTGAAAGTGCACGTGCGCCACAGCGCCAGACTCGGTGAACTCGAGGAGCTGACACGTCTCGACGCGCGTCGCTGCGGCCACCTGCTCGAGCGCCTCCGCGATGGCTGGGGCGATGTTCTCGAGATCTTGTGCCAGGCGCCCTGAGACTGCGACCGCGAGCTGCGCGATCTGTTGGAGCTCGCTTTCCGGAAACGTTCGCGACGACGAGAGACTGACAACTGACATAAAGTCCTCTGCTGGTATCGGTTGAGATCAAACGCGATTCAGCCGTCTTGCGTTGATCCTTACTGGAACCGCTGCACCTGACACCGGATCGAGAACGCCCAGCGGACGGGCGACATCATCGTCGCGCAGCGCCGCGCGCACGGCCGGGACCAACTCGTCGCCCGCCGTATGTTTCAGCACGTACCCCAGTGCGCCGGCCGCCAGACCACGCTCCACCATGCTCGGATCGTTGTGGACCGTCACGAAGATGATCCGAGCCGCCGGGTTCCTGCCAAGGATCAGCGTGGCCGCCGAGATCCCGTCCAGGCCCGGCATCGAGATGTCGGTGACGATCACGTCAGGCGACAACTGCTGGGCGGCGATGACCAGCGCCTGGCCGTCCTGCACGTCCGCGATGACGTCGAATTCGACCTGGAGCAAACTGCACAGCAGTTTCCTGGTTTCCGTGTGGTCGTCGGCCAGCAACAGTCGTGGACGGTGCATCGAGGGTGGATTCTATGGACCTGCGGCGGTGAAGGGGGAGGGGAGGAGTGCGGGACAGCGACCGGAAAAGCTACTAGTGCGGGTCCGAAAAACTACTGAGACGCGTCGGGCCAGGCGTGACGGCGGGCGATCAATCCATCAGGCGATGCTGGATAGCGTATCGAACGAGTTCCGCGGTCGAATGCACGCCGAGGGCCTCCATCAGGTCGTATTTGTGCGTTTCGACCGTTCGCGTGGACAGCTGGAGGGCTGCTCCAATCTCCTTCATGCGTCGGCCCTCCAGAAGCAGGCGCAAGACGTCGCGCTGTCGCGCGGTCAACTGAGGCTCCGACCGATCTGGTGAGGCTGCCAGCCGCTCCATGACCTCCTTCGTGACCGCCGAGGCGAGGTAGAGTCGACCCAGGAGGACCTGGCGAATGGCGTTCACCAGTTCTTCCCCGGCCGATTCCTTCAGAAGAAAGCCCGAGGCGCCTTCGCGAATCGCCCGCGTCGCCAACTCGGGATCGCGGTGCATCGTGAGGACAACGACCTTGCTCTCGATGCGCTCGGCTTTCAGCCGTGTCAGCACGTCCAGACCGCTCAGCCCCGGCATCGACAGGTCGGTGACGATCACGTCGGGCCTGAGCCGCCTGGCCTCGTCGATGAGCAGCTGGCCGTCACCTACCGCTCCGACCACCTCGAAGTCGTGTTCCTTCAGTAGATTGACGAGGCCTTCCTTGACGATGGCGTGGTCGTCGGCAATGAGCACTGTGTTCTGGCGCAATTGATCCCTCAGTAGGACGGCGCGTTACGCCGACGTCGCGTATCGCTCGGACGCCTGTCCGGCGTGGGCGCTCACGTCCCGGTTCACCGGAATCCCGACGTGCACGCGCGTTCCCTTGTTCAACTCTGTCACGATCGTGACGCTCCCACCCACCAGCCTGACTCGTTCGTTGATGCTGACTAGCCCCAGGCCTGCGCCGCTCGTGCGCGCCCTGACGATATCGAACCCCTTGCCGTCGTCCACGATTGAGAGCTCCGAGCCGTGGGCGGTGCGGATCAGCCGGACCTCGGCACGTCGCGCGCCGGCGTGCGAGACGACGTTGCGTAACGCTTCCTGGGCGACCCTATAGAGGCACAGGGCGGTCTCGGGATCGGTGGACTCGAAGTCCCCCGCCTCCGCACTAAACGTCAGCTCGACGCTCCGCTGCCGTTGGATGTCGGCGCAGTAGCCGCCCAGGGCGGCGACCAGTCCGGCGTGTTCGAGCACGCTCGGATGCAGGTCATGTGAAAGGCGCCGGACGTTCTCCGCCAGCGTGGCGGCACGCTGCTGGAGCGACGACACATCGTTCCCCAGATCGATCTCGGTCGGCAGCGCGGCCACTCGCCGCTTGAGGCCGCTCAGGGCGATCGACAGACCGGCGAGTTGCTGGCTGGTGTCGTCGTGCAGCTCGCGCGCGATCCGCGTCCTCTCGACTTCCTGCGAAGCGATCAGCCGTCCGGCCAGCCGCTGAAGGTGGTTCGTCAAGTGCGCGTGCTCACGTTCCGCCTGCTTTCGTTCCGAGATGTCGGCGATGGAGGCGAGGATGAACTCTCCCGCTGTCGTTCGCAGCGGATTGAGCCCAATCTCGATGGGGACTTCAACGCCGTCCTTGCGCACGCCGTAGAGGTCCTGGCCGCCGCCCGGCAGCCCCTTGGGGTTTCGCTGCAAACGGCTTCGATACCCAGGGTGCCGGCCGGGGAGGCCTTCTGGCACCAGCATCTCAACCGGCTGGTTGAGCAACTCCTCGCGACGGTACCCGAACAGTTGCTCGACCTGGGCATTGACCAGCACGATCCTGCCCGCACTGTCGACCATGAGCATTCCCGCAGGCGCCGCCTCGATCGCGAGCGTGTAACGCTTCTGACTCTCGTCGAGCCCTTCCTCCGCGCGCTTGCGTCGCGCCCGTTGGAGCAGAAGGGCGGCGATGAATCCGGTCTGAACCACGATCAGCAACCCGCCAGCCACGATGTAATCGCCGTATGACTCCCAAACGCCCTGTCTGTAGAGGATCGCACTGCCGGCGGGAAGCCGGCGCTCGTCGATGCCCCAGCGCTGCAGCTGCCGCCAGTCAAACTCGGTGACGCTCCAATCAATCACGGTGGCCGGAATGGTCTCAGGTCGCTCGCC
>Ga0111539_10001696_pt1 | contig 29343 bp, 27 predicted proteins | sample RhiMethybrSRZTD1_FD_79667 | JGI IMG/M metagenome (GOLD analysis project Ga0111539, IMG submission 79667) | Populus rhizosphere microbial communities from Tennessee, USA - Rhizosphere MetaG P. TD hybrid SRZTD1 (version 2) (version 2) | ecosystem: Host-associated > Plants > Roots > Rhizosphere >...
CAAGATGATCGACGGCATGCTGGCCAACGGCTACGAGCGCGATTTTGCCGAGCGCTGTTTCCAGCAGATCGAAGGCTTCGGCGAATACGGCTTTCCCGAAAGCCACGCGGCGAGCTTTGCGCTGCTGGTCTATGCCTCGGCCTGGCTGAAATGCCGCTATCCGGATGCCTTCGGCGCGGCACTTCTGAACGCCCAGCCGATGGGTTTTTACGCGCCGGCCCAGATCGTGCGCGACATGCGCGAGCACGGCGTCGAGGTGCGCCCGCCCGACATCAATCATTCGCACTGGGATTCAACGCTCGAACCGGGCCCCCGCGCGGCCGAGCGCATGCATGACCTTCACCGTGAGATGCGGAACGATGTCCGGACAGCGCATGCCGTGCGTCTCGGCCTGCGCGAGATCAAGGGGCTGCGTGAAGAAGACGCCAGGCTCATTATAGAAAGGCGTGGCGGCGCCTACGATTCCATGCGCGATGTCTGGCTGCGTACCGGGCTTTCGCCGCGCGTGCTGGAGCGGCTGGCCGATGCCGACGCCTTCGGCTCGCTCGGCCTCACTCGCCGCGAAGCGTTATGGTCGGCCAAGGCGCTCGGACGCGTCGGGGACCGCGATGATGATCTGCCGCTGTTTGCAACTGGCGGCGCCCCGCAGGCACGCATTGTCTCACGGGAACCCGACGTGCGTCTGCCGCCAATGCCGGTCGGCGAGGAAGTCATCAACGACTATCGCTTCCTGCATCTCTCGCTGCGCGCGCATCCGTCGCAATTCCTGCGCGCCGATCTCGATGCGCGCGGCATCAAGAAAAACGAGACGCTGCGCCAGACGGCCTCAGGCATGCGCACGCGCATCTCCGGCCTGGTCACCTGCCGTCAGCGGCCGGGTTCGGCAAATGGCGTGGTGTTCATGACCATCGAGGATGAAAGCGCGGTCGCCAATGTGATCGTGTGGCCGAAAGTATTCGAGCGTCTGCGGCCGATCGTTTTAGGCGCGCGTTATGTGGCGGTCATCGGCCGCGTGCAGGAAGAATCGGGCGTCATCCACGTTGTCGCCGAGCAATTGGAAGATCTCACCTATTTGCTTGCGCAACTCTCCGAGCATGGCGCCGAGATCGACGGCCTCGCTCGCTGCGACGAGGTCCGCCGGCCGATCGAGGAGCAACGCGAGGCACGCAATACCGGCAACAGGCGCAACCGCCTCGTCAGTCTGATGCGCGAAATGCCCGAGCTTGCGGGCGACATGGATGTTTCCGCTCGCGGCTCGGCGCACGCACCAACAAGAAAGGTGATCTAGTCGATCACATCGCCGGCGTCACGCTGCGGCCGACATACAGCGACTTCGCCAGCACCGAGCCGTCCGGCTGCTTGTCCCAGCCGAAAATGATGATCGGAGTCCCCGCCTTGATCTCTTCTTTCTTGGCAGGCGCCGCTGCGGCAATGACGGTCTGCGGCGTGACAATGACCTTCTTTTCACCGTCCTTGTATTTCACCGTCAGTGTCTCGCCATCCTTCTCCTTCACGATGCTCGTCACATAGGCATTCGTCATCGTGCTGTTTGGCCGCGCATCCCAGGGGCCGTGCCGGTCGGGCACCACGCCGCGTTGCGCCGGCAAAAAGATATGAATCGAGAAGGCTTCGATGCTGTCGTCCGGCTTGGGCATTCCGGCGATGCCGATGAAAGTGTCGTTCTTGATGTCGGCGAGCGACGCCTTCTCAAGCGCCGATACGCGGGCATCGTCGGCGAGCTTCACATTGAGCATCGTGCCGTCGCGTGCCTTGAGGACATAAGTCGCGCCATCAACTTTCTCAATCTGTCCGCGGATACGTCCTGGCTGTTGCGCCTGGGCGGCGGTTGCGAAAAACAGAGCAATTACCACCGTGCCGATTGCCTTGCGCGTCATATTCAAATTGTACATTTTAATTCCTCCCGATACCGGCACGCAGCCGGCCTCAATCAGGCGGATAACCCCGTCTTGTCGCGCTTATTCCGCGCCGGAAGTGCTCATTTCTTCTTGAGCAAATCGGCTTCGACCATTGCGCGCAGTTCTGGCGTCACCTCAGGGCGGACGCCGAACCAAAGCTGGAACCCCCGGACGGCCTGATGCAGCAACATGCCGAGGCCATCCGCTGTCCGCAGGCCGCGCGCGCGGGCCGACGCCAACAATCCCGTCTCCAGCGGCGCGTAAACAAGGTCGGCAACGACAAGTGAGGCCGGGCAGCGCAAATTGATCTCCAGTGGTGGCTGCCCAACCATACCCAATGTGGTCGTATTGACCAGTATTCCGGCACCGCCGAGCAGACCGGTGGTCTCATTCCAGCCCGCGAGATGCACGCGTGCACCGAATTTCTTCTTCAGCGCTTGCGCCCGATCGCGCGTCCGGTTGATTACATACACGCGGCCGACCTCGCGCTGCAGCAACGCAAACACCACTGCGCGCGCGCCGCCGCCGGCGCCGAGCACGACGGCGCTCTCAAGACCGCGGTCCCATCCCGGCGCCGCCACGTCGAGATTGGCAAGAAAACCTTCGACGTCGGTATTGGTCGATCGCAACGTATCGTCGTCGTACCAAAGCGTGTTGGCAGCACCGACTGCACGCGCGCGATCGTCCGGCTCCGATAATGCCAGCGCGGCCTCCTTGTGTGGCACGGTGATATTCGCGCCGATATAACCGTTGCTGCGCAGGTTCCCAACAAACGCAGCAAACTTGTCGGGCGGCACCGCTTCACGCCGGTACTCAGCGTCGAGCTTGTGCTGGTTGATCCAATAATTGTGAATTAGCGGCGAACGCGAATGACCGGCAGGCCAGGCGATGACACAGACAGCTTTGTGTTCTTTACTCATTAATTCGTTACATTATGTTGCATCGGCGATCGGTGCATGTAATCCGCACCGCACGACCCGTCAACGTTTGCAAGCTTCCTTATTTCACAGGTTGCATCGAATAATACCGCACGGAATGAGACGTCCATGAAATCGATTTTCATTGACTGTAATGACCAGCTTTTTCCCATTTGGGAACGCGTCGTGCGGACAGACGACCCCGCTATCGATGTTAACCGCAAGGCTTTCACACGCGATGACTTGCCGCGCGTGCTCGACGGCTATGACGTCGCGCTCGACGATCATTCGTACATGCCGACCGAGCTGGTGGCTAGGTCCCCGCAACTCAAGCACATCGTTTTCCTGGGTACGGGCGCCGCGAGCTACATGAATGTCGCCGAACTGAGCGGGCGCGGTGTGAAAGTCCACACAATCAAGGGCTACGGCGATACCGCAGTCGCCGAACACACCGTCGCCCTGATATTTGCCGCGGCCCGCGATGTCGCGCGCATGGATCGCGAGGTGCGCTCCGGCGTCTGGACTCCGCAGGAAGGCGTGCAGCTGCTCGGCAAGACGCTTGGCGTGATTGGGCTCGGCGGCATTGGCGCGGAAGTTGCCCGGATCGGCAAAGGGCTTGGCATGGAGGTGATTGCCTATAACCGCACGCCGCGGCCGGATACCGGTGTCCCACAGTTCGATATCGATACGTTGCTGGCGAAATCGGATGTCGTCTCGCTCAACCTCGTGCTCAACGATGAAACGCGCGGCTTCCTGAGCAAGGAACGCATCGCGCGCATGAAACCGGGCGCGATTCTGGTCAATACCGCGCGCGGAGCCCTTGTCGATGAAGCGGCGCTGATCGCGGCATTGCAAAGCGGATATATTCGGCATGCGGGACTCGACGTCTTTCATGCCGAGCCGCTGAAGGCCGATCATCCGCTGGCGAAGCAGCCCAACGTCACGCTGACGTCGCACGCTGCGTTCCGGACGCTGGAAGCGTCGATGACGCTGCTGCGCCGTGCGATCGATATCGTGAAGGCCATTTCCTAGCCGTATCAGGCCGCATTGACCTGCCCGCGTTACCGGTCACAATAAGAAAAAATGGGGAGGAGACGTGAAGCCTGCGCCATTCGCATACACCAAGGCGAAAACGCTCAAGGAGGCGGTGACACTCCTCGCCAAGCACAAGGACGATGCGCGGCTGCTCGCCGGCGGGCAGAGCCTGATCGCCACGCTCAATATGCGGCTGTCGGCGCCCGATCTGCTGATCGACATCAATGGCATCAAGAACCTCAACGGCATCGCCAAGAAGGGCAAGTACGTCGAGATCGGCGCGCTGGCGCGCCATGCTCAGGTCGAGCATTCGGATGTAATCGCAAAGCATGCGCCCCTGATCACCCTTGCGATGCCGCATATTGGCCATCCTGCAATCCGCAACCGCGGGACCTTCGGCGGCTCCATCGCCTTTGCGGATCCAGCGGCCGAGTTGCCGGCTTGCCTGCTGGCGCTCGGCGGCGAGATCGACATCGCGGGCCCGCGCGGAAAGCGCAAAGTAAAGGCCGACGCTTTTTTCAAGGGCCTGTTCGAAACCGCCCTGCGCCCGCAGGAAATGATTACCACCATACGCATTCCTGCTGCCGACAAGGCCACGCGCGTCGGCTTCGCCGAGCTGGCACGCCGTCACGGCGACTACGCCATTGTCGGCCTGGCAGCGAGCGCGCGCGGCAACGGCAAAGGGCTCGCGGATGTGCGGCTCGCCTATTTCGGTGTTGGCGACACGCCGGTCCGTGCGAGGAAAGCCGAGGCGGCGCTTGCCGCCGGGGATGTCGACGCGGCGGTCAAAGCGCTCGATCTTGATCCGCACGACGACGTGCAGGCGACGGCCAAGACGAAGAAGCACCTGGCCGGGGTCCTGCTCCGCCGTGTCGCGAAGCAGTTGATGGAGGCGCGGGGATGAGCAACCACGCCGTCGATATTTCCCTCAGCGTCAACGGCGAACGCGTGCAAAAGCGGGTCGATGCGCGCAAGACGCTGGTCGACTTTCTGCGCGACGACCTTTTCCTGACCGGGAGCCATGTCGGCTGCGAGCACGGCGTGTGCGGTGCCTGCACCGTGCGTGTCGACGGCGAGATCGTGCGCGGTTGCCTGATGCTGGCCGCCCAGTGCGACGGTGCCAAGGTGGAGACCATCGAGGGTCTTTCCGATTCGGGCGAGGTTGCCGACCTGCAGGCGGCCTTTGAGCAGCGCAATGCGCTTCAGTGCGGCTTCTGCACCCCCGGCATGCTGGCCGCGGCCCAGGACCTGCTGAAGCGCCCAAAAAAGGTGCCGAGCCGAGACGAAATCCGCGAGCATCTGTCGGGCAACTACTGCCGCTGTACCGGCTATCACGCGATCGTCGATGCCGTTGAAGCAGTGGCCCAGGGGCGGGCGAAAGGAAGGTAAGCCATGAACGAGCACGCCCCTCCGCTGTCGATGTCGGAACGTGCCGACGACCTCGAAGAAGAAAAGATGCACGAGATGGAGCGCATCATCACCAAGTCGACCATCGCGCACGTGATGGACGGCGAAGTGAAGATGGATACCAGCCCCGACATGAAGGCAAAACATCCGGGCAAGTTTTTCCTGATGGGCAACGACCCGCGTCTGCCGCCGATGCCGGAGAAGCCGACGCTCGTGGATTACTTCCGCCACCGCTTCGCGTCGACCGCGCATCTTCTGCAGAGCGCCACGCACGCCCTCAAGGGAGGACAACCGGAAAAAGTAGTGCTCGCCTGTCTGCTGCATGACATTGCCATCGTCAGCTTCATTCGCTGCGACCATGGCTATTGGGGCGCGCAGATGATCGAGCCCTATGTCGATGAGGAAGTGGCCTGGGCGGTGAAGACTCACCAGGCGCTACGCTTCTTTCCCGACGAGTCGGTCGGCTATGGCTACCCCGATCTCTACAAGGAGCTGTTCGGGCCCGACTACCAGCCGGAACCCTACATCGTCGAGGAATACAAGCGCGCGCGAGCGCACAAGTGGTACATGACGTCGCGCCTCATTTGCATGAACGACATTTATTCGTTCGATCCAAATGCCAAGGTCAATCTCGACGATTTCGTGGACATCATCGGGCGCAATTTCAAGCAGCCGAAGGAAGGCCTTGGCCTCGACAACAGCCCATCCGCACATATGTGGCGCACGATTCTGTGGCCGACCCGGTTTCTGTGAGATTGCGCATCTATGAAAATCGTCGATGACTCCCCGCCCGTTTTAAGTGCCCTCGACCGGCCGAATTCATACATCGGCCGGTCGGTGCCGCGTCCGAACCTGCAGCGGCTGACGCAGGGCCGCGGGCAATATGTCAGCGACGTCGTGCTGCCGCGCATGGCGCACGTGGCCTATGTCCGCTCGCCGCACGCTCATGCCCGCATCGTGAAGATCGCGACCGACGCCGCAAAGAAGTCGCCGGGCGTCGTTGCGGTTGTCACCGGCGCCGAGCTTGCAAAAGTCATGACGCCATGGGTGGGAGTGCTGACCCACCTCAAGGGGCTGAAATCCGCGCCCCAGTCACCGATCCCCGTCGAGCGTGCCTGCTGGCAGGGAGAAGCTGTCTGCGCGGTGGTCGCAGATTCTCGCGCCGAAGCCGAGGACGCCTGCGAGCTGGTTGAAGTGAAGTACGAAGAGCTTCCCCCTGTCACCGACCCGGAAGTCGCGCTCGACGGCAAGACACCGGTGATCCATTCCTCGCTCGGCGACAATCTCTGCTTCGAGCGCAAACTTGATGTTGGCGCGGTCGACAAGGCGTTCGCGGAATCCGATGTCGTGGTCGAGACCACGTTCCGCTTCGGCCGCCACACCGGCGTGACCAACGAGCCACGCTCGATCGTCGCCGACTGGAACGAGGGCGAGCAGCGGATGACCGTCTATCAGGGCACGCAGGCTCCGCACATGATGCAGAACCTGTTCGCCAAGCATCTCGGCATCGCCGAGCACCAGGTGCGCGTTCTCACCAAGGATGTGGGCGGCTCGTTCGGCATCAAGGTGCACACTTACGCCGACGAAATGGCGACGGTCGCCCTGTCGAAGCTGCTCAGGCGCCCGGTGAAATTCGTCGCCGACCGCATCGAGAGCTTCGTCACCGACATCCATGCGCGGGATCACCGCATCAAGGCCAAGATCGGCGTCGGCAAGGACGGCACCATCAATGCCTTCGAGATCGACGACCTCACCGGGATCGGCCCCTACTCCGTCTATCCGCGCACCAGCGGCATCGAGGCCAACCAGATCGTCAACCTGGTCGGCGGACCGTACAAATGCCCGAACTATCGCGCGCAGGCCTGCGTCGTGTTCCAGAACAAGAACGTGATGTGCCAGTACCGCGCGGTCGGCCATCCGATTGCCGTTGCGGTTACGGAAGGCCTGGTCGAGCTGGCTGCCGCCAAGATCGGCATGGATCCGCTCGAGCTGCGCCGGCGCAACCTCATTCCCGACGATGCCTATCCGACGCAGTCGGCCGCAGGCCTGAAATTCGAGCTGCTGTCGCACCATGAGGCGCTCGCCCATCTCGATTCGATGATGAACTACGCAGGCCTGCGCGCGGAACAGAAGAGGCTGCGTGAAAAAGGCGTTTATCGCGGCATCGGCTTTGCAAGCTTCATCGAGGTGACCAATCCGTCGGCCGCTTTTTACGGCGTCGGCGGCGCTCGCATCACTTCGATGGACGGCGCGACGGTCAAGCTCGACGCACAGGGCGCGATCATTGTACACACCGGCGTCACCGAACAGGGCCAGGGCGCAGAGGCCGTCGTCGCGCAATGCGTGGCATCATCGTTCGGCGTGCCGATTGAAAAGGTGCGGGTCGTCACCGGCGACACCGACAACACGCCGTACGGTGGCGGCACCTGGGCGTCGCGGGCTGCCGGCATTGGCGGCGAAGCGGCCTGGCAGGCCGGCAAGGCACTGCGGGCCAACGTCGTCGCCGTTGCCGCAGCCATGCTGCAGGCAAAGCCGGACGATCTCGACATTCGCAACGGCATCGTCGTGGACAAGGATAAGGGCACCGAGCGCCTGCCGCTCGAAGAGCTGGCACGCGTCGCCTACTTCCGCCCGGACACGCTGCCGCCCGGATTCCAGGCCGAACTGATGGTGACGCGCCATTATGTGCCGCGCGCCTGGCCGTTCGCTTTCACGAACGGCATTCAGGCAAGTTATCTCGAAGTCGACGTCGACACCGGCTTCGTGAAGCTGCTGAAGCACTGGTGCGTGGAAGATTGCGGCACCATCATCAACCCGCAGCTGGTCGACGAGCAGATCCGCGGTGGCGTCGTGCAGGGCATCGGCGCCGCCTTGTTCGAGCATTGTCTCTACGACGAGCGCGGCCAGCTGCTGAACGGCAACATGGCCGACTATCTCGTGCCGATGGCCGCCGAGATGCCCGACATCGAATGCGGCCACGTTGTTTCGCCGACCGCAGACAGCGAGCTCGGGGCGAAGGGCGCCGGCGAAGCCGGCACTGCCGGCGCGCCTGCCTCCGTGATGAACGCGATCAACGATGCGCTGCGCCCGCTCGGGGCGCAGCCGCTTACCGATATGCCGTTCACGCCGGACAAGATCCTGCGTGCGCTGGGGAAGGTCTGAGCGATCCCGCGAAGGCGCTTTTAAAACTTGATCATGTCGCTTTTCGTCAGTGTCGTCTTGGCCGACACCGATGGCGCGTTCATGAAAGTGAAGATCGTGCTGTATTCGGCATACGGATCAACCGCCGACATGCCGTCGACCGGAATAATCACATTCATGCCACGAAGCGCAGCACCACTCCCCGTGTAGAGCACCGCACCGTTGGAAGACGTGCCAACGGCGATGACCGTTGTAATGCCCTTCTCCTTGAGGATCTTCTCGAGGTCCGTTTTCAGAAACTTGTCCGGGCCGGAGAGGACCGACGCCTCGCCTGCCACCGGCGCCACATCCTTGATCACATCGGCCGCCGTGGTGTTGGCAATCAGGCTGTACACCACGGTCGCCTTGGCCGCGCGCGCGGCATCGAGCAGCTTTTTCATCGCCGGGATCGAGGCAACGCACCGGGGCCGCTGACCGCAATTCTGATTCATGAAATCGAGCATCAGTAGTGCCGTCGTCTTGGGGTCCACGGTCACCGGCTTCAGCGTGGGCGCGGCCGGCGCCTTGGTGCTTGCCCACTCATCGACGATGTTGTTCGCCTGGGCAGGCAGCGTCAGCGCGGCCGTCATTGCGACGGCAGCGATCAAATTGCTTTTCATGAATATCCTCCTGGATGGCCGGCTTTTTGAACGAATGCTTGCGGGCCAGATCATGCGCAAGCAATGCGTGTTCGTCAAAAGCGGCAACGCCGCACCCCGCTTGCTGAAACACCGGCGGCCAGCGCAATATTGCAACGGGAGCGGGCATCCTTCGACAAGGACCGCGCGGCAATAACGAGAAGACCGGAAGGAACAGCTATATGAACATCAAGGTCGGCAAACAAGCGATCGCCGAGGCAACGCAGAAGCTCAAGAACTGGGGACGCTGGGGCAAAGAGGACCAGATCGGCACGCTCAATCACGTCATGCCCGAGGATATCGTGAAGGCGGCAAGCCTGATCCGCTCCGGCAAGGTCTTCGCGCTCGGTATTCCCCTGGACCGCACCGGTCCGCAGACCGGATTGTTCGGCGGACGCTTCAACCCGATCCATCAGATGCTCGCCACCGGCACCGACGCGATCGCAGGCCAGCAGGACTGGAACAAGATCCGCTACGCCGACGACACGCTGACGCTTTGCGTCCAGGGCGCGACGCACTGGGACGCTTTGGGCCATATTTTCTATGAGGACAAAGCCTACAACGGTTATGACGCCAAGCTGATCGACTCGCGCGGTCTCTCGGTGCTCGGCATCGAGCATTCCAAGGACAAGATGGTCGGCCGCGGCGTACTGCTCGATATCGCGCGCTTCCGCGGCGTGAAGTGGATGCAAGACGGCGAAAGCATTTCGAATGATGAGCTTGACCAGTGCGCCAAGCAGCAGAACGTGTCGATTGGCCGCGGCGACTTCGTCATCGTCCGCACCGGACAGATGGAACGTTGTCTCGCTGAGAAGGACTGGGGCGGCTATGCCGGCGGCGATGCGCCTGGCGTCAAATTCGAGAACTGCTACTGGTGCCAGGAAAAGCAGGTCGCCGCGATCTGCACCGACACCTGGGGCGTGGAAGTGCGCCCAAACGAGACAAAGGAAGCCAACCAGCCCTGGCACTGGGTCGTGATTCCGGCAATGGGCCTCTGCATGGGCGAGATTTTTTATCTCAAGGAGCTCGCCGAGGATTGCGAGCAGGATGGCATCTACGAGTTTTTCTTCTGCGGCCCGCCGCTGATCATCACCGGTGGAACGGGTTCGCCGATCAACCCGCAGGCGATCAAGTAGCGCTATGGCTGACGACACGTCTTGTGAATTTTGCAAACCGGCGATGGTTTTGCTTCAGGACGAACTCGCTTATGTCCGCCACGACAATAACAGTCTTGCACCGGGTCACATTCTGGTCATTCCGCGCCGTCATGTCGCAAATTTTTTCGACATGACGGCGCAGGAAAAGGCAGCTGTTTTCGCGCTTCTGGATCGCGCCCAAGCCATCATCGCCCAAGAGCACCGGCCCGACGGCTACAACATCGGCGTCAACGTCGGAGCCGCCGGAGGCCAGTCGCGGATGCACGTTCACGTCCACCTGATCCCGCGCTATACCGGTGACGTAGCCGACCCGCGCGGCGGCATCCGTTGCGTGTTGACTGGCCACAAGACAGCAACACATTGAGGTCCGCAGGCGGCGCGCTCGTCTCGCGGTAATCGGAGGATAGACCATGGCTCGCTATTTGAAACGCGGAATGGACGCGAGCGCGATCAAGGCCGCCGACGCCAATGTGCGCGAGACCGTGGAATCCATCCTCGCCCAGGTCGAGGAACGGAAGGAAGTCGCGATCCGCGAATTGTCGGAGAAATTCGACAAGTGGTCGCCAAAAGATTTCCACCTCTCTCCTGCCGAGGTCGAGCGCGCCATCGCGCAGGTGCCGAAGCGGGATATCGAGGACATCAAATTTGCCCAGGCGCAGGTCCGGAATTTCGCGCAAAAGCAGCGCGACACCATGCTTGACCTCGAGGTAGAGACCCTACCCGGCGTCGTGCTCGGCCATCGCCACATCCCCGTCAATTCGATTGGCTGTTACGTCCCGGGCGGCCGCTATCCGATGGTCGCCAGCGCGCACATGTCGATTGTCACCGCCAAAGTCGCAGGCGTGAAGCGCATCATCGCCTGCGCGCCACCGTTCAAGGGCGGGCCGCATCCGGCGATCGTCGCAGCAATGCATTTCGGCGGCGCCGACGACATTTATGTATTGGGCGGTGTTCAGGCAGTTGCCGCCATGGCGCTCGGCACGGAATCCATCAAGCCCGTCGACATGATCGTCGGGCCCGGTAATGCCTACGTCGCGGAAGCAAAACGCCAATTGTTCGGCCGTGTCGGTATCGATCTGCTTGCCGGGCCGACCGAAACCCTGATCATTGCGGACGACACGGTTGACGGCGAGATTTGCGCCACCGACCTGCTCGGCCAGGCCGAGCACGGGCCAACCTCACCCGCCGTCCTCATCACCAACTCGGAGAAGCTCGCGCGCGACACGATGAAAGAGGTCGAGCGGCTGCTGAAGATCCTGCCGAGTGCCGACCTCGCCGGCCAGGCCTGGAAGGACTACGGCGAGGTGATCGTCTGCGACAATGAAGCCGAGATGATCGCGGAGGCCGATCGCGTGGCGTCCGAGCACGTCCAGGTGAAGACGCGCGATCCCGACGTCTTTCTCAATGGCATGAAAAACTATGGCTCGCTGTTCCTCGGGCCGCGCACCAATGTCGCCTATGGCGACAAGGTGATCGGCACCAACCACACGCTGCCGACCAAAAAAAATGCGCGGTTCACCGGCGGGCTCTGGGTCGGCAAATTCATCAAGACCTGCACCTACCAGAAGGTGCTGACCGACGAGGCCAGTGCCAAAATCGGCGAAGTGTGCTCGCGGCTTTGCGTGCTGGAAGGCTTCCTGGCGCATGCAGAACAGGCCAATGTCCGCGTGCGCCGCTACGGTGGCCGCAACGTGCCCTATGCGCAGGCGGCGGAATGACGGTCGAGCTGACCAAGACGCCTTCCTTCCGCCTCGACGGCAAGCGCGCGCTGGTGACGGGTGCCGGACGCGGCATCGGGCTATCGGCGGCTTCGGCGCTGGCCGATGCCGGTGCCCATGTCACGCTTGCTGCGCGCACCACGAAAGAGATCGAGGAAGCGGCTGAGGCCATTCGGGCGCGCGGACAGAAGGCTGAGCCGCTCACTCTGGATGTACGCGACGTGGAGGCAACGAAGGCAACGATTGGTGCACAGGCGCCATTCGATATCCTTGTCAACAATGCCGGAACCAACAAGCCCGCGCCGTTTGTCGACGTGAAAGTTGAGGATTTCGACTTTGTTTTTTCGCTCAACGTGCGCGCCGCCTATTTCGTGGCGCAGGCAGTGGCGCGCAAGCTGATTGAAGCAAAAAGCCCTGGCTCGATCATCAACATGTCGTCGCAGATGGGCCATGTCGGCGGGCCGACCCGTTCGGTCTACTGCGCCACCAAGCACGCGATGGAGGGCTTCACCAAGGCGATGGCGATCGACCTTGCCCCGCACAAGATCCGCGTCAACACGCTGGCGCCGACTTTCATCGAAACCCCGATGACGCGGCCCTTCTTCGAAAACAAGGCGTTTCGCGACGATACTCTGCGCCGGATCAAGCTCGGCCGACTGGGCCAGCTCGAAGACCTCACCGGCGCAATCGTATTTCTGGCGAGCGAGGCCGCCGCGCTCATGACGGGGACGTCGCTGGTTGTCGACGGCGGCTGGACCGCTGAATAGTTACTTCAACGGCGGCAGGTCGGCGAAATATTCCGGGTGCTCCTTCTGCACCTCTGCCATGAATTGCGGCCGGAACAGGCTCGGTACATCAAGCCGCGGCGCGCCCTTGAGCGTGTTCATCAGAATCTCGTCCTCGGCGTTCTCGAAAGCGCGCAGCACGTTCGGCGACAATCGCGGATCGAAGGAAATGTGCTTGACCGCCTTCTTCCCGATCGCCACGTCGGTGCCGGGCACCCATTTGGCGAAGATCTCGACTGCCTCGTCGCGATTGCTGCGGGTGAAGTGCGAAGACTGTGCGAGCCCGGCGGCAATGCTTTTGATCACGGCCGGCTTCGAATCGACGGTCGGTCCGTGCGCGACCGCGACCATCACGTAGGACATGTGCTGCCCGCCGCGGATCACGAGATAGGAGTCGGGCACCTCGGTTAGCGCCTGGGTCACGTAAGGCTCCCAGGTCACGATTGCGTCGACTTTGCCTTCTTTCAGTGCCGGCGCCAGCCCGAACTGCGACCAGATATTCTCGATGGTGAGATCCTCGTATTTCATCTTGGCGCGGCGCAACACCATCTTGAAGAATTCGTCGGAAGTCTGGCCCCGCGCGAGTCCAACTTTCTTGCCCTTGAGGTCGGCGATCTTGCCGGGCTCGATGCCTAGCCCCTTCCTGGTGACGATAGCGAGCGGATCGTCGCAGTTGTCGCGCGTCGCGTCGTTCATGATGAGCCCGATCACTTTGAACGGCTCGCCGGAATGCACCGCCTTCAGGTAAGTGGTGGTGCTCATGTCACCGACCTGTGCCTCGCCGTTGTGCAGGGCATTGACCATGTCAGTGCCGGTGTCCACCACCCTGAAGCTGGCGTCGACGCCGTGTCGCTTGAAGAAGCCCTTCTCGGCGCCTACGAACATCGGCAGATGGCCGAAATTGTTGGCAATCACGACGTTGAGTTTCGGCAAGTCAGCCATCACAATTCTCCCCTCCGCGACGTCGCTCCCAAGAGCAGTCGGGCAACATAATTACCGACCAGCGGTCCTAATTCAAACGCGGCAAGCTGGTGCAGCTCACCTGCCAAGTACCTGCGGATTCACGCAGTTGGGCGGTGTCCCGCCACTGATCAGCGCCTGCAGGTTATCGACGACGATATTCGCCATTTGCTCACGCACTTCCATCACAGCGCTGCCGAGATGGGGCGTAAGCACAACGTTCTTCATCGTTTTCAGAGCTGGCGGCAGCTTGGGTTCGTGCTCGAACACATCAAGGCCCGCGCCCGCGATGCGTTTTTTCTTCAGCGCCCGCACCAGCGCCTTCTCGTCAATGACGGCACCACGGGCGGTATTGATAATGAAGGCAGTCGGCTTCATCAGCGCGAATTGGGCGTCCGAAATCATGTGGTGCGTCTCTGCATTCAGCGGCGGATGAAGCGACACGAAATCCGCCTCCGTCAGGAGTCGCTCCAGCGAGACATGCTCCATGCCGAGCTCACGCTCCGCTTCGGGTTTGCGGCGAGGTCCCCAATAGATGATTTTCATGCCAAAGCCGCGCGCGCGACGTGCCGTGGCCTGTCCGATGCGCCCTGCCCCGACGATGCCTATGGTCTTGCCGTGCACATAGACGCCAGCGAGATGGTTCGATTGCGAGCCGGGAAATTTGCCGGCACGAACCAGACGCTCGCCTTCAACCATCCGCCGCGCGATGGCAATCATCAGCCCGAAATGGATGTCTGCAGTCGCCTCCGCGACAACCGGCGGAACGACCGTGACGGGAATACCGCGCTTGGTCGCCTCTGCGACGTCGATATTGTCGGGCGTGATCGACATCGAGCAGACCGCACGCAGTTTTGGATTAGCTGCGAGCACGGCACGATCGATGCGGTCGTGCAGAAGCGAGAACAGGACATCGCATTTCTTGACCGCTGCGATCAGCTTCGACTTTGCGATGATTTTGCTTGAATCCGTGTTGATTTTGACATTCGCGATTGCACGCAGACGGTCCAGCGCTCTGGACGCAATCGGTTGCGTAACAAAGACGCGCGGTTTGACCGTCACCGCAGCCACCGCACAATGCCGGCCACACCGTCGACGGCGCATTGCACGCCGTCGGGAATCTTGCGGGTTGCATCGAGCACACCAAGGACCATCGGAATGCCGCGCTCGCGCGCAAGCGAGGCCATATGCGAGGTCGAGCCGCCACGTTCGGCGACAACGCCCGACACGCGCGACAGAATGTGACTGAGTGCAGGCCCCGCCACTTTTGTCACAAGAACATCGCCGGGCGCGACACGCGACAATTCACACTCGCAATTGACCACCACGGCCCGGCCTGCCCCCCAGCCTATGCCGGCGGGATGACCGCGCACACCCGGATGCTGCAGCCAGATTTCATCGGGCACGATCGGCGCTTCGACATGCAGCGGGCGCGATTGCAGCAATTTGAATCCGCTTTCATCCATTGCCCACTCGATCTCGACCGGAGCGCCCGCGAGCTGCTCGCATTTGCGCAGCAGCCGGCCGAGTGTCACGGCTTCTCCCGGAGAAAGGCACGGTTCACTCACCAGATCCTTTGGCACCAGTTCCGGCGCCGAGACGCCGTGCGCGCAGGTCTCGCGATGACTCTTGCGACCGGCCTCGACTGTGCGCAGGAAGCCGTTCTTCGCCAGCACAATCCGGTCAGGCACCACTTCACCCTGCGCGATCGCCGAGCCGAGCCCCCAGGTGGCGGAAATGAGCATTTGTCCTTCGGCCGTTTCGCTCAGGCCGCCGCCTGATGCGCGCGCGTAGATCAGCGGCTGGATAAGGATGCCCATCGCGGTGTCGGCGGGCGAAAGTCCGTGATTGTCCATGTAGCGGCGTGCATGCGAGGTCCACAGCGCCGCCCAGCAGGCACGTACCGCGGTAAGAAATTCGGTTTCATCGGAAAGCCCGAGGAAGCTCTCGAACTGGCCGGCGAAGTTGGCGCCGGCACGGTCCTCGATCAGCGCGGAGGAGCGCACCACACCGAGTGGCGCAATCTCGCGCTGCTTGCGCCAGGCGGCAAGCAGGGGATCGAGAATTTCGGGCGCAATAGCACGCTCATAAAGTGCGAGCCGGATTTGAATTGAAATACGCCGCGATGCCGGCACGTCGGCCTCGTTGTATTGGCGCAGCAGATCCTCAATCCCGAGATGCAGGAGCTGATGCCGATAGGCGTCAGCGGTCAGCGCGAAGCCGCCGGGCGTCGGCAAACCGGCATGCGTCAAGGCCGCGAGATTGGCCGCCTTCGGGCCCACCCGTTCGGGATCGGCAGCGAAAGGATCGTCAAGGGGTAGGATGAAAGCCGTCATCGCGATCGTTGGATTTCCGTTGTCGTGGCCGGGTTTGCCCCGGCCATCTGCTTAGGCGGATACTGCTCCGTGACTCGAAAACCCCGGGGGGATGACGTCGGCTTATGCCGACGTCACTTTACATGGTCCCCATAGCCGGGCAGCGGGTCGACGACTGTGATCTGCTTCACAGGGAAGTTCGAAACGATCTCGATGTCGTTCTTCTTCACGATCAGCATTTCCTCGATGCGCACGCCGTAACGGAAACGCTTACCGTGTTGGGTCTCGAGGGCGAAGGTCATGCCTTCCTGGATGTCGATCGGGTGATCGAGCGACCAGATGCGTGAGATCACCGGCGGATCGTATTGGGCGAGACCGAGGCCGTGACCCCACAGGTTGGCCGCCGCCTGATCCTCGTCCTCGTAGCCCCAGGTTTCCATCGCTGAGGGCCACTTCAGCGCGATGTCACGCGTGGTGGCACCGACTTTCACAGCACCGATCGAATCGTAAAGCCATTCAAGCGCGGTGGCGTAAGTGTCCTTCTGTTCCTTCGTCGGCTCCTTGCCGACGCAATAGGTGCGGTAATAGCAGGACTTGTATCCGTTCCACGTCAGCGCGGCCAAATCCATGAACACGATGTCGCCGGGCTGGATGATGCGGTCGGAGAAGTTGCGCCAGTTCGGCCAGGTGTTCGGGCCGGACGACACGATCACGTCCTCGACGTCCTCCATGCCGGGAATGTTGTATAGATATTCCATCAGATGCGCAGTCACCTGGTTTTCGGTGATGCCAGGACGCAGGAACTTCATGCACTCCCAGTGCGTGGCGTCGCCGATAGCGCCGACGATGCGGAAGCATTCCTGCTCGTCCGGACTCTTCACCGCACGCGCCTCCATCATCGGGGTCATGCCGTCGACCCAGTTGATGTTGTTCTCCTTGAAAATGTTGATCATGTTGATGTCGATGAAGTCGACACCGAGCTTCTGGCCGGCAACGCCGTTTTCCTTCATCGCTTGCAAAACCGCCTTGGTGAACTTGGTCACCTGCTGGGTCGAGGCGGGACCGGCCGCGCCTTTGATCCAGGCGAAGGAGTGCCGCACGTTTTCCTTCGGAATCCACGGCGAGTGGCGCTCGATCTGGAAGCCGAGATCACCCTGTTCGAACAGGATCGGCCGACCGTCGCCGCAGAGCATCGCGTAGCGTAGGCCGGGCTTGAGGCGATTCCAGCCGGGCGTCAGCGTGCCGGTGATGTACCGCACGTTCTCGTCGTACATGCACAGCATAGCGCCGAGGCCGTGCTTTTTCATCATCGCGCGTGCGCGCTCGATACGGTACTCGCGCATGCGGTCCCAATTGACCCGCTGCTGCCAATCCAAACCGGCAATGCCGAAATTTGCTACTCCCATGGCGTCCTCCCGACCCGGCGCTTGTGCGCGCCACGTGAATGATTGCGGGAATCCTATGCCGGTTGGCTGTGCAGGCTAAATAATATATTCTGCCTTCTGCCATTAGATTTTCTAATGTCCTGTTTTTTGGGGGTGTCATGGCAAATATCCCGCTGCGGCAAATCCGCGCCGTTATCGCCGTGTGCGAGGAAGGCTCCTTTACCCGTGCGGCACAGAGGGAAAACGCAACACAGTCCGGCATTTCGCAACACGTTGCGGCGGTGGAACGCGCCCTGAAGGTCAAACTGTTCGAGCGCGCGACTGGCGGCGTGACGCCGACGCCGGCCGGGCTCCGCTACTACAAGCGCTGCGTCGAAGCGGTGGGCGCGCTTGAGCACGCCGCCGAGGAAGCCCGCTCGATGGCCGGCGAGGTCACCGGCGAATTGCGCATCGGGCTGATGCCGACGTTCACGCGCGCGGTGCTCGCGCCGGTGCTCGACGATTTCGTGCCCAAGTGTCCCGAGGTGCGGCTCCATATCGTCGAGGGTTACAGCGCGCTGCTGACCGAAATGGTGCTCGACGACGAGCTCGATTTCGCTGTCGTGCCCTCATTCGAGGGTACCATCGGACTGAAGTCGCGCATTCTGGTGCGAGACCGTGAAATGCTGATCTCGGGCCCGCGCGCAGGATTCACGCCGCTCGCGTCCGTGCGCCTCTCCGAATGCAGGCCACTGAAAATCGTGGTGCCAGGTCCCGATAATATCCGCCGCCGCAATCTCGAAACCTATTTCCAGGCGCACGGCGTCGAAATCGAGGCGATGCTGGAAATGGACGCCATGATCGCGACGCTCGAATTCGTCGCCCGCTCCGATTGGGTCACGATCCTTCCGAGCGTCATTTCGGTCAACGATATCGGGCGCGGTGAATTGATCGTCAATCCGATCATCGATCCCGAGTTGCACGCCGAGTTCGTCGTGATCCAGCCGACGCGCCGCAAACTGTCGATGCAGGCGCGGATGTTCCTGGAACGCTTCGAGGCGGAGGTCGCACGCATCCACAATATCTGGGATCGCGCCATCGCTGAGCCACGCAAACTGCGCGCCTGACCTGCCGTTATTTGCGCACTCGACCCTTCACCGCGTTGGCGCGCGCCGAATAGGTGATGCGGCCATCTGCATCCCCCGGCAGCCGGTCGCGGAGCCGCGCTTTCAGTTTATCGACTTCACCCGGCGGCATAGCCCTTACGATTGGACCGATACTCGGCGTGTTCAAGCCGATTGATGCAAATTCATCAAAATCCTGAAACGTCCGTTGCACGGTGATCTGCCGTGTTTCGACATCAGCCATGCCTGCGCTCGCCCACAGCTGACGCATCGTGTCGATACGTGACGCATCAGCACTCGGCGGGTACACGATTTTTTGGCCGAGCGCGCGTAATTCGGACTGCACGGAGTCCCAGGGAAATCCACCGCCGTACATGTCCCACGCGTAGGCCGCAACGCTGCCGCCTGCTCTCACGGCTCGCACCATTTCAGCGATGCCCTTCGCTGGATTGGGGACAAAGAAAATAACCAGCGCCATGACTGCGACGTCGAAAGACTTGTCCGCAAAGGGCAAAGCCATGGCGTCGCCTTGCGTGAATTTGGCGATACGGGAAGCCGGCCGCGTACGCGCGAAGGCCAATTGTTCCTGCGAGGGATCGACGCCCTCCACGCCGGCCGGGGCGCAGCGCTGTACAATCAATTCAGTAAAAGCTCCATTGCCGCAACCGACGTCGATCCAGCGCAGACTGCCGGCAGGGGCAAGCCAATCAAGAAATTGCTCGCCCGCAAGCTGGCTCCAAATGCCCATTATGCGTTCGTAGGCGGCCCCGTCGTCAAAGCGTATCTGCGGCTCAGTCATGTGGACATCATACCGTCATCCAGACACCGTCGGCATCCGCCGATTTGAAGACCGCTTCGAGCGCCGCTGCCGTCTGCAGGATACCGGCATGTGAAATCGGGAATGTGCCCTGCCCGAGCACGGCCTTAGCGAAAAAATCGAGGTTGCGGCCGAGGTGGTTGTCGTGCGGCCGTTCGATCACCTCGGGATCGTCCTTGCCGGCGTAGCGCACGATGGCCCTCGTCTCGCTAACGCTTTCCGCCCAGCAATTCTCGCCGAAAACAGCGATGCGCCAGCGGAACGGCGTCTTGATCGTGGTGCCAAGCGTGCCGGTCGCGCCGTTCTCGAATTCGATCAGCGCCGCGGTGGTATCGCCCGTCGGCAACTTGAGGACACGCGCCTTTGAAAGCGCGCTGATCCGTTTCATCGGACCGATCAGATCGCGGAAACAGTCGAGCACGTGAATGCCCATTCCGGTCATTCCGCCGGCGCGGCTTTCCTCGGCCACCATGCGCCAGCTGTCGGCGGGATAGTTTGCCAGCCAATCGTGGCTGTAGTTGCCCTCGACATGCATGATGGTGCCGAAAGCCCCTGTCTCCTTAAGTTCCGCTAAAACGCGCATCGACGGCATCAGCCGGAAATGATGACCAACCCCGAGAACGATGCCCGCGCGCTTACAGGCATCGAGTGCCGCCACGGCATCGGCCTTGGTAAGCGCGAAAGGCTTTTCGCAATACAAATGCTTGCCGGCGGCCGCGATTGCCTCCACCTGCGCGCGATGCTTGGTGTGCGGAGTTGCGAGCAGCACGGCCTGAATCGACTTGTCGACCAGCACCTCCTCGAGCGATGTTCCAAGCGCGATTTGGTGCTCGGTTGCGAAATCGCGAACTGAATCGGGCTCGAGCGTGACGCCGCGCACAAAGCGCAACGGCGCGCCGAAGTCGTGTGCCGCCTTAACCAACGTCTTGCCCCACCAGCCGAGGCCGACAATCGCGGTAGTGATCATGGATGCCTAGACTGAAGCAGGTGCACCAGGCTGCTTGAGCGGATGCGCGCGCGCGAAGGCATCGACCTTGTTCAGTTCGTCGACGATGCGCTTCACTGTCGGATATGGCGCGAGATCGCACTTGAAGTAGGCCGCCCCTACAGCCTGCCCGGCAAGGCAAATATCGGCAATCGTGATCTGGTCGCCCTGGCAGTAACGTCCGGTCTGCTTTGAACCCGCAAGATGCGTCTCAAGCGCGGTCAAAGCCGACATATGCCAGTGATGACCCCATTTCAGCACGCCGGCCTCGTCAATCTTGTACTCGTGCGCGAGATATTCACGCACGCGCGGCACGATCAGCGGATGCGTATCGCAGGCGATGATCTGTGCAAGACCACGCACTCTCGCGCGCGCCCTCGGGTCTTTCGGCAAGAGCGGCGGATTTGGATGTGTTTCGTCAAGATATTCGAGGATAGCAAGAGATTCAAAAAGTACCGTGCCGTCACCCTCAATCAACGCGGGAATCGCCATCATCGGGTTGATTTTGCGGAACTCAGCTTCCCGCTGGTGACCTTTCATCAGATTGACCTCAATTACCTCATCGGGCGTGATGCCTTTCAGATTCAGCGCAATGCGGACGCGGTAGGTTGCAAGCGAGCGCCAGAACGAAAAGAGTTTCATGAATTCCTCCTAAATAGTCCGCGGTGTTCAGGATTTCTTGCGCGTGGCCCAATACACCGACATGCGCGACCCGTCACCACCGCCAAAGCCGTTCTTTGTTGCATCTTCAAAGCTAGTCAGCGTCGCCTTTGTGACGCGCATGTCGGCGCCGTTCGCTTCGCCGGTTTCCACCATCGTGCGCAGGTCCTTCACGCCATTGGCGATACTGAAGGTCGTCGGTCCGGGATCGCGCCCCTCGAGCATCGTGACAATCATCTCGGCCCGGTTCTTTAGCGCAGGATTTGCGCCATTCGTATCGACGAACAGATCGAGCAGCCGCTTCGGCTCCCAGCCAGCCGAGCGTGCGATGGCGAAAGCCTCGCCATAGGCCTGCCAGGCGACCATCAGCGGCAGGTTGATCGCAAGCTTCATCGACGCGCCGGTGCCGACTGGCCCGCAGTGTTCGAGCCTCCGGCATAGCTGATCGAGCAGCGGTTTGGCGCGCTCCGCGTCGGCGGGCTCCGCGCCCATTAGCCCAAGCAGTTTTCCCTGCCGCGCCGGCGCGGTCGAACCGCCGACCGGACATTCAACGAAGGCCGCGCCCTTGGCGCGCACTTTCGGAGCGAGAGCAAGCGGCACCTTGGGCGGCACCGTGCTCATTTCAATGAGCAGCTTGCCTTTCACATCGCCCGCCAGGAGGCCGTTTGGACCATTGTAAACGGAATCGATCGCGGCAGCGTCGGTCAGCATCGTGATGGTTGCCTCAACCGCGCTCGCAAGTTGCGCCGGTGTCGACGCGACCTTGGCGCCGGTATCCGCCAACGCCTTGGTCTTCTCAGGCGTCCGATTCCAGACCGTCACCTCGTGACCGACTTCCATGAGCCGCGCCGCAACGGCCGCGCCCATGACTCCGAGACCTGCAACGCCAACTCGCATGCGTCCTCCCGCTCTTTTGCGAGGACGATAGGCGATCAGGGGCTTGCTTGAAAGCGGGCATGCTGCAACCCGCGACTCGACAGTCCTATACCCAACGCATAAGAGGGAATGGGCAGATGCAATTTCGCATCGGGGAGGCAATGAATGGCAGCAAGACGGCGCAAAGGCACGGTCGGCGTGATCGGCCTCGGCATCATGGGCGGTGCCTTCGCGAAGAACCTGGTCAAGGCCGGCTGGCATGTCGTCGGTTACGACACTAACGCGGCGCGCCGCCGTGAAGCCAAGCGCGCAGGCGTCGAGATTGCGCAAAACGCAGTCCAGCTTGCGGCTGCCGTTCCGACAATTCTGACCAGTCTTCCCAAGCCGGAGGCGCTAGCCGATACCGTGCGGAAGATCGAGGCGGCCAAGCTTAAGCGCAAATTGCTCGTCGAAATGAGCACCTTCAAAATTTCAGATAAGGAAAAAGCGGCCGCGGTACTGCGCAAGGCCGGCCATCAGACGATCGACTGCCCGGTCAGCGGTACCGGCGCGCAGGCCAAGAATCGCGATCTCGTATTCTATGCCAGCGGCGACTCGAAGCTCATTGCGAAAATCCGACCGCTGCTCTCGGCGTTTGGCCGTGGAGTCTTCAATGTCGGGCCATTCGGCAACGGCAGCCGCATGAAATACGTCGCGAATCTTCTTGTCGCCATCAACAATGTTGCGTCGGCCGAAGCAATGGTGCTCGGCATGAAGGCTGGCCTCGACCCGCGCATGATCGTCGACCTGATCACGGCGGGAGCGGGCAATTCGCGCGTTTTCGAACTGCGCGCACCGATGATGGCAAAGGGCCGCTATGACGACGTGACGATGAAGATTTCCGTCTGGGACAAGGACATGCAGGTGATCGGCGACTATGCGCGCAGGATCCGCGTGCCGACGCCGATATTCAACGCGACCAAGGGGATCTACATCAAGGCAATGAAAAGCGGCCTTGGCGGCCGCGATACCGCCGCGGTTTGCGCGGTGCTTGAGAAAATGGCGAAGGTCAAGCGGCGCAAGCGTTAGCCCGCATCTTCGACGCTCTTGCGTCCTTCTTCCTGTTCTGTAGCCTGCCCACCCCATAAAAGAACAATCCGTGGGAGGGCGAAGGTAGATGGCGTCGCATCAGCAACGCACCGAGATCCGCGATGGGATGCGGATCGATTGGGACGTGCCGATCACGATGGACGATGGTCTCGTGCTGCGCGCCGACATTTTTCGCCCGATGAAAGACGGCAAGTATCCCGTCATCCTCAGTTACGGCCCCTACGCGAAAAGTCTCGCATTCCAGGATGGGTATCCGAGCGCCTGGCAGCGCATGGCCGACAAGCATCCTGACGTCACCGCAGGTTCAAGCAATCTCTATCAGAGCTGGGAGGTGGTCGACCCCGAGAAGTGGGTGCCGCACGATTACGTATGCGTGCGCGTCGACTCGCGCGGCGCCGGCTGCTCGCCGGGCTTCATCGATCATTTCTCCCCACGCGAGACCAAAGATTTCTACGACTGCATCGAGTGGGCGGGCGTGCAGCCCTGGTCGAACGGGAAAGTTGGGCTCAACGGAATTTCGTACTACGGAATCAACCAATGGCACGTCGCGTCACTGCAACCGCCGCATCTCTCCGCGATGTGCGTTTGGGAAGGCGCCGCCGACTGGTATCGCGACATGACGCATCACGGCGGCATGCTCTCGACCTTCTGGGAAAACTGGTACGACATGCAGGTCAAGACGGTTCAGTACGGCGCGGGAGAGCGCGGCAGGCGCAGCCGCGTGCACAGCGAACTTGTGTGCGGACCGGAGACGTTGTCGGACGCGGAGCTCGCGAGGAAGCGAGCCGATTTCGGGACCGAGATCGCGTCACATCCGATGGACGACGATTATCACAGGGCGCGATCGGCAAAGTGGGACAGGATCGTTACGCCGCTGTTTTCCGCCGCCAACTGGGGCGGCCAGGGATTGCATCCGCGCGGGAATTTTGAGGGTTTCGTGCGCGCCGCCTCCAAGCAGAAATGGCTGGAGGCCCATGGCATCGAGCACTGGACACATTTCTACACCGACTACGGACGCGAGCAGCAGCTGCGCTTCTTCGACTATTTCCTGCACGGAAAGAAAGAAGGCTGGGCAAAACAACCGAAGGTACTGCTGCAGGTACGGCACATCGACAAGTTCGTGGCGCGCGCCGAGAGCGAATGGCCGCTCAAGCGCACGCGATGGACGAAGTTCTATCTCGACCCATCGGCGATGACGCTGACAACCAAAAAGCCGTCGGGCACCGCGCAACTGAAATTTGCGGCAATGAGCGACGGGTTGACCTTCCTTACAGCACCACTCGCCAAGGAAACGGAAATCACCGGACCGTCGGCCCTGAAACTATTTGCTTCGTCCTCAACATCGGACGCCGACTTCTTCATCGTGCTGCGCGTGTTCACCGGCGACCTTAAGGAAATCGTATTCCAGGGCGCCATCGACCCGCACACGCCCGTCGGGCAAGGATGGCTGCGTGCGTCCCACCGCAAGCTCGACAAAAAGTTGTCGAAGCCGTATCGGCCCTATCACACCCACGATGAAAAGCAGCCCTTGAAAAAAGGCCAGGTCGTGGAACTCGACGTCGAAATCTGGCCGACCTCGATCGTTATTCCGGCGGGTTATAGCGTCGGCCTGTCGATCCGCGGCAAGGATTACGAATATGGCGGGACGAGCGGCGGCAAGCTGTCAAATTTCAAGAACGAGCTAAAGGGTTGCGGTCCATTCCTGCATGATGATCCGCGCGACCGCCCGCCGGCCATTTTCAGTGGCACCACCAGCCTGCATTTTGGGCGCGGCAGGGCGCCCTACCTGCTGCTGCCAATCATCCCGCCGAAAAAGCGGGCAGCCGGTCGAAAGTAACGTCATTGCATGTAAGCGGATGCGAGATAACGCGGCCTTACACCAGCGGCGTGCGGCCATATGGGGTGTTCATTCTTATCGGACCTAAGGTAAGCTTCGCAGCAACCTTCGGCCCAACAGAAGGAAAAAGGGGGGAATGGGTACGCAATTCTGGGTAGTCCAGGCGTTCAACGGCGTGTCTTATGGCGCGTTGTTGTTTCTCGTCGGCGCCGGGCTGTCGCTGATCTTCGGTGTGATGCGCATCGTCAATCTTTCGCACGGCTCCTACTTCTTGCTCGGTGGTTACGTCGCCCTCTCCGTCATCGGGACCACCGGCTCCTGGTTGCTGTCGATACCGATTGCCACGCTCACCATCGCTGTCGTCGGCTTGATCATGGAGCGCCTGTTCCTGCGGCCGGAAGGCCACGCTAAGCTCGTGCGTGACGCCCTTATCGCGCTTGGGATCGCGCTCGTGGTCCGGCTGATGATCGGCCCAATCCTGCCGCAACTGCTGCCCGGCCAGATCGGCGGCATTATTCAGGTCACGCTGGTCGTGATCGTCTTCGCCATTCCGATTTTCCTGCTGTTGCAGCGCATATCGGCCATCGCAATCGAAGCCGATGTGTTACGGCAGGTGTTGATGACTGTCGGCTTCGCGTTCCTCTTTCAACAGGCCGCGCTCGACATCTGGGGTGGCAACAATTTTGACATCCAGCCGCCGAGCGCGCTGACACAAAGCCTCGTGATCGGTGGCACTTATCTGCCGCTCTACCGGCTGTTCATGATCGTCGGGGCCCTTGTCATCGGAATCGTGCTTTGGCTGGCGATGGAGAAGACGAGAATGGGTGCCGCGGTGCGGGCTACCGTGGACGATGCGCAGATGGCGCGCGGCGTCGGCATCGACACCAACAAGATCTCGATGCTGATCTTCGCGCTGGGCGCCGGCATGGCCGCACTGGGCGGCGTGATCGGAGGCGCCTTTCTCGGCGTGTATCCAGGCCTCGATTTCGAGATGTTGCCGATCGCTTTTGCGGTCGTCATCATCGGCGGCATGGGCTCGCTCGGCGGCGCCGCAATCGGCGCGTTGCTGGTCGGACTTGCGGACAATTTCGGCAAGGCGCTGTTTCCCGAACTGGCCTACTTCACCCTCTATGCGCCGATGGTGCTGATCCTCGCGATCAAGCCGACCGGCCTCTTTGGGCGGGACTGACGGCACATGATGGGCACACAAAGTTTCAAGATCGCGGCCGTCATCGTCAGCCTGCTCGTCTTGCTGATCATCGTCCCCTACTGCAATTCGTTCGTCGTATTGCTGGCGACGCGTGCGATGGTTTTCGCTATTTTGGCGATGAGCCTCGACATTCTTCTCGGCTTCACCGGCCTCGCTTCGCTGGGCCAAGCCGCCTATTTCGGGGTGGGCGCCTATCTCACCGCCATTCTCGCCAATAATTACGGCTTCGGGCTCAAGTGGGATTTCTGGCTGATGATCCCGATCGGCCTGGCGGTCGGCGGCGCGCTTGCGGCATTCTTCGGGCTGTTCGCCATCCGCGCGACCGGCACATACTTTTTGATGATCACGCTCGCGCTCGGCCAATGCGTGTGGGGCCTTGCCTACCGATGGAATTCGATGACCGGCGGAGACAACGGCCTCACGATGAAAGGCGGCCGACCGCAATTCGGCATCGATCTCTCCAACGATATCAATTTCTTCTATCTCACCTTCGGGTTTTTCGCGGCAACGCTGCTTGCGCTTTACGTCCTGACCCGCTCACCATTCGGCAAGAGCCTGCTGGGCATCCGCGAACGCGAGCTTCGCATGCGCATTCTCGGTTACAATGTATGGCTGCATAAGTACGTCGCTTTCATCATCGCCGGCGCTTTTGGCGGGTTGTCGGGCGTGCTTTGGGCGCATGCCAACGGCATCGTGACGCCGGAAACCGTGGTGTTGACGACCTCGGTCGACGCGCTGCTGATGACGGTGCTGGGCGGCGCCGGAACGCTGGTCGGCGGCGCGATCGGCTCGGCAATCGTGTTCGGGCTTCGTGAATATGTCAGCACACTGGTTCCGTGGTGGCAGTATGTGCTGGGCGGGGTTTACGTTCTGACAATCCTTTATCTCCCGACCGGGCTGATGGGAATTCCCGGGCGGATAAGTCAATGGCGAAACAGTCAGAAGAAACGTGAGACGACGAAAATGGCATCTGCGCCTTCCTGAAATGAACGGAAAGGCATCAATGGAGGAACGACAAATGACAAACGCGTCAAGAAAGCTTCAATCGATATTGATAGGCACGGCGGTCGCGGTCGGCCTCGGCCTGTCCGCTCCCGCCGGCGCGGAAGAGCTCCGCATCGGCTATCTCGCGCCCCTCACCGGCGGCCTCGCGCAAACCGGCATCGACATGCGCGATGGCTTCCTGCTCTACCTCGAGCAGCACGGCAACAAGCTTGGCGGCATGGACGTCAAGCTCATCATCGAGGACGAGCAGGGTAAGGGCGACGTCGCCGTCACCAAGGCCAAGAAACTGGTCCTGCAGGACAAGGTGCATATGCTCATCGGCGGCGTGCTGGCCTCGACCGGCTACGCCCTTGCACCGGTCAGCACCGAGCTCAAGACGATGTACATTCCGTCGATCCCGGCGGCGGACGACCTCACGCAGCGCCAGCTCAAAAACTTCCCGTATCTGATCCGCACCAGCTGGTCGAGTTCGCAACCCAACCATCCGCTCGGGCAATGGGCCTGCGACCAGGGCTACAAGAAGATCGTCACAATCGCCGCTGACTACGCGTTCGGCTACGAGACCGTCGGTGGCTTCCAGAAGGCATTCGAGGATTGCGGCGGCAAGATCATCCAGAAGATCTGGCCCCCGCTCGGTGCCAAAGACTTCGGGCCATTCATCCCGACGATCAAGGCGGACACCGACGCGGTGTTCTCGTTGATGGTGGGCCCGATGCCGGCACAATTCATCAAGCAAATGCGTGGCGCCGGCTTCAAGAAACCGATCATCGGCGGCGGCACCAGCTATGACGAATTCGTGCTGCCGTTCATGGGCGACGAAGCGATCGGCGACGTCTCCGCCCTCCACTACAGCGCGGCGCTCGACACACCGAAGAACATCGAGTTCGTCAAAGCTTATCGAGCCAAGTTCGGCAAAGTGCCGTCGTACTACTCGGAAAACAATTATACGACCGCGCAGTGGCTGGACGAGGCGCTGAAGAAGGCCGGCGGCAAATGGCCCGGGCCGGAAGAGCTGATCAAGATCATGGTCGGCATCAAGCTCGATGCCGTGCGCGGGCCGGTATCGTTCGACGACATGCGCAACCCGATCCAGAACATCTACATCAAGAAGGTCGAGAAAAAGAAGATGTTCGGCTACGAAAAGGACGAGCTTTGGAACACGGTCACCAAGACCTATCCGAACGTCAGCCAGTTCTGGACGTACGGTAAGGACAAGTTCCTGGCGCAGCCCGTCTACGACAAGAATTTCCCGCCCTGCAAGTTCTGCGAATAACGGCGACAACGCCGGGGCCCGATCAGGCCCCGGCGCTTTTTTCAAACCCGAGCCAGCGCGTGACTGACAGCAAAACTAACGTCCCGGTCCTTGAACTCAGAAATCTGTCGAAAAATTTCGGCGGATTGAAAGCCACGCGTGACGTATCGTTCCGCGTCAATACGGGCGACCGCAAGGCGATCATCGGGCCGAACGGCGCCGGCAAGACAACCTTGTTCAACCTGATCACCGGAATCTACCCGGTGTCGTCCGGCGAAGTGTTGCTGTTCGGCAAAGACGTTACCAAGTGGCAGAGTCACCAGCGCACAGCCAAGGGCATGGCGCGCACCTTCCAGATCACCAGCCTGTTTCCGAAACTCACCGTGATCGACAACGTGTTGCTGGCGATCGAAGGCCTTCGCCCGACCAAATTCGTGATGTGGCGCTTCCAGTCTTCCTACAAGGACGTCTACGAAAAAGCCCATCGGCTGCTCGAGCAGGCCGGCTTCCTCGACCGCAAGGACACCGAGGTGCGCAATCTGTCGCATGGCGAGCAACGCCAGCTCGAAATCGTGCTCGGCCTCGCCAGCGACCCAAAAATCCTTTTGCTTGACGAGCCGGCCGCCGGACTGTCTTCCGGCGAGTCGACCGAGATGGCGCACTTTCTGATGAAGCTCGATCCCAAGCTCGCGATCCTTTTGATCGAGCATGACATGGACGTGGTGTTCGACGTGGCGGACGAGATTTCCGTCCTGCACTTCGGAGAGATCTTGGAAACCGGGACGCCTGAGCAGATCAAGAAAAGCCAACGCGTCCAGGAAATCTATCTGGGGACCGACTAACCATGGCGATCCTCGACGTTCAGGACATCCATACCTACTACGGCGACGCCTATGTACTGCAGGGGCTGTCGCTCCAACTCGAGCAGGGCCACATTCTCGGCCTGCTCGGTCGCAACGGCGTCGGCAAGACAACTTTGGTCAACTCGATCGTCGGGTTCAACCCGCCGCGGCGTGGCAAGATCGTGTTCAAGGGCAACGACATCACACGCTCGGCATCGTTCGAGACCGTGCGCAGCGGCATGGGCCTCGTTCCG
>Ga0111539_10001697_pt1 | contig 29337 bp, 17 predicted proteins | sample RhiMethybrSRZTD1_FD_79667 | JGI IMG/M metagenome (GOLD analysis project Ga0111539, IMG submission 79667) | Populus rhizosphere microbial communities from Tennessee, USA - Rhizosphere MetaG P. TD hybrid SRZTD1 (version 2) (version 2) | ecosystem: Host-associated > Plants > Roots > Rhizosphere >...
CCCATCAAGGGAAGTGTCCCGACGGCCTTGCACCACGCCATGAATTCGTTTGTGCCGAATTGATTCGTCTCGATCGTATTCCACGCTTTGTCGAGCACGCGAGGGCGATCCTGCTTCGGCCCGACGCCATCGAGCCAGTTGTAGCCGGAAACAAAGTTGCCGCCGGGATAACGAATGATGGGAACGCCCAGCTTGCGGATTTCGTCCATCACGTCTGTACGAAACCCGTTCGCGTCGGCGAACTTCGATCCGGGATCATAGACGCCTTCGTAAATTGCCCTGCCGAGGTGCTCAAGAAAGGAGCCGAAGAGATTGCGATCCAGGGCACCGATGGTTCGGCGCGAGTTTATGAAGATCCTCGCGGTTTGGTCCGCGGTTGCGGGAGCCTGCGCGGACAGTAGACGACCAAACATAGAGTTGGCGGACCAAAGCAGGCCCGCCGTAGAAACCTGTTGCAGGAAACGGCGTCGTGACGACATGGGATTCCTTTTCTAAAAGCAGCGTTACTGTACAAATTCAGGGAAACGGGCACAAGAGGCAGGTTTCCTCTGTTGGCATATAATCCGTCCCCCAGGAGGAGTCCACATATGCGCGCTGCCATCGTCACGGCATTTTGCCTGATCACCGGAATCGCTTGCCTGCTGGCCCAGACACCGGCGACTGCTACGTTGAACATCTACTACATCGATACCGAAGGCGGACAGTCGACACTGTTCGTTGCACCGTCGGGCGAGTCGCTGCTGGTTGACACGGGTAACGCCGGTGAACGGGATCTCTCCCGCATCGTGGACACGCTGAAGACCGCCGGCGTCAAGCAGATCGATCACATGTGGACGACGCACTACCACGGCGACCACATCGGTGCGTTGCTTGCTCTCGAAAAACAGTTTCCGATGATGCACTTCTACGATCACGGCAAACCTCATCCAAACGACCGCATCGTGTCGGCCGCGTTCCTGACGTCGTACGAACAGTTGAGTCAGGGAAAACGCACCATCGTGAAGCCGGGAGACAAAGTGAAGATGAACGGCCTCGATATCACGGCAGTTGCCTCGGCAAACCAGTTCATCCGATCGAATCTGCAAGGTGGCGGAAAACAGAACGCGGCATGCACCGGTGTGCCCAGGAAAGACGAAAGCGCGTACGCGGACCCCGACAACGGCGATTCGGCAGGGTTCGTTTTGGCGTATGGCCGCTTTCGCACGGCGGATCTTGGAGACCTCACCTGGAATGGCGAACTCGATCTGATGTGCCCGACGAACAGGATTGGCACCGTCGACCTATATCTGACGTCCCACCACGGGCTGGCAAAATCCGGATCCCCTGCGCTCGTTCATGCCTTGCAGCCGCGCGTGGCGGTGATGAACAACGGCACACGGAAGGGCGGCGAGCCAGATGCGTTCCGCGTGCTGCGCGAGTCACCCGGCCTTGAGGATCTCTGGCAGTTGCACTGGTCGTACAACGTCGGCCTCGACAACACTCCGGGAACTTTCGTGGCCAACGTAGATGACAACACAGCCGTCGCCAACGTACTGACTGCGCAGCCGCAGACACCCGGTGCTCGCGGGGGCGCTGGCGCTGCGGCGCACACGCCCGCGTTCTTGATCAAGGTATCGGCTCAGCAGGACGGTACATTCACGGTAACGAACACGCGCAACAGTTTCAGCAAGACCTACAGGGCCAGACCGTAAATCAGCACCCAAGGCTCCCCTGCTCAGCCGAGGAACTGCTGCCAAATTTTCCTCGCACCCCTCCGGGGTGCGGTTGGCGTTGAACGAAAAACCCCGGGTGTCGCTTGCGCTCCACCCGGGGCTAAACTCCCGCCAGCCCTCCGGGCTGGCCTCTTGCACGCCGGGGTGTGCGAGCGATAGCGAGCCACCCGGGGCTCCTGCCAGCCTCCGGCCTGGCCTCTTGCACGCCGGAGGCGTGCGAGGATGGTAGCCCGGGGTGTGCGAGCGATAGCGAGCCACCCCGGGTTGGCGACCCTCCAATTCCGCAACCTCGGTAGGGGTGCGAGGAGCCCGACCCGCGCCAGCAAGTGAGTTTCGGCCAATCAGCCGTGCCAATTTGGGACAGCCGTTCTCGGCTGAGGAGGGGAGCACCCAAGACCTGCAAGCTACGTATAGCTGTCGCGCTTTTCCCAACCCGGCTTCCAGAAATTCATGAAACCTTCCTTCGGGGGATGAGCACGGATAACAGCTTCGTTCAAGTCCACGCCAAGTCCCGGCGCATGCGGCAGTGAAAAATAGCCGTCGCGAACTTCGGGACGGCCGATGATGGCTTCGCGTACCCACGGTTCCACCATGTCATCAAAAGTTTCCTGAATCTTGAAGTTCGGCGTGCAGGCGGCAACGTGAAGCGACGCCATGGTCCCGACTGGAGAGCAGGCATTGTGTGGCGCAACGGGAATGTAGTGCGCCTCCGCCATCGCTGCGATCTTGCGCGTTTCCGCCAACCCGCCGGCATGACACACATCGGGCTGAATGATGTCCGCTGCGCGCTCGCGAAAGAGATCCAGATAGAGATATCGCGTGAACAGACGCTCTCCCGCGGCGACAGGTATTCCCAGGGGCGCGACTGCACGCTGCACTGCGGCCAACGCGTGGACGTTCTCCGGCGGAACCGGCTCTTCAAACCAACCAGGCCGATAGGGCGCCAGGCGATGGCACATCTCGATCGCCGTATGTGCCGCGAAGCGTCCATGCATTTCAATGAACAGGTCGGTTTCAGGTCCGATGGCCTCGCGCACAGCAGCCACGATCTCCACGGAGGAGGCTTTTTCACTTTCCGTCATTTCATAGGAGCCCGCGCCGAATGGGTCGATCTTCAGAGCCGTGTAGCCTGTTCTCACCACATCGCGAGCTCTAGAGGCGATGGCTTCCGGGGAACGCTCAACCTGATACCAGCCGTTGGCATAAGCGCGAATCTTGTCACGGCACTTTCCACCGAGAAGACGCCACACCGGAACACCGAGGGACTTTCCGAGAATATCCCAGCACGCCATCTCGACCCCGCCAAGCGCGGAACAGACGAAAAAATCGCGGCGCCAGTATTCGTTGCGATAGACGCGTTCCCACAGCGCTTCGATGTCGCGCGGATCCTGCCCGATAAGGTAACGCTTCTCCAGGGATGCGAGGTACCCGAGCATTCCTTCATCGCCCCACTGCACCGTCGCCTCGCCGATACCGTACAGTCCGGGCTCGTCCGTTTCCAGACGAAGAAGAATGAGATTGCGCCAGCCTGATCCAAGCACAAACGAATGAAGTTTCGTGATTTTCATAACTATCGTGGACGCACAAGCATTTCTTCGACGACAACGTGCGGCGGAAGATTGATGCAGAACAGGACGCATTCAGCCACGTCTTCGGATTTCAGCATCGTGGCGCGAGCGCCGGCGTCCGGCGGCTGCGGGCGCTTGTCCAACAAGGGTGTGTCGACGTCGCCAGGAAAAATGGAGCAGGCGCGGATCCCGGCGGCACGCTCCTCGGCGTTGATGCTTTGCGTGAGGCCGGCCATTCCGAATTTGCTCATCACATATGCAGGACCAGCTTTTGGCGACGCCTGCTTCGCTGCTTCGGAAACAATGTTGACGATTGTGCCCCTGCGCCGAGCACGCATCTGCGGAAGGAAAGCCTGCACGCAGTAAAACGCACCGTTCATGTTGGCGGCAATCATTGCGTGGTAGTCGTCAAGAGTCAACACGCTCAGGGCTCGTTGTGGAGTATTCGTTCCGGCAGCGTTAACCAGCACTTCCACTTCGCTGAATTCCTCGAGGATGCGCTGGCTCACCGCCGCGACTGCGGCAGCATCACCGACATCGCAACGATGAATCACGATATGCGAAGTGTTCCCGCCGGCGAGGCGCCGTGTTTCCTCCAGCGCTTCTGCTCGCCTGCCCAGGACCGCGATACTCCAACCCTTTTCCGCGAGGCCTAACGCAACGGCGCGGCCCACGCCGCTACCGGCGCCCGTCACGACGGCTTTTCGACTTCCACCCATTTCATTCCTTCCACCGAACGTGTCGCGGCGTCTATCACCGCCTGCACGCGCGCTCCCTCATCGAAGTCGGGCATGCACGGCCGGTTGTTGCGGATCGCATCGACAAATTCAAATGCCTGATCGTAGCGGAACGTGACCAGCGGGTCACCGCTTCCAACCTCGCGCGGCGATCCGGGCACTTTCCAGAACTCGCGCGGCACATCGATGGTCTCCAGCCCTGGGCCGCCCGCCTTGCCTGTCTGAAGCTTGTTCCAATTCTCCGTGGCGAACACGAACGATTGCTCTCGACCATTGATTTCGACGGTATCCAGGCTGCGCCAGCTTTCATTGCGGCCGCTAGCGAGCTTGCTGCTCTCAAGAACGCCTGTTGCGCCGCTCTCGAACTCTGCCAGCAAAGCGACCCAGTCCTCCAGGTCGTTCGGATCTCCGCCACGAACAGAGTGCCACTGCTTCGCGCTCGCCACCAACCGCCTCATCGGGCCCACCAGCAGATGCGCGAAATCGATGCGATGACTCAGCATGTCGCCGAGCTCGCCCGATCCGGCCAGCGCTTTGCGCTGTCTCCACCCGAGGTTGCGCGTTCCCCAATCCTGCAGACGACACGACCGGTAATGGTACGGTTCACCGAGATCGCCTCGATGAACAAGATGCGCGAGGTACCGCATCGCCGGAACGAATCGATACGTAAACGCCGTCATGTGGCGCACTCCGGAGCGGTTTGCCGCGTCGGCCATTTGCCGGGCTTCCGCATAGTTCATCGCAAGCGGCTTCTCGCAAAGAACGTGCTTGCCATATCGAATAGCTTCCAGAGCAATCGGAGCGTGAGTAACGTTCGGCGTGGCGATGACGACAGCATGGATGTCGTCTCGTTGGAGGATATCGGCGTAGTTCGTCGCCGCGATCAAAGCGCCGGACTGTGCGCGGGCGCGGTTCATGCAGGCTTCATCTGTGTCGCAGACCGCAACAATGTTCACGTCCGGGCAGAGGGCGAAACCCGGCAGGTGGTTTTGGAAAGTGATTCCACCGCAACCGATGATGGCAATATTGAGCCGGCCACGAAACATCGCACAACAATAAGGGGTGGAATGGATTCACGCAATGACTTGACCACGGCCCCCTGCACCACGGACAACTCTCTTCGCTCCAAGACAGGGGTGTCTCCCGCTGGCGGCGCTCAAGTACGCTCTGATTTGTTCTTCTATCGGCCTTCGCCGCAGCAGAAAAGTTGGACGCTGTATACGGATTGCGGTAGAGTGCGCCCACCTACCCGTTTCTTCGTTTGGTGCGAGGAGTCTGTGTGAAAGGAACGTTTTCCTTTTTTCTATTGCCCTTGATATTTGCACCCCTAGTTGCGTCTCAAACCCCGCAGGGAGAAGCCGCACCTGATAGTGAAAAGCAGTGGAGAATGGAAAATGATGCCGGCGTTAGCGCACTCGATCAAGGGCGCTATGCGGACGCGGTCCGCTCATTTCAGAGCGCCATTCGCTCGGCAGAGGCGCCGGCCTGGGCCAATCAAAAAATGGCGGAAAGCCTGAATGGTTTGGCACAAGCCTATTTTCGCCTGTGCAACTACGCGGCAGCCGAACACCACTTTCAGCAATCTCTCGAGATTTTAGAGAAGACTCTCGCGCCTGATAATCCCAACGTCGCGATGGTGCTCGGCAGCATGGCGACGGTCTATCGGCTCCGCGAAAACTATACCGCCGCCACGCCAATGTCCCGGCGCTCGCTCGCAATTCTCGAAAAGGCTTACGGCCCGGATCATCCCAACGTCCTCGTTGCTTTAAACAACCTGGCCGTGAATCTTCGACTGCATGGAGACTATGACGAGGCTAAGCCACTGCTCCAGCGATCCCTTTCCATTCTCGAAAGGCAAGTGGGGCCCGAACATCCGAATGTCGCGGTCACCTTGAATAACCTCGTCCTCATTCATAGCCTTCAGGGAGACTACCTCGACGCCGAACCACTGGCACGGCGGTCTCTGTCGATTTTCGAAAAAGCACCGGCCCGGGAGAAATCCAATCTTCTCCAGAGTCTCGAAAATCTCGCTGGAATCTGTTTGGAGAGCGGAAAGTACGACGAATCTGAACAGCTCTATCGTCGCGCGTTATCGATCCGGTGGGGTGCCAGTACCGACGGCGTCGTGCTCATCCTGGAGCAGCTTGCAAACGTTCTCAACCTTGCGGCGTTCGACCAACCGCGCAAAGAAGCACTTCGGGCTTTTCAAAAAACCCCGGGATGGGATGCGCTGGGCGCGAACCAGTACATCGTGATGGCCCAGGCCCTACAGGCTCGGGGCCTGCTGGCGGAGGCGGAAGACGTCCTAGCGCGAGCCGTTCAAGCTTTTCCAAAATCGCTTGAAGCACGCTATGAACTGGCCAACGCGTATGCTCTTGCCCAGAGATGGGCTGCCGCCCTCCACACGCTGGAAGATGCCGTCAGGATCGAAGTCTCGAATCCCGCTGGTGACGGGCCAACTCGCAGTGCCTTCTACCAGAAGATTGCCCGGATGAATGTGCTTCTTGTGCAATTTGATGACGCACAATCTGCATTCAAAACAGCTCTCGAACTTAATCCCACTAACGTCCGCGCCCTTGTCGCCGCGGGCGACCTGTATCTGCAACTCGACAGACCGGACGACGCAGCCGCGGAGTACGCTCGAGCCATACTCGTGTCAGGCGAAAACGCCCCGGCCTACCGCGGGATGGCGGATGTTAATCTGCGCCTCCGCCGTTTTTCCGAAGCCGTCACGGCTGCGGACAAAGCTCTTGAAATCGATTCAACCGATGCACAGTCCAGTTATGTGCGCGCCGTGGCATTACTTCGATCTGGCCATGCGAAAGAGGGCGAGGCGGAGTTGGACCGCTTCCGAAAGCTAGAAAGACAAGAGCGGGAGAGGGCGGACTGGTTGCGAACAACACGAGTTTTTCTTCAAAGTGCGGCCGACAACCTCGCGAACGGACGTGGGGATGATGCAATCAAGGAACTCCGCGATGGCATCCGCGAGTATCCTGACGCCGGTCTTCTTCATTTGAATCTCGGCATTATTCAAAGCCGCCTCGGCAGGCATAGCGACGCCGTCGAGACGTTTCAAACTATGATCAAGCTGGGTTTGGGAGACTTCTATCTCGTTCATTTCAATCTCTCTCACGAGTATCAAGTTCTCGGCAATATGGCCCTGAGCCAGCGCCATCGCTTGATCTACCTGCAGAAATACAATTCCTCGTTCCCCAACCAGTCCAGATGAGGACGCCGAATCTCCGCCACACCATGTTCGTGTTAACAGCGGCGTTTTCCGCTGCAACCATCGGAATGCCCCGGATCCAACAAGGGACGCTCGCGCAGTTTTCCAACACTGCGGATAAGGCCGGAATCAATTTCAAACATGAGAATGGAGCCACTCCGGAGAAGTACTTGCCTGAAACGATGGGGGGCGGAGCCTTGTTCGTGGACTATAACAACGATGGATGGCTCGATATCTTTCTGGTCAATGGCGGTTCCTTCAAAGATTCCGGAAGGGCTGCTCGCGCACGGCACCGGCTCTATCGGAATCAGGGCAACGGCGCTTATACCGACGTCACGCCGTCATCCGGCATTGAACCTTTCGGCTTTGGAATGGGTGCATGCGCCGCCGATTATGATAACGACGGATGGGTGGACCTCTACATCACCGGCGTTCCAGGAAACAGGCTCTATCGCAATAGCTCCAGCGGGATGTTTAAAGATGTAACCAAATCTGCGGGCGTGGGTGCGGGAGCGTGGAGCGCAAGCTGCGCCTTCGGAGACATCGACAACGACGGACATCTCGACCTGTATGTCACCCGTTATGTCGACTTCACCGTCCAAAACAATAAGTACTGCGATAGCGCCGAGATCCCCCGATCGTACTGCCATCCGAACGTGTACAACCCACTAACGGACATCCTTTACCGCAGCAACCGAGACGGAACTTTCACCGACGTCAGCCGCGAGTCGGGAATTGGCGCCCAGGCCGGGAACGGACTCGGCGTGGTTTTCGGCGACTACGACCACGACAGCTGGATCGATATTTACGTCGCTAACGATTCCACTCCCAACTTTCTTTTTCACAATGAGGGCAAGGGTGTTTTTCAGGAGGTCGGACTCCGCGCAGGAGTTGCAATCGGATTCGGGGGGAAACCCTCGGCTGGAATGGGAACCGACATGGGCGACGTCGATGGAGATGGTCTACCCGATATCTTCGTGACCAACCTCGGTCAGCAAACCCACAACCTGTACCGCAACCTTGGAAACGGATTGTTCGAGGACCTCACCTTTTCCAGCGGCGTAGGCCGGCTGACGCTACCCTTCGTCGGTTTCGGCACGGCGTTCCTGGATTACGACAACGACATGGACCTCGACATCGCAATCGCGAACGGGGATGTCATTGACAATATCAGCATGCTCAAGGATCAACGGTCCTATGAGCAACTGAACCTGCTGCTGCAGAACGATGGCTCGGGAAAGTTTACAAGTGCCGGCCCTGTGTCAGGTCCCGGCTTTGCGCTCAAGAAGCCGAGTCGCGCCCTGGCGGTTGGAGATATCGACAACGATGGAGACGTCGACATTCTCATAGCGAATGTCGGACAGGCGCCCGACTTGTTGCGTAACGACGGCGGTAATCGGGCAAACTCCCTTCTCGTCCGTACACTTGGCTCGAAGAGCAACCGCGACGGCATCGGGGCGCGTTTGAAACTTTGGGTTGGCCAAAAAGTTCTTGCCCGGGATGTCCGCGCCGGATCCAGCTATCTGGGACAGAACGATCTGCGCGTGCATTTCGGAATGGGCAATGCGCCTCGCGCGGATCGCCTGGAGATTCTGTGGCCCAGCGGGATCGTCGATGAACTGCAGGATATCGACGCCAATCAGATCATTACCGTTCAGGAAGGCTCGGCCACCAGGCGGCAGAAATACAGCGAGGCCGGAAGACTTCGATGACAGCCAGCGGTTCGCCGCGATAGGGGGTGCTCATCTCCTTCCTATCCCTCCGCAAGTCAACTCCTGGCAAACCGAGCCACGACTTCAGGCCCGCCGGTCCAACTTCTTTCCGAGTCCGAGCGCGGGCGCGAGATCCGTTCCGGGGATTCATGCTTAGACCGCTACACGGCGGGACAACTCAATGCCCTTCGGACGCAACGCGCAAGATCCTCGACTGTTTGGGGCTTCCTTCATTGCGGCGCGATGCTCGACGAGAACGGAGTGTAGGTGCTCCAGCCGGATTCCCAGTCGAGGAATTCCAGACCCGAGAACTTCTTTTTGTAGTCGTACATGCTCGGCTCGCGATACGCGTAACCCGGATAGTAGTAGCGTGCTCCAAGGTCGCGTGAATATTCGATTGCGCGCAGCATCGTCAGAATTCCGAGGCTGCGTTTGGGCTCCGTCGGTTCGAAGGCCGCATAGACGGCAGAGGTCGCTGCCGAGCCGATGTCCAGAAAGCTCATCGCTATCAATTGCTCGTTACGATACACGCAGATTTCTTCATTGCGGCACGGCGTAACGCCGGGCTCTGTGGACATGAAATCGAACAGGGATTTCGGTACGTTGTCCTTAAAACGTTTCCGGTGCCGGTAGAACAGGTCCTCCTTGGAGGTATCTATCGTCGTGGGGCGAATGAAAATCTGGAGATCGCGGTTTCGGCGCAGGACGCGCGTCTGACTTTGCGACAAATCGAATTTCGAAAGTTCGATGCGTAATGGAATGACGTGGTACAGCGTGCCGTCGTGGGGCATCGCGGAGTATCGAAAGAAGTACGAACCGAAGTGTCTCCAGCCAAGTGCCCAGAGCCTGTCCATATCTGCCGCAGGGACATGCTGCGCGACGCAGTATTCATTGATCATCTGCACGTCGAGAATTCTAGGCGATCGAAATGTCAGCCAGTGACATAATGCGGCGCATGGACGAAATCCGACGCAAAATCCTTAAAGCTGGCGCTGCGGTGACCGCCATGGCCGCGTCGCCGCTTGTGCTGAGTTCTCAAAGTGGGAAGTCCGCGTCCTTCTACGAAAAGGGGCCCGTTCGCATCCATTATGAGGAAACGGGTTCCGGATTCCCCTTGTTGTTAATACCAGGCGGTGGATTGAACTCGACGATTGCTTCCCTGGCCAATCCGTTCAATCCGATTGATGAGTTCAAGGGTGAGTACCGTTGCATAGCCGCGGACCTGCGCAACGCGAATGCCGGCCAATCCTCGGGCCCGCTGGAGAGCGATCGCCCGTGGGACGCCTACACCGACGACCATATTGGTCTGATGGACCATCTGCGTATCGACAAGTTCATGGTGATGGGGTTTTGCATTGGCGGTCCATTCATATGGAGCCTGTTGAAGCGCGCTCCGAATCGCGTCGTTGCCGCCGTGCTGGCACAACCGAGTGGCTTTCGGCCGGAGATGCCGACGCTGTTCTACGACAACAATATGACGGGTTGGGGGCCGGAATTAGTCAAGCGCCGGCCTGAGATCACAATGGACACGGTGGAGAAGTTTCTCACCAGGATGTACCGCACAAATCCCGACTTCGTCTTCACCGTTACGCGCGATTTCGTGCGCCGGTGCCAGACTCCCGTATTGATTCTGCCGGACGATATTGCGGCGCATCCTTATGCGGTCGCGATGGAAGCTGCAATGCTCGCCCCAAAGGCCGAAGTCAGCATGTTTCCATGGAAGGAACCGAAGGAACGCATTCCGCTGGCAATCCGTCAGATTCGTTCGTTTCTTCGAGCGCATCGTCCCGCTTCTGCATAGACGAGGTCAGTTCTTCTTCACCATCGCAGGCCAGTTGAGGATCATCCTGGTGGGAGCGGAGAGTTTCTCTTTGGGCGGAAGCAACAAAAGAAATCGGCGCCCATCGCGAGCAACATCGAACTCTTTATTGGTGTTCGGTGCAAATGAAGCCTGAGAGAACGTGAGGCCATCGACCACGCAATGCGGGTCGCCGACATGTTTGACCGCCCGCAACGGAAATATCGGCGGTGATTGCTCCCTCCTGCACGAAATAGGAAGCTTTTGCGTATGTGGATTTCCTGACTCCGGGGCGTGTGTGAAGTTCTCCTTCGACTCTTTTTCGCTCTATCGTTTTGGCGCGTAAGCACCTTATCCTTGTGCCGCATTTAACATGGCCGAAAAGACATTCAAAGTACCACACCCCGGTTCCAGGGAAATGCCTCCCTGGGACGCCGGCAAACTCGTGGATGCACCTCGCTTCACGTGGAAGAACTGGTTCGCGATGCTCGGCCCCGGACTCGTGCTCGGCGGCGCCTCGATCGGCGGTGGCGAGTGGCTGCTGGGACCCCGGGTCACCGCGGTATATGGCGGCGCGCTGCTTTGGCTGACAACGCTCAGTGTTCTCGGCCAGGTGATCTATAACATCGAAATCAGTCGCTACACCCTGTACACAGGCGAGCCGATTTTTACAGGAAAGTTCCGAACATTTCCGGGGCCGCGCGTCTGGGTGCTGGCCTATCTGTTTCTGGACCTCGGATCGATCTTTCCCTACCTTGCCGCGAATGCGGCTACACCCGTGGCCACGCTATTAAAGGGAGGGATTGTTCCCACTCCGGCGACGAACGTCGGAGATTTCTGGTTGATGAAAGGACTGGGCTACGGAATCTTTCTCCTGGCCCTCATCCCGCTTCTGTTCGGCGGCAAGATCTACAATTCGCTGCGGGCCGTGATGGCGTTCAAAATCGTCGTGGTCTTCGGGTTTCTTCTGTTCCTCGCCTTCTTCTTTTCTCAAAGCTCAACATGGATCGAGATACTGAGCGGCTTTGTGAAGTTCGGAACGGTTCCTATTCATACCGCTGCAGGCGCTCCTGTCGCTCGAGGCGACAACGTCGAAAACGTTTTCGTCTCACTACTACAGGGAAACGGCTTGCCGCCAATCGACTTCACGCTTATCGCATTCATCGCCGCGCTCGCCGCCATCGCGGGTTCGGGAGGTCTCACGAATACGCCGATCAGCAACTACACGCGCGACCAGGGATGGGGCATGGGAAACCAGGTTGGCGCGATCCCGAGCGTGTTCGGCGGTCATGGGCTTTCGCTCTCGCACGTTGGTCGTGTCTTCGAGGTGAATCAGGAGTCCCTTCCTCGATGGCGGCGCTGGTACAAACACGTTGTGCGTGACCAACTGGTCGTGTGGATGCCGGCTTGTTTCATTGGCCTCGCTTTGCCGGCGATGCTTTCCGTGCAGTTTCTGCCGTTCGGCACTCAAAGCGACGATTGGAACATGGCCGTTATGACGGCCGGCGGCGTTCAGGAAAGTGTCACTCGCAGCTCGGGCGCCACACTCGGGGCGTTCTGCTGGTTCATGACTATCTTTTGCGGGTTCCTTGTTCTCACCCCTACCCTCTGTCAAACGGCGGACGGAGTGGTTCGCCGCTGGGTTGATGTTTTCTGGACCAGCAGCGCCCGACTGCGCCGCATGGAAAAGGAAGCGATCAAGTCGGTCTATTTCAAGCTCCTGCTGGGCTACGCATTGTTCGGCATCGTCATGTTGTCTCTTAACCCGGGCACGCTGATCACATATGCCACGATGTTCTACAACATCGCGCTGGGGGTCAGTTGCTGGCACACACTCGCGGTGAATCTCACGCTGCTGCCACCCGCATTGCGACCGAATTGGTTCGTGCGTATTGCGATGTTGTTATCGGGATTGTTCTTCTTCGGGCTAGGGGTAATCGTCGTTACGGATCGGCTGGGGCTGCTCCGTTAGAAAGGGAGTAGTCCTATGAAGCCTATTTCACGACGAGAATTCGTGACACTAACAACTGCTCTCTGTCGCCGTGCCTGGCATTCTGCAATCGCGTGCGGCACCGACGGCACAGTCCGTCGTCGATCGCGTTAAGCAACGAATCACGCCATCTCCGAAGAACAGGGAATGCTGGAGATGGCCGAATGGGTTAAGTCGTTCCCCCGAAGTTCCCGTGCAGTTGATCCGCGGGGGCGAGCCCTTCTGGGCCCTGAGGTAGTCTTCGAATTCTCGGTTGACCCAGAACGCGGCGCGGGCGCGACTAAGCGATTAAATAGCTCTGGCCTGCGCCTTCCAGCTTGAAGAACCACACGACAGGCAAATAGGAGATAATGGCCGCCGAGGTTGGCGACACCATGGAGAACCCGTCAAATCGAACCCAACGAATCGTCCTGCTCGCACTCGCGTTGATGTTGTTCAGCAGTGCGCCGGCATTCGCTCAAGTGGATTTCACGGGATACTGGACTGCGAACACAAACTATGAAGATGGGCCGGAACGCGTGGCCGGCCCGTCCTTGGTCGAGTTTCTCGGTCTACCGGTAAATGATCAGGGCCGGCAGTGGGGACTTGCATACCGGTCCTCGCGGCTTTCACTTCTGGAACATCAGTGCCAGGTGCACGTCGTGTCTTACATTCATCGCGGGCCGTTTCAAGCGAGAGTATGGGAGGAACGCGATCCCGTAACGCATCAACTGATCGCCATTCACCAGGCAATTACCAATTACGGACAGCATCGGGTCATCTGGATGGATGGACGGCCGCACCCTTCTGCGAACGCGCCACACACGTGGATGGGCTTTTCAACGGGAGTGTGGGAAGGCAACATGCTCACGATTACCACGACACACATCAAGCAGGGATGGCATCGGCGCTCGAACGTTCCGTCGAGTGATGAGCAGACGACGATGGAACACTGGCTGAAAAACGGAACCGTCTGGACGCACATCAGCATCACAGAGGATCCGAATTTTCTGGCTGAACCATTGATCAAGAGCGAGGACTTCAACCTCAATCCCAATCCCAACGCGTTCCAGCCCTTCTACCTTTGCGAATACGTCGAAGAGGGAGAAAGCACCCGGGGCGAGGTGCCCTCTTACATGCCCGGGGAGAATCCGTGGGTCGCGGAATATGCCGCCCGACACGACCTGCCCCAGGAAGTAACGCTCGGCGGGCCGGAGACGACCTATCCGGAATACCGGTCTCGCTTGAAGACTCTGCCAATCGCAGTGTTTACGTCTCCGCGTCCCTGACCAATCCCGCGCTGCTGGTTTCACGCCGGAGGCGTGCGAGGAGAAATTGGCTGTGGTCAAGACTGCAAATCCGCCAAAACTTCCTGAACGAACTCCTAGCTCAGGACACTACGGTTGCACGCATTTGAAATTTGCCGCGTCGCTGGTGCTTCCGGACCCGTTGTACCGCGCCACCTGAGGGAATGGACACAGCGGCCGTGACATTGGCGTTTGTCCTCCGCGGCCGGCATTGCGCGTCGCCAGTATCTGATCGGGCGCAACTCCCGATTCCACCCACCGCTCGATCGCGCCGAGATAGTCGGCCTGATCCGGTCCGACGCCGCCTCCGCAATGCCCGACTCCTGGCATCAGGAAGAGACGCATCCAGTCGCTCTGAGGTCCTCCAAGTTTCTTATTCACGGCTTCGTAGTAGTTGATCGTGTTTTCAGGTGCGGGACCCGGATCCGCCCATCCGTGATAGAGCAGCAGCTTTCCGCCGCGAGCCTTGAATTTCGTCAGGTCCGGATCGTTGGCCTCGATGAAACCGCCGTTCTTCAGGGCGAGCGCAAGATCCGACTCGAGGTTGAAGGTCATCACGTCCCAGTTGGGATCCTGGCGCCCAATGTATCGCGGTGAATCTCCGAACAACGGGTTCAACGGCTCTCCCTGCACGGGGATTCGCCACCCCGTCTCGAAACCTGGCGAGCGTCCCGGGTAAACGGGTTGGCCTTTGCTGGTTGTCACCGGGAGGTACACGCTCTTTGCATTTTCCAACTGGGAACCGGTCAGGCAATCCACGCCTTCGCCCGCCTTGCAGAGCAAGGGAGTGGGATCAAACTTGCAGGTTCGTGGTTCGCTGATGATGCCATCTTTCACTCCGTCTTTCTCGTCGCATGCGGCCATAACGGCATTCGCAAAGAGCCGCACTTTCTCAGGTGCAACGATTTTCGATTGGTTCCGCAGCATATCCACCTGAAGCGAGACCTGAGAGACATTGAGATGAATGACGTTATAAACCGGCGCGCCGGCGATGATCGCATCGAAGTCTTCCGGATAACGCTGCGCTTCCATCATGCCCTGCCGCCCACCCGTGGAGCAGCCCTGATAGTAGGAGAGTCGCGGTGCGCGGTTGTAGAAGGCCTGAATGAGTGCCTTCGAGCGAACTGCCATCTCGTGCATGGCGCGATAACCGAAGTCGACCAGCTTCTCGGGATGCCCCACCGCAAATGACGCGCTGCCACCTTTGTGACCGGTGTCATTCGATGCGGTGGCATAACCCTGGCGAAGACCCGCTGCAATCGCGGCGGTCTGAATGCTACCCGCCCATCCGCCATTGCCCAACGCCAGGAACTTGCCGTTCCAATTCTCAGCCGGTAGCCACAATTCCATTTCAATGTGTGAATCCGGTGATGGTTTCAGCGTCGCCGCAACGCGGCAATGCGCCGGCATCGGTGCGCCCTGTGCTCCGCGTCCCGCAGACGGTGGTGGTGCACCCGGCAACACAAACTCCGCTGCGGTAATGGTGACGTTGGGCAGGGAAAGCGACTTCAGAGCGTCGCACGACGGCTGTTGCAACAGCGCTGCCGTGGCCATGAAAGCCATCATACCGATCATAGTGTTCACCTCGACTCGTGCCGGTATCTTAGGCCGTCGTTATCTTAAAGGACAAAAGATTTGCGAAACTCTCCGGTCGGCTCATGAGTGATGGGAAGCCCGACGTAGTTCTCGGCGAGACTGGTCATGGCCGCAGTCGAACTCGTCACGTACTCCAGTTCGGCGCGCTGTCGCAGGCAATCAAAGGGATTCCCGCTGTCGGACTTGTGCAACAGCGATGTCATCCACCATGAGAAATGCTGCGCACGCCAGACGCGCCGCAGACACTGCGCTGAATAGCGTTCGAGCAGATCGTCGGATCCCGACCGGTAATAATCTGCAAAAGCTCGCGATAACCGCCAGACATCAGCCATGGCGAGGTTCAAACCTTTAGCGCCTGTGGGCGGCACAATGTGCGCTGCGTCTCCGGCAAGAAACATCCGGCCGTACTGCATCGGTTCCGCTACGAAACTGTGCATGCCAATCACAGACTTCTGGGTGATCGGACCTACTGCGGGTTTCCATCCATCGTCGCTTTCGAGTCGAATCAGCAGTTCTTCCCAGATTCGATCATCGGGCCATTGATGGATGTCTTCATCCGGAGCGCATTGCAAATACAGTCTGGTGATCGTATTCGAGCGCATGCTGAACAAGGCGAAGCCTCGATCATGCCGGCTGTACACCAGCTCCGGAGATGAAGGCGGGGCCTGGGCCAGGATACCGAGCCACCCGAAGGGGTAGACGCGTTCATAAGTACGGATCTGACTCTCGATCGCGGGACGGCAAATGCCGTGAAAACCGTCGCACCCGGCGATGAAGTCGCACCGGACTTCGGTGAGTTCCCCATTGGCAATAAACCGAATCTTCGGCTGCTTCGAATCGAACTCATGGACGCTGACGTCGGACACTTCGAAAAGCAACGGCTGGCCCGTGGCCACGCGCGCCCCAATGAGATCCTTCACCACTTCGTTCTGCCCATAAACAGTGATGCGGCGGCCCGTCAGGGCAGCAAAATCAATGTGGTGCCGCTTGCCGAAAACATTGAAGAAGACTCCGTCGTGAAACAGGCCTTCCCGTTTAAGCCGATCGCCAACGCCACTTTCGATCAGAAGATCCACTGTGCCTTGTTCCAGAACTCCGGCACGAACGCGCTCGATCACGTAGTCCTTCGCGCGGTCTTCCACAATGACGGAGTCTACTCCGGCCATGTGCAACAGATGTCCCAGCATCAGGCCCGCGGGGCCCGCCCCAACAATTCCAACTTGAGTGCGTATCGTGTTCATGGACGGGTTTTCACTAACATTGTTCTCAATATCGCCTTAAACGATGATCACACACGCCTCGACGTGCGGGATGCTTTTTTCAACTCTCAGGAGCAGGACCAACTGCACGGCCGGCACCAGCTCCGGGTCCGGCTTCTGGCCCGGGCCGAGGTTGTATTACGGAGGTGATTGTCGGTCAAGTCCGAAAGATTATAGGAAAAAAGATTATGCGGTCGAGTTGTCGATAGTGGGGCTGGCCTGGTCCACTCAACGGAAATTGAGGGTTATCGTATAATCGATCCCGATCCGGCCACTTCGAATAGACTGCGGAACACATATATAGATGATGAACTCCGATACGATCTTTCAAAAGCTGCAACCCGTTTCGAAAAAAACGCGTGTTGTTTCCGCTCTCAAAGAAGCGATCCTTTCCGGAGCCCTTCAATCCGGAGATCAAATTGTTGAAGGCAAACTCGCTCAACAACTCGGCGTGGGCCAGGGACTCATTCGAGAAGCGCTGATCGAACTCGAGCATCAGGGCTTTGTTCAGCGCTCGCCGTTTTCCTGGACGCAGGTGACGAAGTTCGGCAACGAGGATGCAGAACAAATATTCGAAATCCGGATCGAAGTCGAGCCACTGGCATTCTCTTTGGCCGGCCGGAAAGTGACTGCGAAGGAAATCGCCGAGTTATGGGATCTGGTCGCCAGGGCGAAGCAAGGGGCCGAGTCGCAGCAACTCGAAATCTTCTTTGAGAACCATCTGGCCTATCGACGAAAGGTCTGGGATCTCTCCGGCAACCGCTTCCTCAAGGAAACACTCGAGCGGCTGGTCGCACCGCTGTACGCCCTTTATCTGATGCGCGCCAACTTCAACCGCGAAGGATTGAATCAAACAATTCAGGATTGCATCGTGCATCAGGAAGAGACCTTGCGCGCGTTCGAAGCGGGTAAGCCTGAAGAAGCCGCGAGGATCGTTCGCGATTTCCTCCAGCAAATGAGAGACAACCTGGGCTCGAAGCTGCTACCGGTACCCGGCCAACAGTAGGCGTCTTAAGAGGCGCATCACATACCAGGGACATTGCGACAGCAGACAGCTGACAGCTCACATTGAGAAACTCGGTCTTACAAATGTCGGCTGTGCGCTGTCGCAATCTCCCTGGCAGCTGGTCGGATGGTCAGATGTCAAAGACGGTACGCGTCAACGTTGGGCATTGCGGAGTTGATAGACGCTACTTTGTACGCTCCAACGCAGGGCGGCCCGCGGCCGGTTGCTCATCCACGGCAATGGCGTAATAGCCGCTGACGGCATACGTATTCATCACCGCCACGAGATCCATCACACCTTTCTGACCAAGTTGTTCGACAGCCTTGGCGAAAGTGGCGGAGTCCACTCTCTTATCCGTAAACAACTGCCGTCCGAATCGAATGATTGTGGCGTCCTGTTCAGGAATGCCGGTGAGCGCACCGTTCTTCCGAACCACGTCGATGACCTTCGCATCGACACCCGCTCTTACCGCGCTCGGTTCGTGCCCGTTCCACTCGAGCGCGTAGTTTGTTTCGCGACAAGCCACCAGGATAGCGAGTTCACGCACATGCGGATTCAGAGAACCGGCAACGGCGGCGTTATGAAGATCGAAGAGAGCTTTCGCCACAGCCGGGTTATATGCGGCAAAGGCAAGCGGGCCGCCAAGCGTCCCCTGCTGCGTGCGGCCAGGCAGGACGTCGAAAATCTTCTGGCCAGCCTCGTCAAGACTCTTGCGTTCGACATACGGCAGCCGGGCTCTCGAGTTCGGATTGATATCCGCTGGAAGCGGCGCCGATGTCTGCGCGAAGACAAGCGCACACAGACCCAACAAAACGGTGCAAAGAATAAGTCGGTGTAAGGTCATCATTTTTCTCCTTAAGAGCCGCAGTAGAATACCGCAAACTTGCGGAACCATCACGTCAGCGTTTAGAAGTAAAGTACGGTGCGCGGATGGACTTCTGTCGTCACGGAAAGGGTTAAACATGTTTCGATCGATCTCACGCATGATTCCTGCGGTCGTTCTCGCCGCTGCATTCTCCAGCGGAGTGACAACTGGCCAGGCACCTTCCGACGCGAACAAACCCGCGGTGCTGGGAACCGGGACGTTCACCGTGTTCGTCGAAAACATGGACCGCTCTCTGGCTTTTTTTCATGACGTATTTGGTATGGAAGTGCCGGCGCTGCCGGCCACGGGCGAACGCCCGTACAATCGCGCAAACCCGCAGTTGTTCGCGATGTTCGACATCGCGGGCGCACGCGAACGTCACCAATCGGCACGCATCGCGGGCACGCGGGTGAACCTGGAGTTGATGGAGATCCAGGACGTGTCGCACCAGACAATCCCTCTGCGAATTCAGGATCCCGGCACGGCGACGCTGGTGTTCATCGTGCGCGACCTCGATGCCATGCTCTCACGCATCAAACAAGGCAACGTAGCAATCGCGACACCAGGCAGCAAGCCTGTCGTTTTCGCGGATGGCACGCGTTCCTTATTAATCCGTGACGTCGATCAGCGGTTCATCGAACTCCGTCAACCTCCGTCAGCATCAGGAACCGGGGAAATCCTGGATATGCGGCTCCTGATCACCGTGAACGACATGGAGGCGACGAAGCGCGCGTACCGGGACGTTCTGGGATTCACGGTCGAAGGCGAAACGCAGTTCACGGCAAACGCCCCAATGCGCGCCCTCACGGGACTCTCGAACGCGCAAGTGCGTCGAAGCCGCGTACAGGCGCCGGGTTCAACGCTCTGGATCGAGTTCGTGGAGTTTCAGGGCATCGATCGCAAGCCCTTGCGGATGAAGATTCAGGATCGCGGCGCCGCACGCCTTCAGGTACGCGTGCAAAATGTCGATGCGGTCGTGGATTCGATGAAAAAAAGCGGATTTACCGTGATGTCCGTAGGGGGAGTTGCCGTGCCCATTCCGCCCAACTTCAAGGGTGCCCTCGTCGCGGATCCGAACAACTTCTTTCTGACACCGTACGCGCCCTGCGACGGCTGCTCCCCCACGATCCAGGCACCTGCGAAGTGAAGGGGCAGGTAACCGCGGATTACACGGATGGGCATCCGCGTAATCCGCGGTAAAGCTACTTCTTCAGCCTCGTCACCTTCCAGGAATCGAGAAAGGTGTCACAACTTGGGAGACTCATTTTTCCGGACTGATTGATGGCTCGGCTTCTCGCTTCGCCTAAGATGTGAAGCTTCGCCAGCGTGAGATCGTCTTCTTCAAAATTACTCTGGACGACGGCGCTTCCGTCACGAAGGGTTGCACCCCATTGGCGCTCTCCCGTTTCTTTCCAGAGGCGCAGTTCCATTCCATAGACTTCTGCAGCAAGGGCAATCTGAACCTGGCGGACTCCTGTCGATGTCACAACAAACCCTCCGTGGTTTGGTTACTTGGCGCCGATGATATTGAAGAACACTCCCCGGTGGTCGTAGCTCAGATCGGTCAGATCGTCCGAGAAGTCGGTGAAGTTGTAACCGACTCCAACCTTCAAGTTCTTTCCGATGTAACGATAGATCGCTCCCAGGGCGCCGCGGCGGCTTTGATTGATATCGCGGAGGTCGAGCATACGCACTTCAGCCATACTCTCCCAGCCCTTCCGGAACTGCCAGTCCGCGCGGAACGCCGCGAGTTGCGCGGCATTGGCGAAGAAATTCTGCTGCACGCGATCAAGGCTCACCTCTCCCATCCGGTAGGCGTATTTGCTGCCGATAGTCCAGCGTTCTGTGACGTCAAAACTCAGATCCAGCGACGCGATGTGGCTTTTCTGAATGAACTCGGCCGCAGTGTTCTGCAATGTCACCTGATCCGTGGCGGGAACATTGAAAAAGTACGTGTACTTGGCCAGGGCGCTCAGCCGGTTGATGCGTACCGGACGGTAGGCATAACCCACGACGGCTTCGGTGTATCCGCCGTCGTAGAACTGGCCGAGCGAACTCTCGCTGACCGAGTGGTTCAGTTTGCCGAGTACGCGCCAGTCGGGAGTCAGTTGGACCTTGAAGTTGTTACGGAAGAGCCACGCGGTCCTTCGGGTGCGCGTCAAGTCGAGTTGTTCCGCATCGTCGCGGCGATACTCGACCGCACTCGACAACTGCATCGCATCCTTGCCGTAACCCACGCGTACTCCCGTCGCCCTGCGATTCGTATCCGCGCCGCTCAACGAATCACGCAACGCACCAAATTCCGCAGTGGCGCCGAAATTCCAGCGCTCTTTTGCCACGAGGTTGACGCCTGTCGCGTGTGTGAGACCGTTCAGCGATCCGCGGTCCTGATAGCGCTCTTCGAAGTAGACGCTGGAACTATCAGACAGTCTCCTCTTCGCGCCCGAAACCAGGTTGCCGTGACGCGCCCGCAGGCCGTTATCAGTCCGTTCGTTTTCAAGCGCATAGTTCAGGTACAGGCTCGTGCGATCGGAATACAGAAAGCTTGTGCCGAGTTTGCCGCCGAACCCAAGGTCGCCGTCAGAAACCTCCGCATCGATCTTGAAGCGCTCAGTGGGCAGGTAAGAACCGCCCGCGCCGACGCGCCCGTTGCTTTCACGGCCACCGCTTGAGGCGATGGTGTCCTGGACGAAAGCATAGGCACGCCATGAAGAACGCGGATCGAACGCCACCTGCGCAACAGCGTCGGTGCGCTCACCCTGTAACTGCGTAAGCGGAACGACCGTCGAACTGTCGTGGCGAAAATCATTCCGCATGCCCGTGCTGATGCTCCACTTGTCCGTCAACTTATAACCGAGATCCAGTTCGAGCGCCCGGGTCTCGAGGCCGAGGTCTTCCATCCTCTGATCGCCCTTGAACGCAAGGGTGAGCTGACTCGTGACGGGCATCCTGAACGAGCCGCCGTAGTGCCGAGTGTCCTTGATCGCAGCCTGACCGGGTGCGGAATACCCGGCGTCAAGATTCTGCACATACAAGGTGACGCGACCTTCGCGGCCATTGAAGAAATCGCGGAGCCCCAGGCTGATGTCCGCGCGGTATGCCATGGCGTTCGCATCGGTGAACGCGACGTCATCAGAGCCATTGAACTCGAAGCCGCCATCATTGGACCGCAGCGATCTCGAGAGTAGACCCTGGCTTCGCGAAGTTTGCAGCTTGAACCATGAATCGTTGCTCTTGCGGAAAGTCAGGTCTGCGGCACCAAGGCTACTGTCAGCGTCGCCTTCCTCGTTGGCGTTTCCGGTCAGGCCAAACCGCAAATGGTCGTTGATCCAGTAATGCCCCTGGGCGCCGATGGCGAGTGCGTCCAGGCTGTCGAAACCTGGCGTGTATTCGTAGCGCACTACAAGATTCGCTTCGTTGCCACTCAACCCGCTGCTGCGCACGAGCAGGTTGTCGTCAGCAGTCGACGTGAGCGGCTCAGAAAGAAGCAACCGGCCCTGCAGATAATCAATGTCGTAGTCCGTGCCGTACCGCAGGTTGACCACGCCGGTGACGATGCCCGAATCCTTGTCGCGAAGTTCGATGCGCACGCGCTCGGAACCTCTCAGAATGTCCTGGCGGCGCAGGTAGTAAATTGACCCGCCCGTTCCACGAAACTCCTCATAGCTCGCCATTGTTCCGGGTTCGGCAGCGAATGCATCGAACGTCATCCGACGCTCACCGAAGCGGGTGATGCCTCCGGGCGCGAAATGCAGGTTGCCGCCATACAGTCCGCGATCGACGTGGGCCAGTTCGTTGCCCACATAGCCGACATTGAAGTTGCCCCACACTCCGTAATTCTCTCCACGGCTTGCCTTGATGTAGAGCTTGCCCAGGGTCGGCGCCATTTCTTCCACGACACCGTCGTCTCCGAATGTCGGGAGGTGGTAACTGGGATCCATGCGCCGGAATAATGAATCGGGCGACTTGTTGAGAAAGTTACTGAACAGATCTCTCACCGGACCTTCACGAGTGTCCGCACTGGCCGTCAATTTCCAACGTTGGCTGAGTTCGCCGTTCACGAAAAATGCCAGCCGGCCGTTGATCGTCGAATCGTAGGGCTGCGGAGCGTTCGCACCCTGAAGCAGGTCTGCCGGCCCGGCCGCTCGGTTGTTGGAAAACGTGAGATCGGCGACGCCGACGTAGAAGAGGTCCTTCTGCTTGAACTCGAGATCTCGAAGATACAGCGACCCGTTGCCCGCCAGGTCGAGTACCGCGACTTCAACCGTGTGCGCGCCGGTCGGAAGAATCTCCTCCGCCGCGAAATTGCCTCTGGGGTCGACTGGAACCTGTCGGCCCGCGACCCATACCGCGTGGTCAGCTGGAATACCGCTGCCGTGCACCTTCACCGTGCCGCTGCCGAGTGGAATCTGGTGGCGCGCGAGATCGCTCTCGCCATAGGCAGCCAGCAGTTCGCGCGATGCATCAGGGGTGGTTCCACCGATGGTCACGCTGACATCTCCAGCCGAATTTTCGTGGACCAACCACAGTGACCGCGCACTGGTTTCGTCGTAATTGCCTTTCGAGTCATACGTACGCAAGAGATACTTCAGTTCTCGCGCCGGCCCCTGGAGAATCTTTGCGCCGGCCTGCCATTCCGCGAGACCCGCTTCATCGATATCAATAACGTCGAGCGGTTCGCTCTGCAGGGACTGCCCCGGCTCGAAGAATCGGATTTCGGCACGATCGAGGAAGCTCCCATAGTTGCTGTACATGCGGAAATACACGACCGATGCGCCCGGTTCGCCGCCCTGGTCGCTCACCATTACGGTGACGGGGTGCGCCGCCACAGCAAGCCGCGGACGCGACTCGAGATTGTCGAATTGGAACTGGATGTTGGCATTGTCGAGCGCGACGTCGGTGCAACGCTGCACGTCGGAAGAGCTGCGATCCAAATCTTCGATCGGCTTGCCATCGACGGTGATGTGCATCACGTTCAGCTCGTAGGGACTCTTCGGACGAAGCTCCCGAGTGAAGCGCGTGATGTCCACACCTTCGTAATTGTCCAGCGGCAAGGGCTCGTCATACACGACTTGAACTCGCACGAACGACATATCGCCCTGCGTGAAGCCTGTATTCACGACGTCGTCGGACTGGACGTACCCGCGCCCTTCGTGTTCGGACGGTGCACCCGCCAACACTGGATCTTGCATCACGGCATCCTTCGCGCGCTTCGCGCGGGCCGCAGAAAGTCCGATGTCATCGCCATATACGGACGCGGTGCGTCGATCGAGACGCTCGTTCCTGGTGTAACCCACAAATCGCAGTCTCGCGTTAGTCCGACCCGCGATGTCTGTCAGAGCACGACGCAGGGTCGCCGCAAATCCCGGCGGAATAGCCGCCTCGCCATTCGTGAGTTCGAGCGTCGGAATGGTGCCCCACGGTGGATCGTAAACTTTCGTTACCATTTCCTCGACGTCTCCGGGACAGAGTTGCGGCTCCTCCGACAATTCCTGGAGAGGATCGTCGTACCAGAATTCCACCTCAACGCGCCGATTCAACAGGCGTCCCTGCCCGGTGGCGTTGGAAGCAACCGGGTGTGAGGCGCCACGACCGTCGCTTTCGATCGCCGCCTCAGGCAAACCGAGGGTTCCCTGCATGGCGAGTGCGACGCGTTGCGCACCTGCCTTCGACAACGACAGATGGTTTCCGTACGTGCTCTCCTCGCTGCCGATCAGCTGCGCGTCGTCCGTGTAGCCAATGAACCGGAGTGTCACGCCGTGCTTGTCCTTCAGGTTGTCGAGCGCCTGCCGGACTTGTTTGGTGAAAGAGTCGGAAATGGAAATGGTCTCACCCTCGTACCGCAACGGCGCGACAAGATTCCGGACGCGCGTGCGCGGCGTTTGACCTTCCTTGAATCGCATCTTGCAGACTTCGTCCACACGGCAGACCTTGATGCGCTTAATGTCATCACCCGTCGGAGCGGAGTTCGACCATTCCTTGAACTTCTGGTCGCCGGAGAGGTGCCGCTCGACGTGCTCACTCGGCTTGGCCGTCTGGACCTGACCAGAGCCTACAGACGCAGTCAGGACGAGGAATCCGAAGGGCAGCAATAGATGGGGTAGATTGCGGTGCTTGCTCATGATGTTACCTGCTCTCCGGCACCAAGCGAATGTCGGGCCGTTCTGGGGGTGCGCCTCTCCGCCAGAAGACCTCATGTTCGATGGTGAGTGCGTAGTTGCTCTTCTCCGCACGCCAGCCTTTCGTCAATTGCTGTTTGATCGCTTCAACGCGACGTTGTACCAATGCCTCGTCCTCTGTGTCGGCGACGTAGGACAGGCGAAGAACCGAAGGCGCTTTGTGGAGTTCTTTGAGGAGGACTTCCATTCGCGGCTGCCACTGGATGCGAATGTCGGTTTTACCCGGCTCGAACGCCGCATCCGAGAGGTCGATTCCAACCACGCGGAAAATCGATGCACCGAAATTGAGTTGCAGACTCTTGCCACGTGTGGCGCGCTTGATCAGCAGAGGCTCCGTCGACATACGGAAACCGCTCGGCAGAGTCCTGTCGTCGAGCTTCAGCACGAAATTGCTGCCTCGGCTCTCATTCGGCGTAATCGCGCACGTGATGTGGTAGCGCCCGTATGGATCCGTCAGCGCTGCGAGGCCGCGTGCTGTCACCAGGCGCACGCCGGCAAGTCCCTCTTCACCGGCGTCCTGACGTCCGTTGCGATTCGCATCGTTGAAAACCTTGCCGGTCACGTCGGTACAATCGAATGTCGGATCGGGCATGACGCGTACCGTGGCGGTGGCTTCACCGGATATCGCGCCGCCGGTCGTGCCGTTGACTACCTGCGCTCGATTCACGTATTCGCCTTCAGTGACTCCTGCTCCAACAGCGAGCAGCAGTCGCATGGTTCGCATCTGCGTACCCGCAACGACCAGACCATTCCACCGGAGTTCGTTGCCGGCGACCGACGGCTCGGTCGGCACGCCGTCCAGAAGCGCGGAACCACGGATGTAACTGAAACCTGCGGGAAAGCGGTCCACGATGGTCACATCCGTGAGCATCATGCCGCTGACGTTGTTCGTCGTGATCGTGTACGGAACCAGCTGTCCGCGAGTCACGTTGAGCATCGGCGTCGTCTTTGAGACCGCAATCGCGCCGAGAAGCTGCGGATCCAGCGGTATGTGGTTGTTGAAGATCTGACTCGTGCCCGGCATTCCGCTGCCGTCGAGTCTCATGTGGATGTAGTAATTCGTGCCGGCGCTGCGTGCCGGAACCGATGCAGCCGGCGTGAATTCCGAGGTCTGCACTTCGCAGAACAGGGCCGTCGTCGGGATCGCATCATTGGTGGTGGCCGGGCAACCCGGCACAGAGAATGCCGCTGTCGACGCATCGGACAAAGCGGGGATGATTTGTGAATATCCCGCAGCGTAGCTCGGTCCCGGCGGTGTCACGCCGATGAGGTAATTGCCACCGCTCGGGCAGGCCGGGTCGCTGAAATTGACGTCGAACTTGTAATAGCCGTCTGCGAGCGTGATCTGCCCTTGCTGCGCCGCATCGTCGAAGCAAGTCGCGGGCAAAGTCGCGCCGCCGGCTCCAAGCAGAGTAAGGGTTGCTCCAGGAATGGGCACGCGGGCAAGCGAGTTGTAGACGACACCGTTCGGGTGGATCGGCAGATTCAGGTCCTGCACACTGGTGCCGGCGGACACGATGAGGTTCGTGATCCGTTGCGGTCCGTTGGTGAATGGTGAGGAAGCCCGACCCAGCGCCGCAGTGTTCGCGCCCGCGCCCGGTGCACGGAACCTCAGTTCGTAGGCAACTCCGGTCCCTTCATTCGGCTCGACAACGATGAAGCGATACACGCCGTTGGCATCTGTCAGCACGGAATTCCAAAGCAGGCTGTTCCGGTACAACTCCACCGACCAGCCTGCGAGCGACCGCTCACTCGGATCCCGCGCGTCGTCGAGGTCGGCGTCATGCCATGCCGCGCCATTCAGCACGGACAGGCCGGGCAGACTGCCGACGACAATTGAGGCGCTGGCGTTCGCCGTCTGTGTGGGGCTGTTCCAGGCAACTACACCAGTGTTCGTAACCACCGCGCCTGTCGCGAGACCAGCGTTGAGAACAGCTCGGAACCGGAGCACCACACCCGCACCCGGCGCCAGTGATCCACTAACTGCGGCGTAATTCGCGGTGATCGCCGAACCGGCGACACTAACTCCCGACGTCGAACCGTTCATCGTCGCCGACCCGCTCACATAGGCGAGCTGTCCGGGTGCCGAGGTCCCAATGTCGTCAGTGAGCACGACATTGGTAGCGGGTATCGCCGCGATATTCGTCACGCGCACGACGTACTCGAGCACGGCGCCAGGCAACGCGGCGCCGCCACCGATAACGGTGACTTGCTTTGTGATTGAAAGCTGCTGGCTCACACCCACCACGACGACCGTCGGTTCCGGGCCGGTGGCGGGATTGCCGTCACCATCGGTCAGCAGGTTCGGCAGCTCCACGCTGTCCACCACGGCCTGGTTGCTGATCAGTGTGCCGGTGGGCGTGCCGCCGTTGACGAGCAGATCGAACTGAAGGGTTGTCGGCGTTCCGGGCGAGATCACTCCGGCGTTGACGCCTGAGGCGAGAGGCGAAACACCGCCATCCGGCTGTCCGACAGGAGCCCCGTTGAGCAATGTGGAATTCGCAACGTAAGTTGTATTCGCCGGAACGGCGTCGGTGAGAACGACGCCGGTGGCGGCAATCGTTGCGGAGTTTTGTACCGTGATCGTGTAACGCAGCGTGTCGCCCGGATCGATGACTCCCGGGGATCCCAAATCGACGAAGAGCGCCACACGCTTTTCCGCGTAGAGCAAGGGCAGGTTGCCGACAATGTCACGCGTCGGGTCATTGGCGATCGACGTGTCCGGATCGTCGGACGGCTGGTCGACGATTCCGTGGTCGACGGCGTTGACGAAGCCCTGGTTGGAGATCACTGTACCGTCGGGAACAGTCGCACTCACCACCACGTTGAACGTGATGGTAGCCACGTTGGTTGGGCTGACGGACGCATCGGCAGGCATCGAACCCGGTCCAGGATTGGCCGGCGAGTTGATCGGCATGCCACTCACGAGCGGAGACAGGCCGGCAACATCCGCGACTGCTGCGCCGTTCAGGGTCGTACTGCCCGCGACGTAGGTGGTGTTCGGCGGCACCGCGTCGCGCAGTGTCACATTCACGGCATCTTCATTACCGATGTTTTTGACTGTAACGGTGTACTGCAGCGTCTCGCCGGCCATCAGGACGGCCGGGTCGCCTGTAAGATCCGTCGAAATCTTCTGCACCCGGAAGACAGGCGCGGACACGATGGTCACGCGCGTCCGGTCTTCATCTCCCGAGATAAGGGGATCGGCAGTACCGTTCACGGTCGGGTCATCGCTCAACGCGAAAACCGTGCCATTCGCGAGCCGGAGTTCCGACTGGTTGGCGACGACAGAGGCGTTGGCGAGACTCGGCTTCAGGTTGATGTCGAACTGAATAATGAGCTCGCCGCTGACAGGCAGGCTCAGGTTACGGATGTCAATGATGCCGGTGCCCTTGGCGCCGCCCGTGCTGCTGGTATTGCTGATGTCGGCACCCACAGGGTAAGTGACAAGCGTCAGCGTGCCGGGCGCGAAGGCCGCCACAGCATTGAGTGCGTCCAGTTCATCAACAATCCTGAAGTTGGCGAGCGCTTGATCGGTTGTCTGGAAGCGCAGCGTGTAACGCAGCGTGTCACCCGGCGAAGCCGATGTCGCGGGATTGGCCCCGCTCGTGAAGTTCGCGACGGTCTTTTCGAAGAAGTACCCCGTAAGAGCCACCGTCACGGTGTGCGGATCCTCATGGTCCAGCACCCCAACGGTGCCGTTGGTTAATGTCCTGTTGTAAGCGACGCGGTTGGAGTTGCTGCTGTCGCCATTGAACCACTGAGTAGCCCCGGCGATATTGGTGAGCGCGATGCCGTTCTGCGTGGCTGTGTCGAGCCGGGTCCGGTAGCGCAGGATCAGCCGCTCGCTCGGGCCGATCCGTCCTGCGGCGGTCAGTATCGTGAAGTCGAACCGGCAGTTCGGCGCACCACTGTAGCTCAACAAGTAGTCGCTGCCAGCGCTGAGCAGGCCCTTGCCCGGCACCGGCGTGACGCCGTCTGCCGCAAAGACTCGAGCACTCTGGATTTCCGGCGTCAGATCGCACATGCCGCCTGTGGGGCCGTCCGGGAGCACGTCACGGAGGGTGGCGTTCCAGGCGTCGCCGAGTCCCGTATTCTGGGTGTCGATGATGAAATCGCCCCACTGTCCCAGGTTCATCGTCGCCGGTCCCGACTTCGTGACCGTGAGCACCGGTGCGCCAATCGTCATCGGAGGTGAGATGCCCCACTCACCCGGCAAAGGTGCGTAGAATGTCCCGTCGATCAGCCGTCCGAAGTTCCACTTCGCTGTGTTGATGAACTGCGTCCCCGGCGCGTTCGCCGGCGTGTCGTTGAGTACGACCGTAAGCGCGATATCAAACTGACGCCCGGCAGTGACGATAGGGAGGTTGTCAAAGGTCAGGAGACCGCCGACGTTGGAAAAC
>Ga0111539_10001700_pt1 | contig 29315 bp, 28 predicted proteins | sample RhiMethybrSRZTD1_FD_79667 | JGI IMG/M metagenome (GOLD analysis project Ga0111539, IMG submission 79667) | Populus rhizosphere microbial communities from Tennessee, USA - Rhizosphere MetaG P. TD hybrid SRZTD1 (version 2) (version 2) | ecosystem: Host-associated > Plants > Roots > Rhizosphere >...
CGTGAAGGAGGCGATGTTCTCCTCGAACGAGCGAGGCATCCAGAACTACGACATAGCGCTCCTGCAACTCTACCGGGACGGCAAGATCGACATCGAGGAGGCGCTCAACAACGCCGACTCGCGCACCAATCTCGAGGCCCGCATCAACTTCGGGTAAGCCGCCGTCCCGGCGCGCGGACTTTGCGCCGGTCAGGGGCCCTCGCTCGCTCAGCCGGAATGAGTTCGCTCGCTCGGGAAACCGCCCGGCGCTTGCCCGCGAGGTTCAGCTGCTGAAAACGGTCGCGGCGTCGAAGACGGGCCCGTCGACGCACACGCGCTTCATGGCCGGGCCGTCCGGCGTCTGGACGAGCACGGTGCAGCCGGCGCAGCCGCCGACGCCGCAGGCCATGTTCTCCTCGAGCGACACCTGGCAGGGAACACCGTGCGCGCGCGCGAGCGCGGCGACGGCGACGAGCATGCCGTGCGGGCCGCACGTGAAGAGCTCGACCTCAGCGCGCTCTTCCGTCGAGAGCGAGGCAAGCCAGAAGTCGGCAAGCTCGGTGACGAAGCCGCGATGGCAGCCGGGGAATCCGGAGAGGCTCGCGAGGCGCGAGGGTACGCCGAGAGACTCGAGCAACGGCATGCCGGCCGTCGCGCCCCCGGGCAAGCCACTGACCGCCAGCCGCGATGTTGCAAGCTCGAACGGGTAGGGCAACTCCGATCCCATCAGCACGAGCGGCCTCCAGGCGCCCTTCGCCGCGGCAAGCACCTCGGCGAGGAACACCATCGGCGGGATGCCGACGCCGCCGCCGACGAGCAGTAGCCGCGGACGCGCAGGGCTGGCCGTGAATCCGCGGCCGATCGGCCCGAGGCAGGACAGCGTCTCGCCGGTCTTGCGGAGCGCAAGCTCCGCGAGGCCGTGGCCGACCACCTTATAAAGGACCTCAACCCACCCATCGCGGACGTTCGTGCGCATGATCGAGAGCGGACGGCGCATCGGCAGGTCCGGGCCGCAGGTCAGGTGGACGAAGCTGCCGGGCGTCGCCGCGGCAGCACAGCGCGGCGCGTCGAGCCGCATCACGAACTGTGCACCGGGGAATGCGCGGTGTTCGAGGATTTTTGCGTCCTCGAGGAAGATCGTGCCGCGATGCGCCGGAGTCGCGCTCATCCGGCGCGTGCCCGGCGCGCCGCGGCAAGGTGCTCGAGCACGGCCATGCGTGTCGCGACGCCATTCGCGACCTGGCGGCGGATGACAGACTGCGGTCCGTCTGCAACATCGGAGTCGATCTCGACGCCGCGATTCATGGGGCCGGGATGCATCACGATCGCTTTCGGCGCGGCGCGCGCGAGCCGAGCGGCCGTCAGCCCGAACTCGCGGTGGTAGTCCGCGAGGTCGACCGGCCCGGCGCTGCCGGCGCGCTCGTGCTGGATGCGGAGCATCATCACGACATCGGCGCCGGCGATTCCGTCGTCCAGCGAATCGAGACGGCGCGCTCCCGCGAACTCGGCGGCCTCGGGCATCATCGCGCGCGGCGCGACGATCCGGATCTCGCGCGCACCGAGCGTCCTGAGTGCCTGGTGCGCGGAGCGGGCGACGCGCGAGCGGGCGATGTCGCCGACGATCGCGATGGTGAGCTGGCCGAAGTCGCCCTTTTGCTCGCGGATGGTCATCGCGTCGAGCAGGCCCTGCGTCGGATGGGAGAGGTGAGCCTCGCCCGCGGAGACGACGGCCGCCTGGCGATCGACCTCGCGCGCGACACGCTCGTGCACGCCGGCCTCGCCGTCACGGATGACGAAGAAATCCGCCTGCATCGCGAGCAGCGTGTGCACGGTGTCGAGCAGCGTCTCGCCCTTGACGCGAGAGGACAGGGTATTGTCGAAGTTGAGCACGTCGCCGCCGAGGCGGACGGCTGCGACCTCGAAGGAGGCGCGCGTCCGCGTCGACGGCTCTGCGAAAAGGTTGACGAGCGTCGAGCCTTCGAGTGCCTCGCCGCGCGCGGGCCCGTGTCCGGGTCTCGCAGCGAGGGCAGTGGCGCGTTCGAGGAGGGACTCGAGAAGTCCACGCGGCAGTCCCTCGAGCGTCAAAAGATGTCGCAGCCGGCCGCCCGCGTCGAGCTGGGCGAAAGTCGGGCTCATGTCCCCGGCTGCGCGCGCAGCCATTGCAACAGGAGAACGCGTGCGGCCTCGCGGTCCACGTCGCCGCGCCGCACGCGCTTCGCCTTTGCGCCGCTACGACGGCGCTCGCGCAGGTCGTCCTCCGCCTCGCGCGACGTCAGTCTTTCATCCACACGGTGAACCTCGATGCCGTAACGCTGCCCGAGCTCGTCGGCGAACCGCAGGGCCGCCGTGGCGAGGCGGCCGTCGCGGCCGGACATATTATAGGGAACGCCCGCGACGATCGCCGCCGGGTGCCATTCGGCGACGCAGCGGTCGATGGACCGCCAGTCGGGCTCGCCGTTCCGTGCAGCGATGGTTGCGAGGACCTCGGCCGTGCCCGTCAGCGTGTTGCCGACCGCGACGCCGATACGCCTCATCCCGAAATCGAAGGAGAGCACCGTCCTCGCGGGCGGTGCGATCATGTCGCTCGTCGCCTAGGCACGCCCCGCCTGGGTGCTGATGCGGGAGAGCTCGATGCCGAGCAGCCGCGCGGCGGCGTGCCAGCGCTGCTCGAATGGCAGCTCGAAGATCAGGGAATCGTCACAGGGGACCGTGAGCCAGGCATTCTGCAGCAGCTCCTCGTCGAGCTGTCCTGCCTCCCAGCCGGCGTAGCCGAGCGCGATCGCGGCAGTCTTCGGCCCGCTGCCTTTCGCCATCGCGGCGAGGATGTCGCGCGAGGTCGTCACGTGCAGCGTGTCCGAAATCGGCATCGTCGACTCCCAGTCCTGCGGACCGGGGCGGTGCAGCACGAAACCGCGGTCGCGCTGCACGGGTCCGCCGCCGAGCACGGGCATATCGCGCAACTTCGTGTCGTCCGTCTTGAGCGAGAGCTGGTCGAGCACCTCGGACATGCGCATCTCGAGCGGGCGGTTGATCACGAGGCCAAGCGCGCCGCGCTCGTTGTGCTCGCAAATGAGCGTGACGCTGTGCGAGAAGTTCGGATCTGCAAGCGAGGGCATCGCGACCAGGAGCTGATTGCCGAGGTAAGCGCCCGCGCTCATGCGGCTAGTATCGGCCCGAGGACAACGGCGGTAAAGGTCGGATTTGCGGATCGAGAGGGAAATTTCCCCTACGAACTTTGCCAGCGGACTTAATCCGGGGTCACGGCTGAGGTTCGACCGGGACCTGTACCGACGAGCCGGCAAGGCGTCCGCCGACGAACTGCCACTCGTAGGCGAAGCGGAGCACGTCGTGCTTGGCGGCGAGGTCCTCGGGGAACGGGTCGAACGGCGTTGCGAGCTTCAATATGTCCATTGCCGCGCGGTCGAGCTCGCCGTAGCCGCTCGAGCGCCGTACATCCGCTCGCACGAGGCCGCCGCTCGAGGCGAGAACGACTTCGATCAGTGGGTTGCCTGAGAGCTTGCTGCGCCGCGCCGCGTTCGGGAAGTTGACGGTCCCGACCTGCTCGATGCGTCGCTTCCAGGCGTCGAGATAAACGGCCACTTCGGAGGTGCGCGTATTCGGCGTCACGACGAGCTCCCGGCGTGGCGCGCCTTTCAGCTGCAGCTCCGCATCGTCGTCGGATCCCGCGAAGGGGAAGCTCGAGCCCGCGAAGGTCTCGCGCGGCAAGGTCGCAGGTGCCGAGCTCGCATCGGCCTCCGCCGCGTCGAAGCGCGGCTTGCCGTTGCGGCCGGAGAGCACGTCGCCTTCGCCTCCAAGGCGTCCCTCGGGCGCCGGCATTTCCGCGCCGCCTTCGGGCGCCCCCGGCATCGTCACGGGGCCATTGCCCGCGGCGGGCTGGCGCGTCCGTCCGTCCGGCGAATTCCCGCTGCCCTGCTGAGTGCGCTCAGCGAGGTAGTTGGCGTCGTCGTTGCGGTAGCTGTCCGGCAGCGAGTTGTTGACCAGCAGCACCTCGAGCGTCGGGACGTTCCGCGAGTCTGCGGCAGGCGGCGCGAAACTCACCCCGAGGATCAGGATCAGGTGGGCGAGGCCGGCGAGAAAGAGCGTGACCGTCAGGCGGTCGCCGGAGCCGGATCCTGTCGGTACCTTTCTCGTATGCATCTCAGCGCCTGGCGAGCCGCCTGAGCACGGCGTCGATCAGCATGCCGCCTATGTCGTGGCCGTGTTTCGCCTCGATCTCGCGGATTCCCGTCGGGCTCGTGACGTTGATCTCGGTGACGTAGTCGCCGATGACGTCAAGTCCGACGAACAGCATGCCGCGCTCGCGCATCACGGGCCCGATGCGCGAGGCAAGCCATCGGTCGCGTTCGGTGAGGGCGCGGCTCTCGGCCCTGGCGCCCGCCGCGAGGTTGCCGCGATGGTCGCCTGCGGCCGGCATGCGGACGAGTGCGTGCGGCACGGGCTCGCCATCCACGAGGAGGATCCGTGCGTCGCCGCCGGTCGCGATCTCCGGGATGTAGCGCTGCGCGATCGCATAACGGCGGCCGTTTTCCGTGAGCGTCTCGAGTATGACGCGCGTGTTGCGGTCGCCGACGCTCGCCACGAAGATCGAGCGGCCGCCCATGCCGTCGAGCGGCTTGAATACCGCCTGGCCGTGCTCGCCGAGGAATGTTTCCATCGCCGCCATGTCGCGCGTGATGAGGGTCGGCGCACAACAGTCGGGAAACCAGGCGGTGTAGGCCTTCTCGTTCATGTCCCGAAGTCCCTGCGGCCGGTTCACGACCAGGACGCCCTCCGCCTCGGCGCGCTCGAGCAGGTACGTCGAGCAGATGTACTCCATGTCGAACGGCGGGTCCTTGCGCATCAGCACCGCGTCGACGCTCTTCAGCTCGCGCGCGGCTGCTTCGCCCGTGCGGTGCCAGGCCTTGCCGTCGCCGACCACCTCGATCGGCGCGAGCCGCGCGTAGGCGCGCCCGTCGCGAACCCACAAGTCCTGCTGCCCGAACCACAGGACCTCGCAGCCGCGCCGCGCGGCCGCCGTCAGCATCGCGATCGTCGAGTCCTTCGCCGGCTTGATGCTCTCGAGCGGATCCATGAGCACCGCGAGGGTCGGTCGGGCAGGCATCAAGGGGTCTCCGGCCGATTGGCGGGAATGTGACGCGGATACTGCACGTCAGGGGGCCTTGTCATAGTACACCTGTCATTGGTCCCGACCGCCCGCGTGGCCGGTGCCACAGCGTGGCGGGGGGTGGACCGATATGTTAAAAGGTGGTCGCTCCGGCGTCGAAACCGTGGGCGCCACCCGACGAGTGGTCACGTGCCCGGCCGGAGCAGTGCCGGGGCCGGAGGAACCCGATGGACAGTGCAGCGGCCGTCAATGATGGGCACCGCCTGAGCGGGCTTAAGGTGCTCGTCATCGACGACAGCAAGACGATCCGTCGCACCGCGGAAACGCTGCTGGCCAAGGAAGGCTGCGAGGTGTTCACGGCCGTCGACGGCTTCGACGCGCTGTCGAAGATCGCCGACCACCAGCCGGACATCGTATTCGTGGACATCATGATGCCGCGCCTCGACGGCTATCAGACCTGCTCGCTGATCAAGCACAACAAGGTGTTCCGCTCGATCCCGGTGATCATGCTCTCCTCGAAGGACGGGCTCTTCGACCGGGCGCGCGGACGCATCGTCGGTTCCGAGCATTATTTGACGAAGCCCTTCACGCGCGACGAGCTCCTGTCCGCGATCGAGCGGCACGTCAGCCGGGAATGACGGAAGCGGGAGGATTGCCATGGCGCTCATCCTGATCGTCGACGACTCGCCGACCGAGGTGTTCCAGATGCGCCGCATGCTGGAGAGCCACGGCTTCGAGACCGAAGGCGCGGCCGACGGCGCGGAGGGCATCCGCAAGGCGCGCGAAATCCGGCCCGACCTCATCCTCATGGACATCGTGATGCCGGGCGTCGACGGCTTCCGCGCGACGCGCACGCTCGCAAACGACCCGGCGACGCGGGCAATCCCTGTCATCATGGTTTCGAGCAAGAGCCAGGAAACCGACCGCATCTGGGGCATGCGCCAGGGCGCGGTCGATTACCTCGTCAAGCCGGTCACGCCGGCGCAACTCGTGGAGAAGGCGCAGGCCGCGCTGCTCGCAGGCTGACCGGATGCAGGCTGAGCCGACCCTGAGGGCCCTGCGCGACCGGCCGTTCGAGCTGCTGCTGGCACTGGAAACGCGCGCGCGCGAAGTCGCGGCGGGCCAGCGCGAGGGCGCCGCGGCGCAGGAGTGGATCGGCGTCGCGTTCCGCATGGGCGGCGAGACTTTCCTCGTCGAGCGGGACGAGGCGCGCGAGGTCATGGGCGTGCCGGCGCCGATCACGCGCGTGCCCGGCGCGCGGCCCTGGATCCTCGGGCTCGCAAACGTGCGCGGGCAGCTCCTGCCAGTTATCGACCTGAAGCAGTACCTGGGCAGCGGAGAACTGGTGGCGGGGCGCAATACGCGCGTCATCGTCGTCAACCACCGCGAGATTCCGGCGGGACTCGTGGTGGACGAGGTGCTGGGATTCCGGCGGTTCGCGGAACGCGAGTTCACGGCGGAGGCGCTGCCGACGATAATCCGCTGCGAACATTATCTCGCCGGATCGTTCCGGCGCGGCAGCGAGGCCTGGCCGGTGCTGAGCCTCCGGACGCTGGTGGAGAGCCCGGCGTTCTTGCAAGGTTCGGCGTAGGGCGGGGGAAGATGGTCACGACGCAGGAAAAGTTCGCGATCGCGCGCTGGATGCCCGTCCTGCTCGGCCTCGGGCTCGTCGCCGTGCTCGCCGCCGCCGTCCTCGTCGTGCTCGGCAGCCGCGCGGAGAGTGCAGACCGCGGCTATCGCGAGAACCTCTCGGAACTTACCGTACTGGCAGGTGCGATGCCGGCGCAGGCGGCGGCCGCTGCGCGCGGCGACGCCGCAGCCTTCGATCGCCTCGCCGCGTCGCGCACCAACCTCGAGCGCGTGCTCGCGGTGATTGAGAAGGGCCGCTCGCCGTTCGCGGCGCTCTCGTCCGAGAGCGCGCGCAAGCTCGGCGGCGAGGCGGGCTGGAATACGCTGCTCGACACTTCGCAGCAGGTGCTCGCGACCCGCTCGGTGGCGGGCGACCTCAAGAAGTCCGCCGGCGAGGCGCGCGCGACGCTCGGGCGCGTGCTGGCGGCGACCGGCAACGCGGTGTCGGCGCCGGGCGGTTTGGCGGCGATGCGCGTGCTGCCGAGGTTCGAGACAGTAGCGCAGCGCACCAGCGACGACCTCGAGCAGCTCGAGGCGGCCGTGAGCCCGGCCGAGGTCTCGCAGCGCATCACCGAGAACACGGCGCTTCTCTCGCAGTTCCTCGCGGGGCTCGCCGGTCTCGACACGACCGCCGGCGTTCCGGCGATCCAGGGCGAGGCCGCGAAGCGCCTGGCCGACGTGCAGGCAGCGTTCGCTGCCTTCGAGAAGCAGCTCCAGGGCACGCTCGAGCAGGCGTCGACGCTTGCGACAGCGCAGCGGGCCGCCGCCGACCTCGGCACCGCCGCCGACCGGTTGTCGAAGTCACTTGAGACCCAGACCGGCGTGGAGGCGGGCGGCTCGCTCGGGGGAATTCCTGCGCTCATCGCGATCGTAATTGCCGCGCTCTGTTTCGCCGGCGCGATCTGGGCTTGGGCCTCTCAGGCCGGCCTGCGCCGCGTCGCGAGCCTCGAGTCCGAGCGCAACCGCCGCAACCAGGATGCGATCCTCCGGCTGCTCGACGAGATGTCGAGCCTCGCTGACGGCGACCTCACGGTGCAGGCTACCGTGACCGACGACATCACCGGCGCGATCGCGGACTCCATCAATTACGCGATCGAGGCCCTGCGCGAACTCGTCGCGACGATCAACGACACCGCGATGCAGCTCGACCAGGCGGCGCGGCAGACGCAGGCCGCGGCCGGCCACCTCGCCAAGGCGAGCGTCGCGCAGTCGCGCCAGGTGGCGGCGGCGACCGACGCTGTCGGCGCGATGGCAGCGTCGATCGAGGAAGTCTCGGGCAATGCCGAGCGCTCGGCCGACGTCGCGCGCCACGCAGTCGACGTCGCGCACAAGGGCGGTGCCGCGGTGCGGCGCACGATCGACGGCATGAACGCAATCCGCGAGAACATCCAGGACACGAGCAAGCGCATCAAGCGCCTCGGCGAGAGCTCGCAGGAAATCGGGAACATCGTCGAGCTTATCAATGACATCGCCGAGCAGACCAACATCCTTGCGCTGAACGCCTCGATCCAGGCCTCGATGGCCGGCGAGTCCGGGCGCGGCTTCGCGGTCGTCGCCGACGAGGTGCAGCGCCTCGCCGAGCGCGCCGGCCATGCCACGCGGCAGATCGAGGTGCTCGTCCGCACGATCCAGTCCGACACCAACGAGGCGGTCGTCTCGATGGAGCGCACGACGACGGACGTCGTGGGCGGGGCGCTGCTCGCGGAGAATGCGGGCGCCGCACTCGGCGAGATCGAGGACGTCTCCAACCAGATCGCGCAGCTCGTGCAGAACATATCGGCGAGCGCGCGCCAGCAGGCCGCGACCTCCGCGCACATCTCCCGCACGATGCAGGTGCTTCGCGAGATCAGCCAGCAGACTGCCGACAACACGAGCGCGACGTCGACCGCGATCGGGCGGCTCGCCGACATGTCCGCGCAGCTGCGCAAGTCCGTCGCAGGATTCCGCCTGCCGCAGGCGCTCCCGTCGCCTGGCCGCAAGATCAAGCCGGCGCCTGCCCCTGCCGGGGCGGAGAACGCGGAGACACGGCGCGCCGCGAGCGGAGCGGCCTAGCGCAGGCTCGCAATGGCCGGCTTTCCCTCCGTCAACGAGCAGGCACTGCACCTCGTCGCGCGCGAGCTCGCCGCGACGCTGAATGACGTGCGCGTCGCACTCGAGGCCGCGGCGGAGACGCCGGCCGACAAGGCGCATGTCGCCAAGGCCGCCGAGCTCATGCGCGGCGCACGAGGCGTACTCCGCGTGGTCGAGGTCTACGGCGCGGCGCTCCTCGCCGAGGAAATGGAGCTGACGTCGCGCTGGCTCGCCGGCAGCGAGACCGATGCGCGCCAGTTCGTGGAAGGGCTCGACGCGCTGATGCGCGCGAGCGTGCAGTTGCCGACCTACCTCGAGCGCGTGCTCGGCGGCGGGCGCGACCTTGCGCTCGTGCTGCTCCCGCTCCTCAACGACCTGCGTGCGGTGCGTGGTGCGCCCCTCCTGTCCGAGGGCACGCTGCTCTCGCTCAACCTGAGCTCTGAGAAGTCGCCGACCTTGCGGGAAGTGGGGGCTCCGGAGCCCAAGCTCACCGTCATGCAGTGGGCGCGTCGCCTCCGGCCCAAGTTCCAGGCCGGTCTCCTCGGCCTCATCCGCGGCGACGGCGAGGACCGCGGACTTCCCTCGCTCATCGAAGTCGCGAACCGCATGGAGTCGATCGCGACGACCGCGCCGTTGTACCAGCTCTGGTGGGTCACGGGCGCGCTGCTCGATGCGCTGCGCGCGGGCGGGCTCGAGGCGAGCGTCACCGTCAAGCGACTGCTCGGCCACGCCGACCGCGAGCTGAAGCGACTCTATACCGAGGGCGAGGAGGCCTACACCGGCTCGCCCCCGATCGAGCTCCTGAACAACCTCCTTTATTACGTCGCGCGAGCGACCACTCGCGGCGAACGCGTGGACGCGGTCCGCAGCTCGTTCCGCCTCGGCGAGCTGCTCCCGGTCGACGAGTCAGTCGAGCAGGAACGGGAGTCGCTTTCCGCGCCGTCCGTCCGCCTCATGCGCACGGTCGCTGCTGCGATCAAGGAGGACCTCGGCCGCGTCAAGGACGCGCTCGACCTCTACACGCGAAAAGGCGGGCCGCCCGAGGAGCTCGCGCCGCAGGTCGATCTCCTCAAGAAGATCGGCGACACGCTCGCGGTGCTGGGCCTCGGCTCTGTACGCGAGCAGGTCCAGGGCGAGCTTTCGCGCCTCGCCGACATCATCACGCGCCGCACGCCGGCCGAGCAGGACACCCTCATCGCGATCGCGGCGACTCTAATCGGCGTCGAAGATGGCCTCGACGACGCCCTCGTACGCCTCATCATGCCGCCGGGTGCGCCGGCGCCGGGCGCAGAGACTGACCCCGACTTCCGGCAGGTCACCGAGACGGTGCTTCGCGAGTGCATCGTGAACCTCGCGCGCATCAAAGAGCTGCTCGGCCAGTCGCTCGAGCCGACTGCGGAACCGTCCGGCCTCGATGCGGCACCCGCGCTTGCGCGCGGCATCACCGCGGGCCTCCTGCTGCTCGGTCGCAACCGCGCGATGGAGGTGATGCGCCGCATCGGCGATCACGTCGCGGCGCTCCTCGGCCCGGGCAGCCTCGCGCGCAACGACGAGTACGTTGACCGCCTCGCAGACGCGATTGTCGGCATCGAGTACTACATGGAGACGCTGCAAGCAGGCCGCGGCGACCCCTGGTACATGCTGGACAACGCCGAGCGCTGCCTCGTCGCGCTCGACGGCATGCGCGGCGGCGCGCCGGCCCCGGCGCCGCGCCTCGAGGCGAAGCCCGCCCCGCCGCCGCCGACCGCGAGGCAGGCCGCGAGGGCGGAGCCTGCCCTGCGCGATGGCACGGAGCGCCGGCCGGCCGTGGACCCGGAGCTGCTCACGCTCTTCATCGAGGAAGCGGGTGAAGAGATCGCGACGATCGGACGCCTCTTCCCGCTCTGGGCGGAGAACGCCGCGGACCGCGAGTCGCTGACGCGCGTGCGCCGCGCCTTCCACACGCTGAAGGGCAGCGGCCGCGTCGTCGGGGCGCGCCGCATCGGTGACTTCGCCTGGGCGGTCGAGAATCTCCTGAACCGCGTCATCGACGGCACGCTCGAGCGCTCATCCCCGATGCTGGCGACGCTGCGCGAGTCGATCGCGATGCTGCCCGCGCTCGTCGGCGAGCTGGGCGGCAGGGACCCGGCGGTTGCCGGGCTCGACGAGCTCGCCGCACGCCTCGAGGCGCACGCGGCAGGCCAGGCCGCGCCGGCGAAGCCGGGCACTGCGCCGCCGCCCGAAAAGACGGTCGTGATCCAGGAGAACATCGATGTGATCGCCGAGACCAAGCGTCTCGAGATCCTGCCGGAAATGTTCCACCCGCCGTTACCCCAACCGGAGCCGGAGCCTGCGGCGGACGATGCCTGGCGAGGTCGGCCCGCGGCGTACGCCGAGGGCGGCGACTCCTCGCTGCAGGAGATCTACCAGAAAGAGGTCCAGAGCCACCTCGAGACCATCCGCGCCTACCTGAGGCACGCCTGGCTCGCGGTCGGGACACACACCGTCACCGAAGACCTCTACCGCGCCTGCCACACGCTCCGCGGCGCCTCGCGTACGGCCGGGATCCGCCATAGCATCCGGCTCGCGGAGCCGCTGCACAAGTGGCTGCGGCGCATGTTCGACCACGATGTGCCGTTCGACGAGACCGGCCTCGCCGTGCTCGCCGACAGCGTGGTCGGATTCGAGGACATCATCGCCGCCGTGCACGAGGACACGGGGCACTTCACCAATCTCGCGCGCCTCGTGCGGCGCATCGAGGAGCAGGACGCTGCTCTGGAGAAGCGCCTCGCGGAGGCGCCGCCGGTGACGGTCACGCAGGTGATCGAACTTGCCCCGGCCGCGCCGTCGCCACCCGCCGAACCTCCGCCGCCGGCCGCGCCACCGCCGCTGTCGCTCGGCTCGCTGCTGCCGGGGCGCGGCGCCGCCGTCGCCTCCGAGCGCGACATCCACGGCGTGCTGCCGAAGGCACCGCCTGCGTCCGGCATCGAGGGAATGCCGCCTTATCTCGGCCCGGCCGATGCGCCGCCGGACGTGGACGCTGCAGGCCATGCACCGGCAGCCCCGGCGGAGCTGCCAGCGCGCAGCGAAGACTACGATCCCGAGGTCGCCTCGATCTTCAGCGAAGAGGCGACGGAGCTCCTCGAGTCCGCGGACGGCGCGCTCAGCGCACTCAAGACCGAGCGCGGCGACCGCGACCACTTGACCGAATTGAAGCGCGTGCTGCACACCTTGAAGGGCGGCGCGCGCATGGCGGGCATTACGGCCATGGGTGACCTGAGCCACGAGCTCGAGTCGCTTCTGATCCAGCTCGGCGAGAACGCCGCACGGCTCGACGATCGCAGCCTCCAGGTCGCCCAGGCAAGCCTCGACGAGCTTGCACGCATGCGCGATTACGTCGGCGCCGGCCGCCCGGTACCGGTCGCGCGCGACCTCATCACGCGGATCCGGCTGGTCGCGAAGGGTGGCCCGCGCGAGCCCGAGATGGTCGCCGCGGCGGCGCCGCAGCTCATAGCACCGCTGCCGAGTCCGCAGGTCCTTGCGGCGCCTCCGCCTCCCGCTGAGAAGACGCCGCCTCCGGCACCGCCGCCGGTCGTCGTGGCTGCAGCGCCTGCTGCGGAGCCGGAGCTGACGGCCGAAACTGAAGAGCGGCCGGCACCCGTCGGCCCGCCGACTCGCGACGCCAGCGCCGACCGCGGAGAAGTCGCGCGCGTCGATGCCGACCTCCTCGACAACATGCTGAACGTCGCGGGCGAGGTCAGCATCTACCGTGCCCGCCTCGAGCAGCAGGTGTCGTCCATCGACTTTAACCTCGCCGAGCTCGGCCGCGTCGTGCAGCGCCTGAAGGACCAGCTACGCAAGCTCGAGATCGAGACAGAGGCGCAGATCCTGCACCGGCACGTGGACTCCGGCGCGCGGCGCGACGACTTCGACCCGCTCGAGCTTGACCGCTACTCCGCGATCCAGCAGTACTCGCGGGCGCTGACCGAGTCTTCGTCGGACGTCGGCAGCGTTCAGGGACTCCTGGCGACGCAGCTGCGCGACGTGCAGAACCTGCTCGCGCAGCAGGGCCGCATCGTCTCCGAGCTCCAGGGCGGGCTCATGCGCACGCGCATGGTCCCGTTCCAGCGCCAGGTCCAGCGCCTGACGCGCATCGCGCGCCAGGCCGCGGCCGAGACCGGCAAGAAGGTCGAGGTCCGCATCAACGGCGCGGCCGGCGAGCTCGACCGGCAGGTGCTCGAGCGCATGCTCGCGCCCTTCGAGCACATGCTGAGAAACGCCATCGTGCACGGGATCGAGCTGCCTGCGGCGCGGGTCGCCGCCGGGAAGGACGAGACCGGCGTGATCGACGTGGCGCTGAAGCGCGAGGGCTCCGAGGTCGTCATTACCGTCGCCGACGACGGCGCCGGCGTGAACCTGAAGCTCGTGCGCGACCGCGCGGTCACGCTCGGCCTCATCACGCCGAAGCAGGAGCTTTCCGACGAGCAGGCGCTGCAGCTCATCCTAGAGCCCGGCTTCTCGACGGCCGGCAAGGTCACGCAGTCGGCAGGGCGCGGCGTCGGCATGGACGTGGTCGCGACGGAGATCAAGAAGCTGGGCGGCTCGCTCTATACCGAGACCTGGGCCGCCAAGGGCACACGGTTCACGGTGCGACTGCCGTTCACACTCGCGATCAGCCAGGCACTCGTGACCCGCGTCGGCGAGGAACTGTTCGCGCTTCCCCTGCCGACGGTCGAGGGCGTCGTGCGCGTGCCACGCTCGGAAGTCCAGAAGCACCTCGCCGAGGAAGCCGCGAGCTTCGACTACGGCGGCCAGAAATACCGCTTCCAGCACCTCGCGGGCTTCGTCGGCGGCACGCCGTCCACGGCGCCGGAGCACGACGCCGCCGTGCCCGTGGTCCTCGTGCGTGCCAGCGAGCAGTCGACCGCGATCGTGACCGACGAGCTGATCGGCAGCCGCGAGATCGTCGTCAAGACGGTCGGGCCCCAGATCTCCGGCATCCGCGGCATCTCGGGCGCCACCATCCTCGGGGACGGCCGCATCTGCATCATCCTCGACGTCGGTGCGCTGGTGCGCTCCGAGTGGAGGAACAAGCCCGCCGCCGAGCTGCGGGCGCCGATCCAGCCGGCGCCTCAGGTCGACCGGCGCATCTTCGCCCTGGTCGTCGACGACTCGATTACCGTGCGCCGCGTGACGCAGCGCTTGCTCGAGCGCAATGGCATGCGCGTCGTGACGGCGAAGGACGGCCTCGAGGCGGTGTCGGTGCTCCAGGACGCGGTGCCCGACGTGATCCTGCTCGACATCGAGATGCCGCGCATGGACGGTTATGAGGTCGCCTCGCACGTGCGCAACGACGTGCGACTCAAGGATGTGCCGATCGTCATGATCACCTCGCGCGTCGGCGAGAAGCACCGCGCGCGCGCCATCGAGCTCGGCGTCAACGAGTATCTCGGCAAGCCCTACCAGGAAGGGCAGCTCCTGCAGGCGATCGAACCGCTGGTAAGGCGGTCGGCGACGTGAACGCGGAGCAGGAGCTCTATGGCCTCCTCGTGCCGCTCCTCGACGAGCGACTGCTAGTGCCGCGCGCCTGCATTGCGGAGGTGACGAGTTTCCAGCCGCTCCAGGAGATGCCCGGCGCGCCGCCCTGGTACCTCGGCATCCAGGCCTGGAACGGCCGCGGGGTGCCGGTCGTGTCCTTCGAGGGCGCGTGCGGCAAGCGCATCCCGGTCATCGGCGGCCGCACGCGCATCGTGATCTTCTCCTGCCTCGGACAGAAGTTGCCGGCCGGGCATTTCGGCATCGCGACGCAGGGCTTCCCGCAATTGGTGCGCGTGAACCCGCATGTGATCGCGTCGGACAACTCGCGCGCGTTTCCCGAGCGCTCGCCGGTGCTGTGCCAGGTGCGGATGGTGAACGAGCTGCCGCTGATCCCGGACCTCGAGCGACTCGAGGAAATGATCGCCGACGAAACGACAGTTACTGCGGCATAGAAGAGGGGACGCTCCCCGATTTCCTTCAGTCCTTCGGGAAATCGGGGAGCGTCCCCTTTTTCAAACCGCCCTAGGCGAGGTCGCCGGCGATGGTTTGCAGGACGGCGAGCGCGGCGAGCGCGGCGGTCTCGCTTCGGAGCACGCGCGGTCCGAGGCCGCAGGCGCGATAGCCGGCGGCGAGCGCCGACTTCCGCTCCGCATCTTCGAGTCCGCCTTCCGGGCCGACCAGGAGCTCGACCGACGTCGCGCCGCGCGCGGCGGCGGCGAGCGAGGAATCCGCATCGGGCGACAGCAGGAAGCGCAGGCCCGCGTCGGCGGGCTTCGCCAGCCGCGCCGCGAGGGTCACCGGCTCCAGGACGTCAGGGACACGCGCCCGCCCGCACTGTTCGCAGGCGGCGACTGCGATACCGCGCCAGTGCGCCGTCTTGCGGTCGCGGCTGTCCGCGTCGAGCTTGACGACGCTGCGCGCGGTCGCGACCGGCACGATCGCCACGACGCCGAGCTCCGTCGCCTTCTGCACCACGAGGTCCATGCGTTCGGCGCGCGCGATGCCCTGCACGAGAGTCATCGCGAGCGGGGACTCTGCGCGCGCCGCCGTGCGGCCGGTCACCTCGGCATCGACCGAGCCGTGCCGGAGCGCGGCGATTCGCGCGGGGTAATCCATTCCATCGCCATTGAAGAGCGTTACCGCGTCGCCAGCTCCGAGTCGCAGCACGCGCGTGACGTGTGCCGCCGCGGGCCCGCGGAGCGTGACGCGCGCGCCCTCGGCGAGGGCGGTCTCCGTGTGCACGCGGATCAGGCGCACGCCGCATCCAGGGCGCCGCGGGCGACGCCCGCGAGCCAGTCGATCTCCTCCGGTGTGATGACGTAAGGCGGCATCAGGTAGATGACGTTGCCGACGGGCCGGAGCAAGGCGCCCTGGGTGAGCGCGTACTGGTAGGCGGCAATCCCGCGCCGCTCGCGCCAGTCGTAGCGCTCGCCGCTCGCGCGGTTTTTCACGAATTCCACCGCCGCAATCATGCCGGTCTGACGCACCTCGGCGACGTGCGGATGGTCGGCCAGCGGCGCGAGCGCCTCGCCGATGCGACGCGCGAGGTCCCGGTTGCGGCCGATAACGTCCTCGTCGCGGAAGATTCCGAGCGTCGCGAGGCCGGCAGCGCAGGCGACCGGGTTGCCCGTGTAGCTGTGCGAGTGCAGGAAGGCCGTCAGCTTCAGGTAGTCGTCGTAGAACGCGCGATACACGGCCTCTGTCGTGACGACGACCGACAGAGGCAGGTAGCCGCCCGTCAGGCCTTTCGAGAGACACATGAAGTCCGGCCGGATGCCCGCCTGCTCGCAGGCGAAGAGCGTCCCGGTGCGGCCGAAGCCGACGGCGATCTCGTCCGCGATCAGGAGGACGCCGTGGCGGTCGCAAGCCTCGCGCAGGAGCCTCAGGTACACCGGATGGTACATGCGCATGTTGCCCGCGCACTGTACGAGCGGTTCGACGATCACGGCCGCGATTTCGTCCGCGCGCACCGCGAGCGTCGCCTCCATCTCCGCGAACTTGCGGCGGCTGTGCGACTCCCAGCTCTCGCCCGGCTCGCGCAGGTGGCAATCGGGGGAGGGCACGGTGATCACGTCCATCAGGAGCGGCTGGTACACCTTCTTGTAGAGCTCGACGTCGCCGACCGCGAGCGCACCGAGCGTCTCGCCGTGGTAGCTGTTCGAGAGCGTCACGAAGCGGCGCTTCCCCGGCTTCCCCACGTTCTGCCAGTAGTGAAAGCTCATCTTCACCGCGACCTCGACCGCGGCCGAGCCGTTGTCGGCCCAGAAACAACGCGTGAGGCCGTCGGGCACGATCCGGACGAGCGCCTCGGAAAGCTCGAGTACTGGGCTGTGCGTGAAGCCGGCGAGCAGCACGTGCTCGAGGCGCTCGACCTGCGCACGGATCGCCGCGTTGATGCGCGGGTTCGCGTGCCCGAAGAGATTGACCCACCAGGAGCTGATGCCGTCGAGGTAGCGCCGGCCGTCGAAGTCGTAGAGCCACACGCCCTCGCCGCGCTCGATCGGCACGAGCGGCAGGCGCTCGTGGTCCTGCATCTGCGTGCAGGGATGCCAGACGACGGCGAGGTCGCGGGCGGCGATCACCGCGTTCTTCGAGGGTCGCTTCATCGCGGCGAGTGTATGCGATTGGAAGCGGCGAATCGCGCGGGCTAAGCTCTCGCGATGTCGATTCCACTGGTTGCCATGGGCCTCGTGTCCGGCGCGCGCGCGGCGCTATCGCCGAATTGCGACGCCCGGCCGGGCGGCGCCGATCCGGAGCTCATTGTCGTGCACGGCATCAGCCTGCCGCCCGGCGAGTTCGGCGGGCCCTGGATCGAGCGCCTGTTCATGAACACGCTGCCGCCGGGCGAGCATCCCTATTTTGAGGCGATCCAGCACCTTCGCGTGTCGACGCACGTGCTGATCCCCCGCGACGGCAGCCTCGTGCAGTACGTGCCGTTCGGGCTTCGCGCCTGGCACGCGGGGAGCTCGCAGTGGCGCGGCCGCAGCGGCTGCAACGACTTCTCGGTTGGTGTCGAGCTCGAGGGCACGGACGATGCGCCCTACGACGAGCGCCAGTACGAGGCGCTCGCGGACCTCGTCGCCGGCCTTCAGCGCGCCTACCCGTCGCTCGCGACGGGCTGGATCGCGGGCCACAGCGACATCTCGCCCGGGCGCAAGACCGACCCCGGCCCGGCCTTCGACTGGAGCCGCGTCGAGCAAGCCGTGCGTGCGCGCAGCGCCGAATTCCGCCGCGAGGTGCTCGCCTGAAGCGGATGCTTCTTGCCCTGGCGCTCCTGGGCGCCGCCTGCGCGCGCGAGGCGGCGCCGCCGGCGCGGGAGCGCATCGTGAGCGTCGCGCCGAACCTTACCGAGATGCTCTTTGCCGCCGGCGCCGCGGGCCAGGTTGTCGGCGTCAGTGCGTACAGCGACTATCCCGAGGCGGCCAGGAAGCTGCCGCAGGTCGGCGACGCGTTCCGCCTCGACTTCGAGCGAATCGTCGCGCTGGCGCCGACCGTCGCGGTGGTCTGGGAGACGGGAACTCCGGCGGGCGTCGCCGAGCGCCTCGAGAGCCTCGGCGTCCGCGTCGTGAGCATTCCGACCCGCACGCTCGACGACATCGCGAGGGGAGTCATCGAACTCGGCGCACTCGCGGGCACGCGGGCGACGGCCGAACAGGCGGCCCGGGACTTCCGGGAGCGCATCGCATCGTTGCGTGCACGCTATCGGGGGCGGCCGGTGGTGCGCGTCTTCGTGCAGATCGACGACGTGCCGCTCTACACCGTCGGCGGCGCGCACCTGATCACGGAAATCCTCGGTCTCTGTGGTGGAGAGAATGTTTTCGCCGAGGCGGCGGCACAGGCGCTGCCGGTCGATCTCGAGTCGGTGCTGGCGCGCGCGCCCGAAGTGATCCTCTCGACCGACACGGGCGACCCGGCGCCCTACTGGGCGCGCTTTCCACAACTCGCGGCCGTGGTGCGCGGCAATCTCTACCAATCGCGCGCGGATCTCCTCGCGCGGCCGAGCCTGCGCATCGCGGATGGTGCCGCCGATGTCTGCGCGCGCCTCGACGAGGCGCGCGCCAAGCGTTCCGCGGACTAGCCCGCGGGCGCCGCGCCGCGGCGCGCGTGCTGCCAGAGCACCTCGCTGCCGCTTTCATGGCGTGCGAGCACGCGCGCCACGACGAACAGGAGATCGGAAAGGCGGTTGAGGTACTGGAGCGGCTCGGGCGCGACTTGCTCGACTCGCGCCAGCGACCAGGCGCGTCGCTCGGCGCGGCGGCAGATCGCGCGCGCGAGGTGACAGGCCGCGGCGGCCGCGCCGCCCCCCGGCAGGATGAATTCCTTGAGTGGCGGCAGCCCCTCGTTGAACGCGTCGAGCGAATGCTCGAGCGCGAGCACGTGCGAAGGCTCGATCGCGCGGTGGCCGGGGATGCAGAGCTCGCCGCCAAGATCGAAGAGCTCGTGCTGTACGCGCGTCAGCACCTCTGACACGGCGTCCGGCAGTCCCGGAACGGCGAGTATCACGCCGATTGCGCTGTTCGCCTCGTCGACGCAGCCGTAGGCCTCGACGCGCCGATCCTCTTTCGGCACGCGGCTGCCGTCGCCGAGGCCGGTCGTGCCGTCGTCCCCGGTGCGCGTGTAGATCTTCGACAGCCGGTTACCCAATGCGGACGCCTCAGCGGAACTCGTAGCGCAGCGCGCCGAAAAAGCTCTGCCCCATGCTGTTGTAGCCGCTCGCCAGTTCGTAGTCCTCGTCGAACAGGTTCTCCGCTCTCAGGACCAAAGTAAAGCGCTCGCCTATGGCTATTTTGGCCGCAAGGTTCACGAGTGTGTAGGCGTCGAGGACCGTCTGGCTCGGGAAGCCGAAATCGCGGCGTTCACCGGCATGGAGGACATCGAGGGCAACCTCGTGAGCGCCGAAGCGACGAGCGACCTCCGCGGTGTAGTTCTCGCGGGCACGGCGCAACAGGCGTTCGTTCGTAATCTCGTCGCGGGGATCCTGGAACGTTGCCGCTGCCCGGGCGGACCAACTCTCGCCTTCAAACTGCCAGGCAACCTCGACGCCGTCGATGCGCGCCTTGTCGACGTTTCGGTTCTCGCCTTCGAAGGTGTTGGGATCAGTGACGACGAAGACGATCAGGTCATCGATGTCATTGCGAAACGCCGTGATTGAGACCGACTGGCGTTCGTCGATCGGCTGTCGGAAGCCGATCTCGTAGCTCGTGGACTCCTCCGGCTCGAGGTTCGGATTGCCGCCGAATATGCTGTAGAGGTCTGTCGCATCCGGTGCGCGAAATCCAGTTCCAGCGGAGAGAGTCAGGAGCCCGCCGCCACCGAATTCATAGCCGTACTCCGCATTCCAAGTGCCGTGTCCACCAAAGGTATCGTGGTCCGTATAAGCGGCGCCGAGGAGCATGTGATGCGGACCCGCGCTGGCCTGACCCTGGAGGTAAAGCTGGCTCGTCGTGATGTCGGAGGCATAAACATCGACCAGGCCAAACCCAAAATCGGAAAATGAATCGGCTTCCTCGTCCTGCCACAGGAGACCCGCGGTCAAAGTCGCAGCATCCGAGACCCGGATATCGTTCTGCCAGTCGATCGTATTGCGCTGCGTGTCGATGAAGTCGTCCGACTGGTTTTGCTCGAGATTGTCCTCCGCGTGCCCGAGCATGAAACGAGACGACCAGGATTCGGTCGGCTCAAGTTCTGCCGTTACGGCGAGCGCCATGTTCTCGAAATCCTGATCAACGGGCGCCAGCGTAAATTCCGAGTATTCAGTGGTACCGGAGGCGTACCAACCCCGCACGCCAAGCTTGACCGCTCCGACACCGGCGTGCGCGGACCCCGTGAAGGAGGTGTTCTCAGTGCCGCGATCCGTGGCGTCGCCGATTCGGGTCGGGAAACCCTTGCTGTCGAACCAGGCGCCGGCAATCGTCCCGCCGTTGTCGTCGTCGCCGAACCCGGCGCTGAAGCTCGCACTGCTGGTGTCGAAGCTTCCGAAGCCGGCCTGCACGCTGCCACCGTCCCCGGCGCCGCGCGTGACGATGTTGATCACGCCGCCGATCGCGTCCGAACCGTAAAGCGTCGAGCGCGGTCCCTTGACGATCTCGACCCGCTCGACGAATTCCGGTGCGATGTTCTGGGTTGCGGCCGTGCCGAGCGTGCCGGGATTGATGCGCAGTCCGTCCATCAGCACCAGCACGTGGTTGGATTCGGTTCCACGCACGAAGATTGAAGTCTGCTGGCCGGGGCCGCCCAGGCGAGCAGGTTCGACGCCCGGAACGAAGCGCAATGCGTCACCGATCTCTGCGGCCGGCCGCATGACGAGCTTGTCGCCAGTGATCAGTTCAACGCTGGCCAGAACTTCACTGGTTGGTTGTTCCGTGCGCGTGGCGGTGATGACGACGGGTTCGAGAGCTTCGCTGCCGGCGGCAGCGGCGACGAGGATCAGTGCATACATGGAGGCTCCTCCCGAGCGGTGACACAGGTACACCGGTCCAGGCGGAACGGAGGGGAAGGGGCGGAGCCCGCACTCCCGGTCGCCCGCCGCGACTGGCGCTGGCTGACGGGCCGGTCTCCGGACTCACGGCGGGTCCCTCATGGACCGCCGCATCGCCTTCCCACCGGATTCGCCGGCAGTGGCTGCAGGTTTCTCCTGCGTGATGCGGCTTGCGCCGTCTACCGTTGCGGGGGCAGTGCCGGGATTGCGAGCGACTCGCGTACCGGCTTCCCGATTAGCCCGGGCTCGCGCCCGGGACACCTGTCATCGCCGGTCATTTTGGGGAGCGGCCCGAGGCCGGTCAAGCCGCCGTTGACGCACTTGAAGCCGGGCCGCAGTGTGCCCGCATGGCTCAATCCGGAAGGCTCGAGACCGCGCTTGCCGCCGCGTCGCTGGCCGGGGAGCTCATCCGCGCGGCCTACCGGGGGGCGATCGAAGCGCGTGCGAAGCCGGACGGCTCACCCGTGACCGACGCCGACCTCGCGGCCGAAGATGCGATCCGCGGCATCATCACCGCCCGCTTTCCGGACGACGGTTTCTACGGCGAGGAATCCGCCGCGGTTCGCATGGATTCGGAGCATCTCTGGCTCGTGGATCCCATCGACGGCACCAAGTCCTTCGTTCGCCGCTACCCGATGTTCTCCACGCAGATCGCCGTGATGCGCCGGGGCCGCCTCGAGCTTGGCGTGTCCTGCGCGCCCGTCTACGGCGAGACCGCCTGGGCGGAGCGTGGTGACGGGGTGTTCCTCGACGGAGCGCCGATCGCAGTCAGCCGCGTCGCATCACTCGGGCAGGCGACGCTCTCGACCGGCAACCTGCGCTCGCTCGCCGGCTCGCCGCGCTGGGCGGCGTTCGGCCGGCTGGTCGCGCGCGTCGACCGAATCCGCGGCTTTGGCGACTTCCTGCACTACCACCTGCTCGCCGCCGGCAAGATCGACGCTGTCCTCGAGTCGGACATCCACGTGCTCGACATCGCGGCGCTCACCGTGATCGTCGAGGAGGCGGGCGGTCGCGTGACGGACCTCGAGGGCAAGTCGATTGGCCTCGGCACGAAAAGCATCCTCGCCACGAACGGCGCGCTGCACGAGGCGATCCTGGAATCGCTGGCCGGCTGAGCGATCAGGCGCTGACGAAAATGCGCTGGCCGTGCCAGGCGAGCTCGCCGACCGGCACTTCGTAGAGCTCGGACAGGTTCGCATCCGTCAGGATCGCCGCCGCCTCTCCGAACCGCCAGCGTCCGTCGCCGAAGAGCAGCAAAGCCTTGTTCGCGCATCGCGCCGCGAGCGTCGCGTCGTGCAGCGCGGCGATCACGAGTCCGCCGCGGCCCGCGCGCTCGCGGAAGATCGCCAGCATGTCATTGCGGTGCCGCGGGTCGAGATGGTTCGTCGGCTCGTCGAGCAGGTACGCCGCCGGGTCTTGGGCGAGCAGCGTCGCGATGTCGAGGCGCCGGCGCTCGCCGCCGGAAAGCGAGTCGACGGTGCGCTCCGAGAGGCCCGCGAGATCGACGGCTGCGAGCGCCTCGCGCGCGAGCGCGAAGTCGGCGGCGTCTTCCCATTGCCAGAAGGGCAGGTGCGGATGGCGGCCGATGAGCGCAGTCTCGAAGACCGTTGAAGGAAACGGGTCTTCCGTGAGCTGCGGCAGGAGGCCGAGCCGTCGCGCGCGCTCGTGGCCCGGATACCCGGCAAGATCGCGCCCGTCAAGCGTGACCGCACCGGCAGACGGCGGCCGAAGGCCTGCGAGTGTGTGCAGCGTCAACGTCTTGCCGACGCCGTTTCGCCCGAGCACGGCGATGAAGTCACCGCCCTGCGTGTCGAGCGTGAGTGCGTGCACGAGCGTGCGTCCGGCGACCGAGACGTCGACGCCGCGGCACTCCAGCCGAAGCTCGTCATCCGGTGTCAGGGCTGCAGCCGCTCGTGCTGCCAAGGCTCGGCCTGAAAGCGGCCGTCGCCGGCCGGCGCGATGACACGTTTCCATCGGGCGCGATCGTGCAGGCGATGCGCGCCTTCGGCCCAGAGCTCGACGGCGGCTGCCCACAGCCGGTATCCACCCCATTGCGCGGGCCGCGGCAGGCGCAGCCCCGGTTCCTGGTCGTCTTCCTGCGCCTTGAACGGATCCGGCGCGCCGAGGCGCTCCGCGGCATCGCGCATGCGCTCGATGAGGAGCTTGCGCGAAGGGATCGGCGCACTCTGCTCGCTCGCGATGGCCGCCAGCCGACTCTGCCAGGAGCGGCTCGCGAAATAGTCGTCGCTCTCGCTCTCGAGCGCGTGCACCACGGGTCCCTCGACCCGGAGCTGCCGGCCGATCGAGTCCCACAGGAATACGACCGATGCCCAGGGATGCGCGGCGAGCTCGCGCCCCTTGCGCGACTGGTAGTTCGTATAGAAGACGAGGTAACCCGGGTCGGAGACAATTTCCTTGCAGAGCACGATCCGCACCGACGGCTTGCCGTCCGCGGCGGTCGTCGCGAGGCTCATGGCGTTCGGATTGCGCTGCACCTGCTCGTCGGAGGCCTGCCGGAACCAGGTGGCCGCGAGCGGCATCGGGTCGGCCGGAAGGGGGTCCGGCAGCGTCTGGAAGGGCGCGTGCATGCCCAAATGGTAGCGCCCCGGCCGGTTAAGCGGCGATTCAGCTTGCCGGGCCGACACTGCCTCCACGCACTCTGTGGAGGAGCCGACATGCTCAAGCAAACCGTATTGGCCGCCTCGCTTGCGGCGCTGCTGGCGGGCCCGGCTTTGGCGGGTGACCCCGGCAAGCGCGACCAGGACGGCATAGCCGGAATGGTGAACCGGGTCAGCCCGAAGAGTTCTCCGGCAAAAAAGCCGGCTAAGGAGCAGAAGAAGGACCAAGGCCAGGCCCCCGTTCAGAACCTCGAACGGATGCCCATGCCGATTCGCGACAAGCGCGACAACTCGCCGCGGGAGGTCGACCTGCGGCGGGACGTGGCGAACCGCGTCTGGCGTGCGGCGGACCATCGCGACAACGATTGGCGAGACGACCGTGACAGGCGCGACCGTGACCATGACTGGCGCGACCGCGATCACAACGGTGACCACGACCGCAACCACGACTGGCGCGACCGCGACCACGACTGGCGCAATCACGACCGCGATCATGACTGGCGTCGCAGCGACTGGCGCGACCATGACTGGCGCCGGGACGACGACTGGCGGCGCCGCGGCTGGGTCTACAACGGCTGGCGCAACGACGGCTGGCGGTATTACCGCTTCAACGACAATCGCCACTGGCGCTACTGTCCGCCGTATCGCTACAGCTTCGACTACGGCTACCGCTCGGGCTACGAGCTCGCCTGGCGTGACTGGCTGAATTACGGCCGCCACGAACATTACTGGCGCCGCAACGCGTTCTTCGGCTACGGCAATGGAAGCCTGTACCGCTCGGGCTATGAGGCCGGGTGGCGCGACGCGGCGTACTACTACGATCGCGGCTATCGCCCGGACTACTGGGGCTACGACTCGCAGGGCGGCTGGTACTTCAGCTTCCGCATCGACGGCTGACGCCACGAAATACCGGCCCGCTTGCGCGGCAGCAGGCGGGCCGGTACACAGGGAAGGTCCGGAGAGGGGAACTGCCGCATGGATCTGGCCGAGCTGCGCGAGCGCCTGACGAGGCTCGATGGGGAGTTGCTCGCACTAATCGCCGAGCGCCAGCGCCTGTCCGAGGAGGTCGCCCGCGTGAAGCGCGAGGCCGGCATCCCGACGCGGGACTTCCAGCGCGAACGCGAAGTGTTGCTGAACGCGCGCACCGCCGCCGGGAAGCTCGGGCTCTCGCCGGCGCTCGCTGACAACCTCCTGCGACTCCTGATCCGCAGCTCCCTCGCGACCCAGGAGCAGGCGCAGGTCGCCGCGCAGGGTCAAGGGGCGGGCCGGCGTGCGCTTGTGATCGGTGGCCGCGGCAAGATGGGACGCTGGTTCGTCGAGTTCCTCCACTCGCAGGGCTACGAGGTCGAGGTCGCGGATCCCGCGGGCGCGCTCGGCGCGCACCCGCACCGCACGGACTGGCAGTCGGACGAGTTATCGCACGAGGTGATCGTGGTCGCGACGCCGCTCGGCATCACGGCCTCAATCCTCGAACAGCTCGCGCGCCATCGCCCGCCCGGGCTCGTGTTCGACATCGGCTCGTTGAAGACGCCGCTGCGCAGCGGGCTCGAGGCGCTCCGCCAGGCGGGTGTGCGCGTATCTTCGTGCCACCCGATGTTCGGCCCCGACACGGATCTACTTTCGGGCCGCCACGTGATTCACGTGGACGTCGGCCGTCCGGACGCGGTCGCCGACGCCCAGGCGCTGTTCGCCTCGACCATGGCTGAGCAGGTGGTCACGACGCTCGACGACCACGACCGGCTGATCGCGTACGTGCTGGGTCTCTCGCATGCGATCAACATCGCCTTCTTCACGGCACTCGCAGAGAGCGGCGAGGCGGCGCCGCGCCTTGCGCGCCTTTCCAGCACGACCTTCGACGCGCAGCTCGCGGTCGCCTCGCTGGTTGCGGGCGAGAGCCCGGCGCTCTATTTCGAGATCCAGGCGCTCAATCAGTACGGCGGCGAGTCGCTCACGGCGCTCGTCGAGGCCGTGACGCGGCTGCAGGCGCTGGTCGTGAACCAGGATGCCGCTGGCTTCGCGCGCCTGATGCGGCGCGGCCAGACATATCTCCAGGATCGCGCGGCGGCCCGCCAGGCCTGACGGATTTCCCCCGACCACGAGCCTCGTTTTGGTGGCCTCGCGGGCCTCGTGGAGGGCTGCACCGGGCTGACCGCGCGCGATGCGCAGTCTGGCTCCCCCGCCAGGCCGCGCCGCCGCCCGGGGCGCGGACGCGCGCTACGCGGCTCGTGTGAACTGGTTCACGTTTCCGGGCGTTCTCAACCCGCGCTGCGGCGGTGCATCAGCCAGAGAAAAAGCGGCACACCGATGAGCGCGGTGAGCGCGCCGACCGGGAGCTGCCGCGGCGCGACGACCGTGCGCGCGGCGAGGTCGGCGACGACGAGGAGCGCACCACCCGCGAGCGCGGCCGCAGGGATCACGGCGCGGTGCGAGGAGCCGACCAGGAGGCGCACGAGGTGCGGTGTCACGAGGCCGACGAAGCCGATGCTGCCCGCGGTCGTCACTGCGGCCGCGGTCATCACGGAAGCGGCGACGTAAATCGCGATGCGCAGGCCTCGCACCGGTACGCCGAGCAGGCGCGCCTGCAGCTCGCCGCGCGCGAGCGCGTCGAGGAGGCGCGCGGCGAGGAGGCAGCCGGGAATCGCGATCAGCGCGAGCGCGAGCAGCCACCAGGGCGTGCGCACGTAGCCAAAATCGCCGAGCAGCCAGAACAACATTCCGCGCAGGCGCAGGTCGTCCGATAGCGAGAGCAGGAGGCTGACGATCGCGCCGCAGCCGGCCGCCACCACGACGCCGGTGAGGAGGAGCCGCGTCGTTGTCCACCCGCCCGGCCCGTGCGCGACCGCGAAGACCAGCAGCATCGCTCCGAACGCGCCGAGCGCAGCGCCCGTATCCACAGCGATGCCGGAGAGCCCGACGAGCATCATGGCGAGCGCGCCGACCGCGGCGCCGCCCGACACGCCGAGCACGTAAGGGTCCGCGAGCGGGTTTCGGAGCAGCGCCTGCATCAGCACGCCCGAGAGCGCGAGCACCGTGCCCGCGCCGAACGCCGCGAGCGCGCGCGGCAAGCGCAGCTCCCAGACGATCGTGCGCACCAGCGGGTCGCCGGCCGCGAGCCGCTCCCAGGGTGCATCGATGCCGGAACTGCCGAATGCGAGCGAGGCGGAGACGGCCGCGATCGCCGCCGCGGCCAGCAGCGCGATCAGCGTCCCAGCGCGCATCCTCCCCATGCGCGCACTGTAGCCGATTAAAATCGCAGCCATGGATCGCGACACCGACTACATCGATGCCGACGGCTACCGCGCGAACGTCGGCATCGTCCTCATGAACGACGACCGCCAGGTGTTCATCGGCGGGCGCGCGGGCGCGCGCGGCTGGCAGTTTCCCCAGGGCGGGATCCGTCGCGGCGAGCGCCCCGAGCAGGCGCTCTACCGCGAGCTGATCGAGGAAGTCGGTTTGCGCCCGGACCAGGTCGAGGAAGTCGCGCGGACGGAAGCCTGGCTGCGCTACCGGCTGCCGCCGCAGTTCGTGCGCCGCGACTCGAGCCCGCTCTGCATCGGCCAGAAGCAGCGCTGGTATCTCCTTAAGCTCGGCGTCGGCGACTCGGCGCTGCGATTCGATGCGACGGAGCAGCCGCCGGAATTCGACCGCTGGCGCTGGGTCGACTGGTGGGACGCCGTGCACGACGTGATCTACTTCAAGCGCCATGTCTACTCGCGTGCGCTGCACGAGCTCGGCCGGCACGCGTTTCCCGAAGGACTTCCGGCGTATCCGCCCTGGTGGCGCGATCGCATGGGTGAGCGCGCGGCGGAGCCGAACGGCTAGAACGGGCGAGCGACGGCGAGCAGCACGATGCCGATGAGCAGAACCGTGGGGATCTCGTTGAACCAGCGGTACCAGCGTGCGCTATGTGCGTTCTTGCCCGCGGCGAAGTCCCGTACCAGCTTGCCGAGCCAGGCGTGGTAACCGATGAGGAGCACGACGAGCGCGAGCTTTGCGCGCAGCCATCCTGTCTCGAGCAGGACCGGCTCGCGCGAGAGCAGCCAGAGACCGAAGCCGGCGGTCAGCGCCGCGCCGATCGTCATGATCGCGAACAGCCGCCGCTCCATGACGCGAAACCGTTCGATGCCGGCGCTGTCGGTCGTCGCGGCGTGGTATACGAACAGCCGCGGCAGGTAGAAGAGGCCCGCGAACCAAGTCACCATGAAGACGACGTGCCAGGCCCTGATCCAGTGCATGTGGCCACGCTCCCGTTCCCGCCGCGATTCTAGCGGGGTCCGGCCTTGACCGAGAAAACGGGCATGGTGGGCTGGAAGATCGCGCTGCTCGTGGTCGCCGTCGCGGCGCTCGCCTGGGGCGCTTTCGAGCTCGGCCGCGCGAGCGCGGGCTACTTCGTCGTGAGCTCGATGCTCGAGCGATTTGACCTCCGCAAGCGCACGCAGGCGCTCGAGTCGGAGAACTCAGCGCTCCGTCACCGCGTGACGGTCGCCGAACTCGGCCAGAAGGTCGACCAACAGGCGCAGACGGACGCGCAGCAGATGATGGGCGAATTGCAGGCCGAGACGGCGCGCCAGAAGCAGGAGCTGCAGTTCTACCGAGGTCTCGTCGTGCGCCAGTATGGCTCCGGCGTGCTGCGCGTCCAGGAACTCCGGGTGCGCGCGGAGGACGAGGAGCGTCACTTCCTCGTCCTCATCACGCTGGTGCAGGCCGCCACGCGCGACACGATCGCGAACGGCACCGTGACCTTCTCAGTCGAAGGCCTACAGGGCAAGGTGCCCGTGACGCTCGCGCTGGCGGACCTCGAGATCGACAAGCGCAAGCAGTTCCCGTTCTCGCTGCGCTTTTTCCAGCAGATCGAGGTGCCGATCGTGCTGCCGGTGGAATTCCAGCCCGAGCGCCTCCACGTAGAGTACCGGCTCGGGCGCAATCCGGAGCCGACGAAGCAAACCTTCGACTGGCGCGTCGAAGGCGGGCCGGAGGCAGCGGCACTTTGACCCCCCGGGCGCGCGGCCCTAGAATCGAGCGGAAATCGGCGGGGCTTTCAGGATGGACATCGACGTGGAATCGGCGCTTGAAAACGACGGGCTCATCTTCACCGACGCGGCAGCCCGCAAGGTGGGCGAGCTGATCCGCGAGGAAGGCAACCCGCGACTCAAGCTGCGCGTGTTCGTCTCCGGCGGCGGCTGCTCCGGTTTCCAGTACGGATTCACGTTCGACGAAAAGGTCGAGGAAGGCGACGCCGAGTTCCCGAACCAGGGCGTGACGCTCCTCGTCGACCCGCTCTCGTTCCAGTACCTCACGGGCGCCGAGATCGACTACCGCGAGGACCTCGAGGGCTCGCAGTTCGTCATCCGCAATCCGAACGCCACCACGACCTGCGGCTGCGGGTCTTCCTTCTCAACCTGAAGTCTTGGAAAAAAGGGACGTTCCCCGATTTCCGAAGGACCGAAGGAAATCGGGGAACGTCCCCTTTTCCCTATTTTCCGCCTGAAGACGCGCCGCTGGCACCGGCGGTCGCGCTCGCGACCTGCACGGCTGGAGCCGCCTCTGCGTCGAGTCGCGCGAGGAGCGGCGCAGTCTGCGCCTTGAAGTCGGCCATGAGGTTCGCCGGAATCGGGTCGGCCTTCGGCATGGTCACCCGCGCCGGATTCTTGTGCACGCCGTTCACGCGATATTCGTAGTGCACATGCGGGCCGGTCGCGAGGCCCGTCATCCCGACGTAGCCGATCACCTGGCCCTGGGCGACATGGTCGCCGACCGAGAGGCCCTTCGCGAAGCGCGACATGTGCCCGTAGAGCGTCGTGACGCCGTTGCTGTGGGCGAGCACGACGACGTTGCCGTAGCCTCCGTTCCGGCCGCGGCTGACGACGCGGCCCGCCCCCGCCGCCTTGATCGGCGTGCC
>Ga0111539_10001703_pt1 | contig 29289 bp, 28 predicted proteins | sample RhiMethybrSRZTD1_FD_79667 | JGI IMG/M metagenome (GOLD analysis project Ga0111539, IMG submission 79667) | Populus rhizosphere microbial communities from Tennessee, USA - Rhizosphere MetaG P. TD hybrid SRZTD1 (version 2) (version 2) | ecosystem: Host-associated > Plants > Roots > Rhizosphere >...
CCTGGCCGTGGGCGCTCTACGAGCCATAGAGGGGCACATTGGCGTCGGCAGTCTGCTCATTATTTTCCTGCTTGGGAACGAGATCTTCCGCCCCGTGCGTGAGCTGGGGCGGCTCTACCACCAGGGCCTGAATGGGGTCTCCGCCGCACAGGGCATCTTCGCCCTCTTCGCTGATCAACCGGAGGCGGTCGAGCCAGCGCACCCATTGGTGCCAGACCGGGAGGCGCTCGCCATCCGCTTCGAGGGGGTAACGTTCGGCTACGACGGTGGCCAGCGACCAGCCCTACGCCAGTTCGATCTCGACGTGGCTGCGGGGGAGACCGTGGCCCTGGTCGGGTCGTCGGGCGCTGGCAAGACGACGGTCTTCAACCTGCTCTTGCGCTCCTTCGACCCCCAGCAAGGGCACCTGCGCATCGGCGGGGTGGATGCCAGGGACATGTCCCTGGCACAGCTGCGATCCCTGTTTGCCCTCGTGAGCCAGGACACTTATCTCTTCCACGCGACCGTGGCCGAGAACCTCCGGCTTGCCCACCCGGACGCGGACCAGGCCACACTTGAGGCAGCAACACGGGCTGCCAACGCGCACGCCTTCATCGCGCGATTGCCCGACGGCTACGATACCGTGGTAGGTGAGCGCGGCCTGCGCCTGTCGGGCGGTGAACGCCAGCGTCTGGCTATCGCCCGAGCCCTCTTGAAAGACGCGCCGATTCTCCTCCTCGACGAGCCGACAAGTAGCGTCGACGCCGAGAATGAGGAGCTGATCCAGGAGGCACTGCGGCGGCTGGCGCACGGGCGCACGACGCTGGTGGTGGCGCATCGCCTGTCCACAGTCGCTGACGCCGATCGTATTGTGGTTTTGGAGGATGGCCGGGTAGTGGAGAGCGGGCGGCACGCGGCGCTGCTCGCGGCTGGTGGAGCATACGCGCGACTTGTCGCCGCGCAGCAGATTGCGGACCTTGAGGCACCGGTCTTCGCAGGAGGTGACGCATGAACGGGCATAGAGCCAGAAGCAATGGACACGTAGCTGCCACGCGCCTCCCCACATTCGCCCGGTTGGCGCTGCTAGTGCGGCCCTGGTGGCGTGGTGTGGTGCTCAACCTGACAGCGGCCCTCTTGAACCAGGGTTCTGGCATTGCTCTCGGGGTGGCGAGCGCGCTCCTGGTCGCCCGTGTGGCTACAGGCATGCGAACCGACGAGCTAGCACCGTATCTCATCGCCCTCGCAGTGCTGACTCTTGCCAAGGCAACCTTCACCTGGCTGGATATGTGGTTCGCCCACAATGTCGCCTACGGCATGCTGGCCTGGCTGCGCAGCAGTGCGTACAACGCGCTCGAGCCGCTGGCTCCTGCCTATACCCTAAAACGCCGGAGCGGCGATGTCGTATCCATGGCCACGGCCGACATCGAGACCATCGAGTTATTTTTCGCGCATACGCTGGTGCCATTGCTGGTGATGATCCTGGTACCCGCGGCGTTGCTCATTGGCCTGGCCGTAGTTGCCTGGCCGTTAGCCGTTGTCCTGCTCCCCTTTCTGGTGCTGGTGGCCAGCCTACCGCTCCTGGGCCGGCGTTGGGTCGATCCGGTCGCAGCCGAAGTGCGTCGCGAGCACGGCCGGGTGAACGCCTACCTGGTGGATAGCATCCAGGGCCTGCGTGAGCTGATTGCTTTTGGCCGCGGTGCAGCCCGTGCTGCGGAGGTGACTGCCAGCAGTGAGCGTCTCGGGGCGGCGCAGCAGCGCTACGCGCGCTTCGTTGGGGCCGTGGGTGGGACGACGGAAACCTGCGTAGCCCTGGGTTCCCTGGCGGTGCTCCTCACCGGTGCCAGCCTCGTGGCCGCCGGCACCGTCGATCGCTACCAGCTACCGCTCATCCTGGTCATGGCGTTCGCTGCCTTTTTACCAGTGATGAACGTGGCCGTAGTGGCACGCAACCTCAATCAGGTGGCCGCTGCCGCACGGCGGTACTTCGAAGTCGTCGATGAGCCTGTGCTCGTCCTGGAGCATACGACCATATCCCCGGCGCCAGTGCCGCCCGCCATTGCCTTTGATACCGTGACGTTTGCCTACCACCCGGACGAGCCCCCTGTACTGCAGGACCTCTCGTTTCACGTGCAACCAGGCGAGACAGTTGCACTGGTTGGTCCATCAGGGGCAGGCAAGTCGACCTGCGTAAGCCTGCTGTTGCGCTTCTGGGATCCACACAAGGGGGCCATCTACATAGGCGGCGTCGACCTGCGTGACTTTCCGCTGGACGACCTGCGCCGCCGCATTGCCATCGTGCAGCAAGACAACTATCTATTCAATACCTCCATCTGGGATAACGTGCGCCTAGGCAAACCGGACGCCACTGACGACGAGATCGAGGCCGCGGCGCGGGCGGCCAACATTCATGATTTCATCATCGGGTTGCCCGACGGCTATGACACGGTGGTAGGCGAGCGCGGCGCCAAACTCTCGGGCGGGCAGCGGCAGCGCCTCGCCCTGGCGCGTGCCTTTCTGAAGAATGCCCCCATTCTCGTGCTGGACGAGGCCACCAGTAATCTGGACAGCGAGAACGAGCGGCTCATCAAGGCTGCCGTGGCCCGTTTGATGACGGGACGCACCACGCTGGTCATTGCGCACCGGCTCTCGACCATTCTCTCGGCTGACCGCGTCGTTATGATTGATCATGGGCAGGTGGTCGCCAGTGGGCGCCACGCTGACCTGGTCGCTGCCGCTGGGCCCTATGCACAGCTCATCGCCGCTCAGAGGCGTCACGTGTGAGGAGGATAGCGACCAACATCTGACAAGATGCGAGGCTGGATGACGCGCCGAGGTGTCTCGTGGCACCAGTGCCTCGCATTGGGAATGCTCTAGGCCAGAGGCCTCTGCATGCTGCTACTCATTAGGAAGGAGAGATTATGCGTGGGGCTCCTCCGAAGCGTCGTGAGGCTGTGGCGGAGCACTGCTGGTTTGATTGGGTCATGGCGGTGCTCTCGGCCTGGTTAATAGGTGGGGCGTTCGTCGACGGCTGGGCGCACACCCATGGGAAAGTCGATACAACCTTTTTTACGCCCTGGCATGCTGCCTTCTACACCGGGTTTCTGGCCGTGGCTGGTGCCCTCGTTGGGGCCCTCGTGCACCAGAGAGCCCGTCGCGGCACGTGGCTGCCGGCGCTCCCCCGAGGCTATAACCTCGCCTTGCTGGGAGCGGTGATCTTTGGTTGCGGCGGGGCGGGCGATATGCTCTGGCATACTTTCTTCGGGATTGAAAAGGATGTCGAAGCGCTGTTCAGCCCTACGCACCTCATGCTTGGCTGTGGCGGCTGGCTCATGGTCGGGGGGCCATTCCACGCCGCCTGGCAACGCCCTCCACCTCCGGAGGAGCGCTGGCACCAGTACCTGCCGTGGCTGCTCTCCCTTACCTGGATGTTGTCCACAGGCACGTTTCTGACTCAGATTGCCCATCCCCTCGTCTATCTCTGGGGGGGTGGCAGGGTCCCCGAGACGCCAGATTGGATGTGGCAGGCCCTGGGCGTGGTCGGCATGTTGTGGGATACCGGCTTCTTGCTGGGGTTTGTCCTGCTGACCATGCGGCGGTGGGTTCTCCCAGTGGGTGCTCTGACACTCGTTATCGGACTCAACGCGGTAGCCATGGGCTTTCTACATCGTGGTGCCTATCCCTTCCCCCCCGTGCTGGCACGGACCGTGGCAGCCCTGGGGGCCGAGGTGGTGTATGCCTGGCTGCAGCCGTCGGTGCAGCGCCCCGGCGCCTGGCGGCTCTTTGCCACTGTCGTCCCCCTTCTCCTCACGACGCTGCACTTTGCGGTGCTTGGACTCACGGTAGGGATATGGTGGTCAGTGCACTTATGGGCTGGGACCATTGTGCTGACGGGCTTGGTCGGCCTGTTAGTCAGCCTGCTGCTCGTGCCCCCACCCTGGCCAGGCAACTCACAGGACGGCAGATACGCAAAACTCTGAAGGGTACCACCCTGGCCTACGCGTCACGCCCCGGATGTGCACGCCTGGAGGGCTAGTCCACATGGCGCTCTAGTGCATTAGATCTGGGCGGGGAGGCTCCTCATTAGTCGCCCCCACGTCTTCCAGGGCGAGGAGCAGGGACCGCAGGAGGGTGCTCAAATGCTCTCGCTCGGTCTCTGTGAGACTTGCTACCAGCTGCGCCTGCGTGGCCCACACCGCGGCGATGACCTCGTCCACAACCTCCAGCCCACGCGCCGTGAGCCCTACGAGGATCCCCCGCCGGTCCTCGGGATCGGGGACGCGGCTCACCAGTCCCGCTACTTCGAGACGATCAAGGCGGTTAGTCATCGCCCCGGACGAGAGCATACAGGCGCGATAGAGGGCCGTCGGAGTGCGCTGGAATGGGGGACCGGCACGGCGCAGGGTGCCCAGGACATCGAGCTGTTCCCAGGCCAGGCCATAGGGCTTGAGGATGGCGTCGACTCGGCGGCGCACGAGGCCGGCGAGGCGCTGGAGGCGACCGAGGACGGCCAGAGGCGAGGGATCGAGGTCCGGGTGGACCTGGTGCCATTCCTCCACAATGCGGTCTAAGGCGTCTTGCTGCATCTTGTCTCGTCCCTCACAGGCAATTATGTCTCTACATGGAGTATCTTTAAGTAAGCATAAGTATGTGCTATTATCTTGACCTGAAAAATTATTGTAGAAAGACGTGTTTCCGGCAAGTATGGTTGCATTCGGTGCTTATTGTGCCCTGTCCCATGGACACGGGAAGGAGACAAGGGAGGAACCATCATGCACTTCACCCATGTACTCGTTCCAACAGACCTGTCGTCAACGGCACCGCACCTGGTACAGTATGCCTGTGAGGAAGCCGTACTCCATCAAGCCAAAGTGACCCTTCTGCACGTTGTGGCGTCTCATCCAGAGACGGCCGTCTACTATGTCTCTGCCCTTCCAAGTCCCGCATTGCGCTTTGATCCGATACTCGGAGGTCCTCTAGGAGTGCCCAAGACACCCCCACCAACGATGATTCTCCATGATCCACAGGAAGAGGCGCTGCAACGCTTGCGGGATCTGATCCCAGCGTCGTACGACAGCGCCTGTGAGATCGTCATAGCGGCTGGGAACCCCGTAGCACTCATTGTGCACATGGCGCGGGCGCGCACCGTTGATCTCATCGTCATGGGAACGCACGGTTATACCGGGCTACGGCACATTCTCTGGGGGAGTGTCGCCGAAAGAGTCATCCGTCTCGCACCCTGTCCAGTGTTGGTCATGCGACACCAGGAGGAGATTGACCAGATTGCCACGACGGCTAGGCGCTATGCCGTCGCCTGTTAGGTATTTTACTCTGCGTCTAGCACGGCAGCTACCGCCACTGTGAAATCTTCGAGCAGCGCCGAGGTCGCCTGCATCCTACGTGTAAAAACGCCATGTTCTACATAGGTGGTCTCTGCCAGGCGTAGTACAAGAATCTGCTCGGTCGCCGGGTTGACAATCCAGTATTCTGGAATCCCAGCCCGGGCATACTCCCGACGTTTGCGTACTAGATCCCGTTGCGGATCATCAGGACTGACCACTTCCAGCACGAGGTCCGCACCAGTCCAGTACCGATTACTGCGGCGGGGATCGGCGGCGGATAACAATAACAGCAGATCCGGCTCACGATACCGACCAGTGCGCACACGCAGGCGCAGCGGCGCCAGGAGGATAATGCCAGCCCCACGCACCGCCAGGAAGGCATACAGGGCGCGGTATAGAAAGAGGACGATCCGCTGATGTGCGTCGGTGGGCATCGGCAGAACCTCGACGTGTCCGTCTGTAAACTCCACCAGGCATCTGGTATGGTCAGTGAGCCACAGATAATCGTCCTCGCTCCACTCGCCCTGGGCCGGAAATAGGAGAGCAACCTCCCAGGCGGGCTCAGCATGATCATCTGGTACAGGCACCGTAATGGTTTTCGTTACCATGGCGACTTCCTTCCCCTCGCTCGAGGCTATCCCTCAGTATAAGGTTCATCCTCCGCAAGGTCAAAACATCGGCCCTACCTTGGCGTATGCTGTGTGGTCAGCTTAGCCCATCAGCTTTGTGCGGATACCTGCCTCACCACTTCAGCCCTGCGATCCAGTTGAGCATAACGGTGATCGGTGGTACGGGGGGCTCTTCGACCAGGGTGTTGACGAGGAAGCGTTGACCGTCGGCGGTGACATCGTATTGATACATACCAGCAAAGAGGCCGGGACGGGAGCGACCGACATTGACGTCGAAGAGCGCTACTGGGACATCTACCTCGAACGTGTGAGTATCGCCTTTGACTGTCACCGCCATCAGTTTTTTGCCGTGCACATCCAGATAAAAGAGCTCTTTTCCGTCCCCCCGCCAACGCGGGTGAGAGCCGCCATGGGTCGAAACCTCCCACTTACCACTGGACGCAGGAAAGCTCTGGACATAGATTTCAGGCTTCCCTGATTCGTTCGAGGTGTACGCAAGCCAGCGCCCGTCGGGGGAGAATTGCGGGTGCTCCTCGCTGAACTCCGTCTGCAAAAACGGGAACGGCTTGCGCTCCCCAAACAGCGGCAATACCCAGAGGTCCGAAAATGTCTTCGGGGCGACGACCTGATAGACAATGAATCGCCCGTCCGCGGACCAGTCCATCGGGTATTTCCAGTCCATTGACCTGAAAAGCGCTGCAGCGCTGCCCGTGCCGCTCGCAGGCTTGTGATACAGGTTGTGCACACCTTCGCGGCTCGAAGCAAAAACGATCTGGCTTCCGTCGGGCGACCACACTGGATACCAGTCCCACGCCTCGTCAGACGTCAGTCGCAGGCTTGTACCACGCGCCAGTTCGACCAGCCAGATATCGCGGTTGCCCGTCTGAAGGTCATCGCGGACGACCGCGACCCGCTTTTCATCAGGTGAGAGAGAGACGCTGCTCTGTATGCCCGCTTGACCGACGAGCCCAAGTTGTTTGCCTCCTCGATCAAACCAGACAAGTTGCCTGTGTTCGCTGGCAACATCCTGATAGGCGAGTGTGCCAGTTTCCGAGACGGAGAAGAGCGACTCTTGGGGTCTTAAGGTGTGTCCCACCCGTTCAGCTATGGGAAACGGCTCGCCCATGACTTGCAGCCTATGCATGTCGAAGGGCTGGGCCATGAGCGTCCGCTGGCGTGTGAAGAGCAGGTAGCCCGGCGGCGCGTATACCGCCCTGCCGCGTATGCCCAGCACCCACTTCGTTTCTTGCGAGTCGAGCGAGCTGACATAAATCCCTGTATGCTCTCGTTGCGCGCTCTCGACGAGATAAATGAAGTGGTGTCCATTCGGTAAGAAGGAGGGGTACATGTGCCTAATTTCCTGACGCGACGCGTCGAGGGTCGTCACCGGCGTCACCTTGCCACCCGACGCTGGTACACAAGACAACCCTTCCAAGTTACTCGGCGCGAAGAGAATCACCCCGTTACGATTCCAAGTGCCGCCTCGATGGGAGAGGACTACTGAAGCCAATGTGTGCACAGGCCAGCCAGAGATTGTCACCGTTTTGAGCGTTTTGTCGTCGAAAAATCCAATGAAGCGACTATCCGGTGACCAGAAAGGAGATATGGCTCCTTCCGTCCCGCGGAGCGGCTGCGCGTCGAGGGAATCAAGCGGGCGGAGCCACAGGAGTGCAGGGTCACCTTCAGGGCGAAGGCCGCTGAAGACCAGATATCGCCCATCGGGAGAAATGACCGGGGTTCTGAATCCAGTCAGCCGCACGTTCTCCGGGAGTGCAATGGTAAAGCGGGTGGACGTCGAAGCTGCCGGCCTGCTTGCCGCAACTATCGCGCCACTGTCGGCTGGTGGCGCGACGGAGCGTTCGAGTGCCGCTGCGGTCTGGAGCCGCTGGCGGAGCCGGCGCACGTCCGCCAGCATCTCGCGCGCTGTTTGATAGCGCTCCTCCCGGTCTTTGGTCAGCGCTTTGGTGACGACCCAGGCCAGCGCTTCCGGCACCTCACCGGCGTAGTGTGACACGGGCGGCGGCTCCCGTTCCAGGATCGTGGCGAGCACGTCGCTCGGTGTCGGACCCTCGAATGGCACGCGTCCCGTGAGCATTTCGTAGAGCACCACCCCGAGGCTCCAGAGGTCGGTGCGGGCATCGACCTGCAGCCCACGCGCCTGCTCTGGTGACATGTACCTGACGGTGCCCAGCACCACGCCCGGGTGCGTCTCGGCCTTGACGGGTCTGAGCGCCGGGGCTGGCGTGCCGTCCATTTGTGGCGTGGTCAGCTTCGCGAGTCCGAAATCCACGACTTTCACGTAGCCGTCACGGCGCACCATGATGTTCTCAGGCTTAATATCCCGGTGCACAATGCCCGCGGCATGCGCGGCGGCCAGCGCCGCCGCGACCTGCTCGGCGACTGTGAGCACGTCCCCGATGGGCACCATATGGCCCGCCATCTGCTGGCGCAGCGTCTCGCCGTCAATGAACTCCGTGGCGATGAAGTGCATGCCGTCTACTTGCCCGATCTCGTAGATAGTGAGGATGTGTGGATGGTTCAACGACGAGGCGGCGCGCGCCTCCTGCTCGAAGCGGCGCAAGCAGTCACGATCGTACGTCAACAAGGCGGGTAGCAGCTTAAGCGCGACCTTGCGTCCGAGCCGCGTGTCTTCAGCCAGATAGACTTCCCCCATCCCACCGACGCCGAGTGTGGCGAGGACTGTGTAAGGGCCGAGCGCGTGCCCCACCGGCACCTCTAAGGGCTGGTCGGCAAACAGTGGGAGGGCGAACTCACATGCCGGCGTCTCAATGAAGCCGGCGTCTTGCTCATACGACGCGATGAGCAACTCTACCTCCCGGCACAACGACTCATCCCCGCCGCAGGCTTCGACGAGAAAGACGGTGCGCTCCTGGGGGGCGCACTCCAGGGTGGACTGGAACAGGTCTTCGATCTGCCGCCAACGTTCAGGATTCATGACTGATCTCACGGCGCAGCCAGGCCTTGGCCATGCGCCAGTCGCGCAGCACTGTGTTGGGCGCGATGTTTAAGACCTGGGCTGCTTCCTCGACGCTCAAGCCGCCGAAAAACCGCAGTTCGACCACCTGGCTTTTGCGCGGGTCCATGGTGGCCAGGCGTTCCAGCGCATCGTCGAGGGCGAGCAATTCCGTCGCACGCGCCTGTGAGACGATTGCCGCCTCATCCAGCGATATCGTGCCCACGCCGCCCCCGCGCTTAGCACGCGTGCGACTACGGGCGTGCTCGATGAGGATTTGGCGCATGAGCCGTGCAGCGATGCCGAAGAAGTGGGCCTGATGCTGCCAGCGCACCTGGTTTTGATCCACGAGTCGCAGGTACGCCTCATGAATCAGGGCGGTGGTTTGCATCGTGTGACCGGGGCGTTCCCGACGCATATACCGGTGAGCCAACTGGCGCAGTTCCGTATAGACCACGGGCATCAACCGGTCGAGAGCCGCTTGATTGCCGTTGCCCCAGTCCACGAGTAGTTGGGTGACTTCTTGAGGTGGCAGCGAGGGTATCGGCATCCAAAACCCCTCCTTGCAAATGGCCGGAGTCTTGTAGGATGCGCCGCATTATAACACTTCGTGATGTAGAAGGACATTCTGCCATACTGCTGGGGCGCAAAAAAAATTTTTCCAGGTGTGGTGGTTTTCCGAGGTGGTTGTCGCATGTAGAGCTGAGGGTGGCAAAAGAGGTATGGACGAGTTACAAGTTACGCAGAGGGGAAAGGATACTACAATGACACGTGCACAAGTATCGTTTGTCGCTGCAGTGGTTGGATTGTTTTGCTCCCTGGTCTTATATGGCTGTGGTGGTGGAGATGACGATAATTCCGATTTTCCTGATGTGCGAGGGGTGTATCGGGGGACATCCACCCAGACAAACAGCGGCTGCAGCAATCCGGCGAACAATGGCACCTCTACAGATGCTAACGCCACGGTGAACATCTCGAGTCAGAGCGGAGCAAATTTCAGTGGTACCGCACAGGGTACCGCAGGCAATACCGTCAGTATTACAGGACAGGTAACCACGGACGGCAGCTCGAGTGGCACCATCACGTTCGCGTCTGGTGGCGCCGCTTTTCAGGGGGACCTTTACCGGGACACTGGCCGGCAACACGCTGACCGTGAATTCCTCTGGACGATTCACGGCCGGAGAGACGTGTGTATTCCAGCTGCAGTTTACTGGCACACGTCAATGACCTCATAACCCAAGCCCCGCAGGCGTAGCGGCGCGGCTGCGAGCGCTGGACAGGCCACCTAGGATGGCGTATGGTAGGGGAAATGTTAGGAGGCCAAAAGATACTCGATGACCGGGGACAGCGGCAGTGACTCCTGTTGTAGAGCTAAGAGCAGCCCGCAAACACTACGGCACCGTCGAGGCGCTGCGGGGCGTCGATCTCTGCATCCGGCCTGGGGAGGCCGTAGCGCTGCTCGGCCCGAACGGCGCCGGCAAGACGACTACCATTAGCCTTATGCTCGGTCTGCGCCGCCCGACCTCCGGTAGCGCGCGCCTCTTCGGCCTGGATCCTACCAATCGCCGCGCCCGTAGCCGTGCCGGCGTTATGCTGCAGGAGTCGGGCGTGATGGGTGTGCTGACGGTCCGTGAGACTGTCCGCCTCTTCCGCTCATATTACCCGTGCCCGCTGCCCCTGGCGGAGGTCCTGGCCCTAGCGGGGCTTGAGGATGTCGCGGACCGGCGTGTGATGCGGCTCTCGGGCGGGCAACGCCAGCGGCTCTACTTCGCGCTGGCGATCTGCGGTGACCCAGAGGTGCTCTTCCTCGACGAGCCCACCGTAGGCATGGACGTCGAGGCGCGTCGTGCCTTCCTCGCTGGCATGCGCACGGCCTCCAGTGCTGGCAAGACGATCGTGCTAACCACTCACTATCTAGAAGAGGCTGACGCGCTCGCCGAGCGCATCGTAGTCATCGACCGCGGTGTCGTGCTCGCCGATACCTCGCCGCAGGAGCTGAAGGCGCGTGTCGCCAGCAAGAGAGTCAGCTTCCGTGTCGCCGTTCCCCTGGGCGACGACGCACTCGCCGGCCTGCCGGTCATGAGCATCCAGTGCTCTGGGCAGCACGTCCGGCTGCTCAGCAACGAGCCTGAGACGGTCCTGCGCGTCTTGTTCGAGCGCGGTGTGGCCATCGCCGACCTGGAGGTCACCGGGGTTGACCTGGAAGATGCTTTCCTGGCGCTGACGCGTCGCGAGGAGGAGCAATGAGGCGTACCAGCGTGGCTCCGTTCGGCCGCATGCTCCTCATGCAGACGTGGAGCCGGCTGCTGTGGTTCTGGCGGATTCCTGCCTGGACCGTCTCGAGCCTGGCCATGCCGGTGTTTTTCTTTACTTTCTTCGGTCTCCGCTTCGCACACCTCACCGACGCCAGCGGATTCAGTACGGGCGCCTATTTTCTGGCGTCATTTGGCGCCTACGCTGTGGGACAGGTGATGGTCTTCTCCTTCGGCATCGGGGTCTCGACCGAACGCATGCTGAAGCAGGACCTGCTCATGCGGGCGACCCCACTGCCGCCGATCGTCCACCTGCTGGCGCGGAGCCTGAGCGCACTCCTGTTTGCCCTCGTCGCACTCATCGGGCTGATTGTGTATGGAGTCATCGTGGGCGGTATCCGCGAGGAGCTGAGTGTGTGGGCGACGGTCGTCATGCGGCTGCTGGCTGGCTCGCTGCCGTTCATTGCTCTCGGCTTCGCGATCGGCTACCTCGCTGGCAATGCAGCCCCAGCGGTGGCGAATCTCATCTACGTGCCGCTGTCGTTTGCCTCGGGACTGTTCATCCCGGTCTCGCAGCTCCCATCGTTCGTCCAGCCGGTAGCACCGTACCTCCCCACCTACCACTACGGCCAGCTCGCCTGGAGTGCGATCGGCGCGCCATCGGAACCCGTGGCCACAAGCCTCGCCTGGCTCACGGCGTACATGGTGCTATTCCTGGCACTTGCGGTCAGGGCCTACCGGCGGGAAGAGCAGCAGAAGTTCCTATGATCTCTATCAGCCTTCGTGATACCAATACTCCATCAATGCAGGGGTATTGAAGGTCAGTACTTATCCAGAGGGCTCGTGTGGAGAGTAGCCCCTGTAGGGAGGGTATGGTATAAGGGTGATGGATACCCGTGGTACAGGCACAATCGCCCAGTGGCCCCATGAGCCAAAGTAACACTGGAAGAATATCTTTCGATTTCATACATTATTGTCGTTGAGTCCTGTGAGACCTGTCTGCAGTGAACTGTGATACGGCTAGAACGGAGTGGAGCTATGGCTTTCTTGAACGCTCTCGCAGGTGTGTTTCGACAGCGCCCCATGATACAAGCAACTGGCACTACGATCTCCGCCGCGGACACGACCTACGCCTCCAGGGCCACCACCGGAGCCGTGGCAGGAGGGCCGCCACCGGCTGCAGGGGCACTGGACACCAGTCCCCAGATAACGACAGAGGAGTACGAACCCAGCACCCAAGAAAAACAGCTCATGCTCCATTTGAGCAACGTTTCGCATGGAGTCAACCACTTCCAGAACCAAATGATGACCATGTTGTGGCCCTCCATTATGGCAACCTTGGGGATGAGCTACACCGAGGTGGGTTTCCTCTCAGCTATCTGTTCAGTGCTCAACAGCATCTGCCAGGGCGCGTACGGGTTCTTAACGCCCTTTTTCTCGCGCTGTAAGCTCCTAGGGTTGGGCAATCTCGGCATCGCGTTGGGCACGCTGATGAGTGGCTTGGCCGGTTCTTTCCCCATGCTGGTCGTGGCCCGAGGCGTCGCGTCCGTAGGCTCGAGCGCCCAGCACCCGGTGGGCTATAGCATTCTCGCGAGTTACTTTCCAAAAAATCGCGGTGCCGTGATGGCGCTGAATACCAGCGTTTCCAACGTCGGGACACTGATTGCGACGCCCCTGGCAACCGCCATGCTATTGGTCATGGGCTGGCGTCAGATCTTCTTTGCGGTGTCGCTTGTCAGCGTCATCATGGGCCTGGTGTACTTCTTTTTCCGCGATTATAGTGCACCGAACCGGGTGGGCTCTGGCCAGTCCCGACTCGCCCAGGGTTTGAAGAGTTACTGGAGAGTGCTGAAGAACCGCAATATGCTGATTATCGCCCTGGTGTTTATGGTCGGAGGCGCCGGCCGTGACGGCGGCGTGAACCAGATCTACTTCGCGCCGCACCTGGCCAACGATTTTGGCTATTCTCAACTGATCATTGGCGTCCTGATTACCGCCATTAGCCTCGGCGGCGTCGTAGGTCCCATCTTCTTCGGCTGGCTTTCGGATAAGTTTAGCCGCGTGCGTATGCTGCAGATATCGCTGGCGCTGTCCTGCGTGGGTTCCCTATGGGTCGCCCATCTAGGGCCTGGTGAAGTGATGCTATTCATCAGCCTGCTGCTCTACAGTGCCTTCACCTCGTCGCGTGGGACCCAGACACAGGCCATCGTCGCCGATGCGGCCACTGATCAAGACCGCGATGCCGCCTTTAGCATGTACTTCCTGTTGGGGTTCATCTCCCAGCCTTTCTGGGTGCTGGTCACTGGGTACCTCATGGACAAAGCGGGCTTCGCGACCGCGCTGACGTTGCTGAGTGTCACATACATTGTTGGAATTTTTATTCTGTCCTTCATGAAGGACGAGCCCAGCACCGCCAGACAATCTGCAGCTTGACATCCTCCCCGGTCTCAAGGCCGAGATCCCCGCTCCAGCTGACCTGGAGGTGTTCGCCGGCACGCCGTGGCAATGCGTGTGGCCATGGCGTCGCTGGCATGCGCCAGCCGCAGACGACGCCCGTGCGTCATGTTGTCGATGTAGACTGCGTGATTTCACACAGGTATTCCACATGCAATGTTGTACTTGCCTCGCAGTTCGATACCAGTTGATCTCCACAATGAGAACTGCTGGTGCCCATGAACGACGTGTTGACGACAACGCTGAAGGCAGTTAGAATGAATACGCTGGCAGATAGTCTGAGCTTCTGCAGCCACAAAGGTACTCCCTAACTGCTCCTGTCGCTCAGCATGAGAACTGGCTGTGCGCAGGGTCGAGCTTGAAATTTCACGTTCTCTAACTTGCAGCACACCTTTGCGAGCCGTCTGGTGATGGCTGGAGTGGACTGCCCAACGGTGCAAGAACTGATGGCCTATAAAGATATCACGATGACGCTGCGCTATACGTATTTCTCTAACGATCACCCGCAGTGTGCTGTCAGGGTGTTTGCATGGGTTGAGGATGAAGTCCTAGTAATCTTCACACCAGCTCGTGTCAGGGATGTTGCTCTATTTCCATACGTATCTGATTTTAAGTTGGGCCGCTAGCTCAACTGGCAGAGCAACGGACTCTTAATCCGTAGGTTGAAGGTTCGATTCCTTCGCGGCTCATTCTGGCTGCCTGGTGGAATTGGTAGACACGCTAGCCTTAGGAGCTAGTACCCTTGCGGGTGTCCGAGTTCGAGTCTCGGGGCAGCCACCTGGGTGTCCGCATTGGGGTAGGAGCGGGAAGCAATAGGGATCAAGGATAATGAAAGTTGAGATAGAGCATGTAGCTACCTGTGTGCGGCGCTTGACGATCGAAGTCCCGGCCGACAAGGTAAATCACGAATTTAGTACTATTTACAACGATTTGCAGCAACGTGTTCGCATGCCGGGTTTTCGTCAGGGCAAAGTGCCGCGCCGGTTATTGGAAAGTTATTATCGCCAGTCCGTTGAGCAAGAAGTCCTGCGCAAGCTTGTGCCTGAAGCCCTCTCCGAAGTCCTGATCAAAGAAAATGTTGCATCGGTTGGCGAGCCTCAGATCGACCAGATTGCCCTCGTCAAAGGTCAACCCTTGCGCTTCGTTGCCACTACGCAGGTCATTCCTGATTTTACGCTTACGGACTACCAGGGATGGCAATTTGTGCGCCGTATCCCGGAGGTGACCGAGGCCCAGATCGACCAAGCACTCGAAACTATGCGGGCGCGCCAGGCGATCCTGCAGACGGTAGAGGGCCGGGCGGTGCGTGAGGGGGACGTGGTTATCCTTGACTATACCGGCTCTCTAGATGGGCAGCCTATCCCAGGTTTCACTGGTACCAAGGTGTCAATTGAGGTTGGCAGTGGGCAGTCCTTCTCAGAGATTGAGCAGGGGCTGGTCGGGATGGAACAAGGCAGTGCAAAGGTGATTCCGGTACAGTTCCCGGAGGATTTCCGCAATACGGCCGTAGCCGGCAAAGTGGGGCACTGCCGGGTAGTGGTGACGGAAATCAAAGAAAAACACCTTCCAGACCTCGATGATGACTTCGCCCGTGGGGTATACGACGATGTCGATTCGCTCGCAGCCCTACGCACAAAATTAGGGCAGGAACTCGAGCAAGTCGCCCGGCAACGAGCGGATGCCGGGGTGCAGCAGGAGATTTTAAAGCAGCTCGTCGTCGCCCATCCGATTGAAGTGCCCGAGGTACTTCTCAACGAGGAACTACGACGTGTCTATCTCCAGCACAAGCGTCAAGAGAGTGGTGGACAATTGACAGAAGCTGACTACTATGTTGCCCCAGAGAGCCTTCGTGAGCCTTTTGGCGAACAGGCTCTTGAAAGTGTGCGTGGGCAATTGATTCTGCGTCATATTGCTACGGCGGCTGAGATCACAGTAGACGCGACGGAGGTGGAGGCAGAAGTGGCAGCCCTGGCGGCGCGGGCGGCGCAAAATCCTGAAGCATTAAGAAGAACTATGGAGCGCAACGGGACTTTGCGTGCCCTTGAAGCCAGTCTATTGGAAGCTAAAGTCTTTGCAAAGGTCATGGCGGATATGCATATTACCGATACAATAGTGAGTGAGGATACAGCGGTATCCCAAGCGTAGTGGGTGTGGCTACGCCCACGCGAAGGAGGAACGAGGCGTATGGCACTAGTGCCAATGGTCGTTGAGCAAACGAATCGCGGCGAGCGGGCGTATGACATCTATTCACGTCTCCTCAAAGACCGTATTGTCTTCTTAGGAACCCCGATCAATGATATGATTGCGAACCTCATCATTGCGCAGTTGCTGTTCCTAGAAGCCGAGGACCCCGATCAGGACATTTCTTTTTACATTAATAGTCCTGGTGGTTCTGTGACAGCTGGGCTCGCGATCTACGATACCATGCAGTACATTCGACCCGGTGTCTCAACCATTTGTATTGGCATGGCGGCGAGTGCCGCCGCTCTCCTGTTGACTGCCGGGGCTGCGGGCAAGCGTTTTGCGCTGCCGCATTCCACAATTATGATTCATCAACCGCTCGGAGGTGTCCAGGGACAGGCGACCGAGATCGAAATTCACGCCCGTGAGATTCTGCGTATGCGAGAGGTGCTCAACGATATCTTGGTACACCATACAGGCCAACCCAAATCCAAAATCGCTGAAGATACCGAGCGCGACCGCTTTATGACACCAGATGAGGCGCGGACATACGGCTTGATCGATGAGGTCATCGTGTCGCGGAATGGCAAGAATAAGCGTATAGCAGCAGCTACTCCGACCAAAGAGTGAACTGCTCACATCCATACGCCCCAGGCATATTCAGACATCTCCGGTGCAAGAGGGAGTATTCATGCCGCGGAAAGATCCACAGGGAGACGTGCTGCGCTGCTCGTTTTGTGGCAAATCTCAGGAAGAAGTCAAAAGGCTCATTGCAGGACCAGCGGCATATATCTGCGATGAGTGTATTGATTTATGTAACGATATTATTCTTGAGGAAGGTGCCGCTGAGCAAAGCAAGGGCCACAGGCGTCTGTTGACGCCCAGAGAGCTTAATCAAAAGCTTGACGATTATATCATTGGCCAGATCAAGGCCAAAAAGATTCTCTCGGTTGCCGTCTACAACCACTATAAACGTATCGAGGCCAATGCTGTCCGAGGTGAAGTAGAGCTGCAGAAAAGCAATGTGCTCCTCATTGGTCCAACAGGCTCTGGGAAAACTCTCTTGGCACAAACGTTGGCGCGCATCTTGGATGTGCCCTTTACAATAGCTGACGCCACCACGCTGACAGAGGCAGGTTACGTTGGCGAAGATGTCGAAAATATTATTTTACGCCTCTTACAAGCAGCAGATTACGATGTCGAGCGCACTGAAAAAGGTATCATTTACATCGATGAGATCGATAAAATCAGCCGCAAGTCCGAAAACCCCTCCATCACTCGTGATGTCTCCGGTGAGGGCGTGCAACAGGCGCTCTTGAAGATCATTGAGGGGACAGTCGCCAGTGTGCCGCCACAGGGGGGGCGCAAACATCCCCACCAAGAGTTTCTGCAGGTGGATACGACGAATATTCTCTTTATATGTGGTGGTGCGTTTCATGGTTTGGAGAAGATCATTGAGCGACGTATCAGCAAGCGCACTATGGGGTTTGAAGCGCAGTTGTATACACGTGACGACAAACCCTTGGGGGAGCTTCTTGCCCAAGTTCAACCTGAAGATCTCCTGAAATTTGGGTTAATTCCAGAGTTTATTGGGCGTTTACCGATTGTGGCAACCCTGGAGGAGTTGACGGAAGAGGACTTTGTACGTATTCTGACTACCCCCAAAAATGCCCTTGTCCGGCAGTATCAGAAATATTTTGATTTTGAGAAGGTCAAGCTCAAATTCACCGAGGCAGCCCTACGGGCCATTGCCCAGGAAGCCTTACGCCGCAATACAGGAGCGCGTGGTCTGCGTTCGATTATGGAAGAGATCATGCTTGACACTATGTACGAATTACCCTCGCGTAATGATGTACAAGAATGTATGGTAACCGAGGAGGCGGTAGCACGGCGCCAACAACCGGCTTTGCTCTATAAACAAGCCAGTTAGCCAGGCAAGTGGCGGGGTTGTTTTTCTCTTGACAAGTGGTATTACCAACGGTAACCTCAGCCACTTATTATTACATAGGCACGTAGCTCAGGGGGAGAGCGCTTGCTTGACGCGCAAGAGGTCGGCGGTTCAAAACCGCCCGTGCCTACTTCCCAATGGCGTGTGGCAACGTCAGGCTTGATGAACGCCCGTGAGGGCACAGTAGGAGGTGAAAGCCTATTGCTAAGCAACAACGCGTCAATGAGTTGATCCGTGTCCGTGAAGTGCGTGTCGTAGGTCAAGATGGTTCCCAGTTGGGGATCATGGTGACAGCAGAGGCGCTGCAGTTAGCAGAAGAGCAGGGCTTTGATCTGGTGGAGGTTGCTCCGAACGAGAAGCCACCTGTGTGCCGGATCATGGATTATGGAAAATACAAATATCAACAAAGCAAGCGGCTTCAGCAAGCTAAGAAGAAGCAAAAAGTTGTCTCAGTAAAAGAAATTAAGCTGCGACCAAAAACTGAGGAGCACGATTACCAGTTTAAGAGTCAGCATGTACGTCGCTTCTTGCAGGATGGCCACAAAGCAAAAGTGACTGTGGTCTTTCGCGGTCGTGAGATGGCACACACAGAACTTGGGCGGCGCATGCTTGATCGCATTGTTGAAGATATGGGCGATATTAGTACAGTAGAGCAGACGCCACGTCAAGAAGGCCGGAATATGTCAATGGTTTTAAACCCACGCTCTTCCTAGACTTGGTTTCTCGTCATGTTGCAGCCCTCGATACGTCAGTATAGGGGCTTCTGAGAATTTAGGGTTATTCAATGCCAAAAATGAAAAGTAATCGGAGTGCAGTCAAGCGCTTTCGGCTCACGGCAACCGGTAAAGTACGGCGTAACCAGGCTTTTGTCCGCCATATTCTCACAAAAAAGACACGGAAACGGAAGCGTACTCTACGTCACACGACACTTGTGGCGGCTGCTGACGCACGGCACATAAAAAGACTCCTGCTCGCCTAACCCGTCTTCTGAGAGCCCATGTCCTTGTCTGAAGGGAACCTATTATGCCACGAGCGGCCAGTGGGCCAGTGACAACACGACGTCACAAACGTCTGCTAGACCATGCGAAGGGGAATCGTGGAGCGCGCGGGAAGCTGTATCGTAGGGCCCGCGAAACAGTGGAGCGTGGGTGGAAGTTTGCCTACCGCGACCGGAAAGCACGGCAGAGGAGCTTTCGCCAACTCTGGATTATACGTATTAATGCTGCAGCACGTCTGCATGGTCTTTCCTACAGTAAGTTCATGGCTGGATTGAAAGGGGCACAGATTGCCCTGGATCGCAAGGTATTGGCAGATGTGGCTGTACATGACCCGGAAGCCTTTGCCCGAGTTGTCTCCCTAGTTAAAGGGCATCTGCACCAGACTGGGGAAGCCTAGTAGGTTTCCTCTGCATACTGCCAGGGGAGGGCATATTTTACACGGCTGCCTGTTGGTATGCTTCCCTGTTGCTCTCATCACTGCGATGTCATCCTGAGGCCTCTTCGTTTCTGTGTATCTTAGCAGACCGCTAGTGGCATCTTCACTCTTCGGTAGCTACAGGGCTATCGTCCGCAAGGTTGCCTCATGGATATAGCAAGACTTGAGGCTCTGGAAAGACAGATCGCGCAATTGATCCAAGCCTTTATACGGATCAAGGAAGAAAATACGCATCTGACGCAGAGGCTTGCCCAACTCCAACAAATGTTACACGATCAACAACACAGCCTGGAGCGTTGGCAAGCTGACCAAGAAGAACTCGCCTCCTTGCGTACCGTTACCCAGACCTTACAGCAGGAGCGTGAACTTATTCGCACCAGACTGGAAGAATTGCTGGTCATCGTGAAACGCTTAGAGAGGTTCTCTCACACACCGAGTGATTCGCACGTCTAAATTCCTCAGAGGCATGGCTATGGCGGAAGATGTTGAGGTAGAAATTTTTGGCCAGATTTTTCGTGTTGCAGCTGGGGATGCGGCGCCTGCCTATATCCAACGTCTCGCCTATTACGTCGACGAGAAAATGCGTGCGATTGCCTCTGCGACAAAAACCATGCCCCTGAATCGCATGGCGATCTTGACCGCTCTGAATATTGCTGATGACCTCTTCAAACTCCGTGACTCCTATGAGCAATCGGCCCGCCTGGTCGATGCGAAAACCGAGCAGCTCATTTCTCTGGTACACGAACAATTGAGTCATGAGTAAAGGGCGTACAGTCTACAGGCTGACGCACTCCGGACGCCTAGGGTTTTCCTTGCGTCCGGGTGATACATCTGTTACAGTAGCTTCTGTGACCCCAGAGTTCGGCGAGGGTCTGGCTTCGTGGTGGAAAAGTGTACCCGAGGCAGGAGCAGTTTGCTTAGCCAGGTAGAGAGACTCGCCACATAGCGTTAGTGAAGAACATAGAACTCCTGTTGTATGCTCATTTTCTTCTGCGCTTTTATGCAGCAGGAAGACGGAGAAGAGCATAGGGAGACTTTCTTGTTATTGATTAAGGCTTGTTCTTGCTGAGGACGAGATGTATTACAAAAAAGGTCAGTTCCAGGAAATACAACAGCTATGATGGATTGCCATGTATGCAGAGACTACTAGCCCATGATCAGATGTATGGTGCGCATCGACTACATGGCGCGACTCATATAAATAATTCGTATTGTCCCTTGCCAGAGGCCTTATGGCTCTGGTCAGTGGACTGACCAGAGCCATAAGGTTTTTCGTCTTCAGAGCGTAGAGTTGTGCACGCGCGTCTAGTCTGTCTCCTCTGTTAAGCCTTCAGTCTATCCTTCCTCGTGGCCCGCGCTCTACAAGGCGGGGTATGATCTACCCCCATAGGCGTTATGCTTACGAAAGCAGAGTTGCGTGAGCGTCTCCTGGCGCAGAGGGCGATGCGCACGCCGGCAGAAATCGAGCAGCACAGCGTGGTCATTGCCGCATATGTGTGCGCCTTGCCGGCTTTCTGCGTCAGCCATACTGTTATGGTGTATATGGCCCTCCCGCAGGAAGTCCAAACGAGGCAGATCATTGCCCAGGCGCATCAGGCCCAGAAGCGGGTGGCCGTGCCAGTCATTCGTGGGCAGGAGCTCGTAGCGGTAGCGCTCAGCGAGGCTCCGGCGCAACTGCGGCGCGGCCGTTTTGGTATTCTGGAACCATGCGGGACTCTGCACGTTATCCAGCCCCAGGAGATTGGTTGCATTGCTGTACCTGGGATTGCTTTTGATGCGCGTGGTGGACGTCTGGGCTTCGGCAAAGGGTATTATGATCGTTTTCTCAAGCAGTTACCTGCGACAACGCACAGGTATGGTTTGGCATTTGGCATACAGATGGTGCCATGCGTGCCTCAAGCACTGCATGATGTCTGTATGCATGGCATTGTGACAGAACACGGCTGTATCCCCTGTAGGCATGCTCTACCATAGGGGAGGGGACTTCGAAGCCGGCAGGGGAAAGGAGAATTGTGTTGCACTCTAGTGTATTCATTAGCGCCGTGATTATGATTGCGGCAGCCGTGGTAGGACTCCTCGTCGGTTATATAGGACAGCGCGTCGCTACCCAACGGCAGCGACGTGAGACAGAAGAGCATACGCGTCGCATATTGCACGATGCGGAAAAAGAGGCCGAGAATAAGAAGCGTGAGGCGTCCCTCGAAGCGCAGGCCTCGTGGTACCAGGCCAAGGCTGGCATCGAGCAGGAAGCCGCCGCAACGAAGCTTGAGCTCCAGCGTTTGGAGAAAAAGATTCTCCTCCGCGAGGAGAATCTTGAACGCAAGTTCGAGCATCTTGAAGAGAAAGAACAGGCCCTTCAACGCCGTGACTACAGCCTGATCGAGCGCGAGGAACTCTACGCGCGCAAAGAGCAGGACCTCACCACCCTGCTGGCGACCCAGAGGCATACCTTAGAGCAGATGGCCCATATGACTGCTGCCGAAGCGAAGCAGCAACTCATAGATCGCATGCTCTCCGACGCCCGTGCGGATGCTGCCGAGAAGCTCCGCCGTACCGAAGAGGAGGCCAAGGAACTTGCACGCAAACGGGCGAGCTTTTATACAAGTCTGGCCATCCAACGCTTTGCTGCTGACCACGTGGTGGAAAGCTCAGTCTCTGTCGTGACGCTGCCGAGCGAGGAGATGAAGGGCCGCATCATTGGCCGGGAAGGGCGTAATATTCGTGCCTTTGAAACGGCGACAGGGGTCGACCTCATCATTGACGACACCCCAGAAGCCGTCATTATCTCAGGCTTTGACCCGATTCGCCGTGAAATCGCCCGGCTGGCACTGGAGCGTCTGCTGGCTGATGGTCGCATCCATCCAGGACGTATTGAAGACGTGGTGGAAAAGGTCAAGAAAGAGATGGCCAATACCCTCAAGGAAGAAGGTGAGGCCGCGGCCTTCGAAGTGGGGGTTGAGGATCTCCATCCAGAAATTGTCAAACTCTTAGGGCGCTTGAAGTACCGTACGAGCTATTCGCAAAATGTTCTCCAGCATGTCAAGGAAACGGCGTTCCTGGCCGGCATTATGGCCGCCGAACTCGGAGCGGACGAGCGCTTAGCGCGACGGGCAGGATTGCTCCATGATATCGGCAAAGCTGCCGATCATATGACGCAGGGCACGCACGTGCAAATCGGCCAGGAGATTGCTAAAAAGTACAGTGAACCCGACGTGGTGCTGAATGCCATTGGGTGTCACCATGAGGATGAGGAGCCGCGCTATATTGAAGCCATCCTGGTGGCTGCCGCGGATGCCTTGTCGGCGGCACGTCCTGGGGCGCGACGGGAGATGCTGGAAGGCTATATCAAACGTCTCCAGAAGCTGGAAGAAATTGGTGACTCTTTTGCCGGTGTCGAAAAAACCTATGCAATCCAAGCTGGACGCGAAATTCGTATTGTGGTCCAGCCTGACCAGGTGAATGATGCCGAAGCTACTTTACTCGCACGGGATGTGGCGAAACGCATTGAGCAGGAGATGGTCTATCCCGGGCAGGTCAGGGTGACGGTCCTGCGTGAGACGCGGGCGACGGAGTATGCCCGCTAAACAGCGTGTCAGGAGATACCTGGGGCCCCCAAAAGGTCCTGGAGTTGGATCACGAGTTGCTCAAAGGTCAGTGGGGCATTGACATTCATGGCCAGATAATGTCGCAGTTGCTCAAGCAACGCAAAGAGATTGAGGAGAGGCTCAACAGCCACAGCACTGGCCAGGCTCCCCAGCTCTGCTTGCAAATCACCATTGTACAGCGGGATCGTCGAAGTCACCTTCAGCATCACGAGGTCGCGACAGAACAGGGAGAGCCAATGCAGAATCTCCTCGCACTGCTCGCGTGACCCAGCCCATTGTCGGGCCAGGAGAAAGAGCGGCATACTTTTGGTGTGGCCGCGCTCCTGCAGCAACGTGTAGGCGTTTTGCCGCCTGGCGAGCACCTGGCTGATCTCGGCCTGCATCCAGGCATCGACGCGTCCTTCGGCAAGGGTTGCTACAAGGGTAGCAGTAGGTTCGTCTACCCCTTGTTGGAGCAGAATCGCTCGAATGTGGGGAGGGGCCAGCGGACGAAAAGGGATCTGTTGACACCGGGAAATAATGGTCAATGGCAACGCATCTTTTTTGCTCGTCAGGAGGAGTAAAAGCGCACTTGCTGGCGGTTCCTCTAACGTTTTCAGAAGAGCATTGGCTGCAGGAGGTGTCAAGCTTTCGCAGCCATCAATGATGACGACAGTACGTTGACTTTCATAAGGCCTGAAGCCGAGTTGGCGTTGCATGGCACGAATATGCTCAATGCGAATCGACGTACCCTCGGGGTTAATCACGACGACATCCGGGTGATTGCCGGTAGTCATTTTATGACAGGAAGCACACCGGTCACAGGCCTCAGCAGTGGTGCCTTGGCATACCAGGGCTTTGGCGAACTGCAACGCCGTGAGCTTTTTCCCAACTCCGCTTGGACCATAGAAGAGATAAGCATGACCAAGACGGGCACTTACTAAGGCTTTCTGAAGCAATGAGAGGGCATGCTCTTGACCAAGAATCGCGCTAAATGCCACAGGTGCTCCTTGTACTGCAGTTCTTGGGTACCAGGCTGGTAGCATATCATAGGGGAGAGGTATCTGTCATCCCTGCGCTGGGTGTGATACTGTTCGAGATCCTAGTTCACATACGAGAGAAGAGCGTGTTTGCAGGCTGTATGCTTAGAAAGCAGTCGTATTGCCTGGTATGGAGTGCTACAATAGACAAAGAGTACCGAGGAGTTGGACATAATATAAGGACAGTAGTGTAGGGGCATTGAGGTGATGTGAAGAAGGGTAGCGTGTATGCGAGAACCTCTGGGTTCTGAAGGACTGGATGAGCGCACGCGAAATATTTTAATGGCCGTTATCCACAGTTTTATTCATACAGGTGAGCCAGTCGGATCGCGGACGATCTCAAAACGCTTCGATTTTGGTATCAGTCCGGCCACGATTCGCAATATCATGTCTGATCTTGAAGAGCTAGGCTTTCTGGAACAACCGCACACCTCCGCCGGACGCATGCCGACAGATCAGGGCTATCGTTTTTATGTCGATAATCTCCGTGGCATCGAAGTGCTCAGCGCCGAGGAATCAGCCCTCATCTCACGGCGCTATGCACCGTATCATGGGGAAGTAGATGAGGTCATGACTGCTACTTCACGGTTGCTGTCCGAGATCTCGCGCTATGCTGGTGTCGTGCTCCATATCTTTTCGATTACAATCTTTAAGCGTATTGAGTTTGTCAAGATTCGCGGTCGGCAAGTCTTGGCGATTTTTGTTATGGAATCAGGAATGGTGCATAATAAGCTTATCATGCTTGATGAGGAGATAACCCAGGAGGAGCTGTATCAGATCTCCAATTACCTCAATCAGGAGTTTTCAGGCCAAGCCTTGCGGACAATACGCCAGCACGTTCTGGACCGCATGGCGGAGGAAAAAGCCCAGTATGATAAGCTATCGCAGCAAGCACTCAGTGTAGGCGCAAAAACCTTTGGGGAAACTAGCGAAGACGAGAGCGATATCTATTTGGGCGGCACGGCTAATATCATGGACCAACCCGAATTTGCGTCGAATCTTGAGCAGATGAAAGAACTCTTCAAAGCTTTTGAAGAGAAAAACCGCCTGATCAGTCTCCTTGATAAGTGTCTGGATGAACCCGGGGTCCATGTCGTTATTGGCTCCGAAACACCTTTTAAAGATATTCGTGAGTGTAGCTTCGTGACCCACACATACAGCTACGACAATCGTACGCTCGGTGTCCTCGGGGTCGTGGGCCCGAAACGCATGGTCTACCCACGGATCATGGCCATTGTCGATCACACAGCCAATATCGTCAGTAAAATCCTGACACAACAATAAGACCTTCATCGATTTGTCTGTATATGATTGCTTCTCTCGATTGTCAATGGTGGGAGATTTATGTACAGGTGCCTGAGAGCCTGAGCGAGGCTGCCAGTGAGTACCTCCACAGTCTTGGCTCAACGGCAGTGGTGTTCCATGAGCAGGCTATGCTGACCCCGCAGCATACCGTCTGCATCGAGACACGACCTGATACCACAGCCTGTACGGTTCTCCAAGGGGCCCTTCCTCTGGAGGACACGCTCTCTAACCATGTGGCTGTCCTGCAGCAGTGGCTCAGTACCTGTGCCGACGCGACCCCTGACGTGCAGCTCTACTGCAGACCACTGTTGGACGTGGATTATCTCACGCAATGGCAGCAGTTTTTCCAACCACTTTGCATTGGGGAGCGTCTCATGATCCGCCCCCCATGGGAGACCTCGCCCGTTCCTGCCACCATGGCGTGCCTCACACTCAATCCCGGTCCTGCTTTTGGGACAGGGACCCATCCGAGCACCCATCTGTGTCTGCTCATGCTGCTCCAGTACGCTGCACAATGCCAGGGTAGTAGATTACTCGACGTCGGGTGTGGCTCAGGTATTCTCAGCCTTGCCGCCTTGCAACTAGGATGGCAGAGCGCCGTAGGCGTAGATATTGATGCTCAGGCCATCGTTGTAGCCACGCACAATGCGGGGTTAAATGGTCTACAAGACCGAGCACGATTTCTCCATGGTTCATGGCAGCGCGTGACCGGTGTGTTTCCCTGCATAACCGCCAATGTCTATCTGGGGCCATTGGTAGAGATGCTGCAGCCCTTGACAAGATATCTGGCCCCAGGGGGAACGATCATTCTCTCTGGTCTCTTAGCCTCCCAGGAAGCGACCATGCGTACAGCGATTCAGAACGCTGGATGCGCAGTCCAGGCAAGACGGGTAGAGGAAGAGTGGGTAGCCCTGGCAATCCGGCGTGTGGGTGAGGTGGAGCACGAGTTTCTCCACGTGTGAGCAGCCATGGGTATACACCGCGTTTGTGTTCCTCCAGAGACTCTACGACAGCCCACCATCACGTTGTCCCCAGCTATAGCCCACTATATTAGGCATGTGTTACGATTACGAGTCGGGGATGAAATTACCGTCTTCGATGGTACTGGTCAGGAGTGCCTGGTCCGCCTGACCAGCATGACAGCGACGCATGTACAGGGAGAGCCGCTGGCGTTGCTGGCCCCTACGCTGCTCACTCCCAAATCACTCATCCTTGGGCAGGCGTTACCTAAGGGACCAAAAATGGATCTGATTGTGGAAAAATGCTCTGAACTGGGTCTGACAACTCTCGTGCCGCTCCATACGGAGCGGACAGTGGTCCGTGAGACGTCAGAGCGGCTTGCCACAAAGATGGCGCGCTGGCAACGCATTGCGGCGGCGGCGGCGCGACAATGTGGGCGGCGGACGTTACTCGATGTCCAACCGCCTATGGCGCTGCGAGACTTTTGTGTGCGCTATGGCAGTGCCCCAGTCAAACTCGTCTGCTGGGAGGAAGAGCGGCAGCAAGGTCTACGGCAGATCTTAGAGAGTCTTACAGGTCAGGGGCCCATTGTGCTCTTGATCGGACCAGAAGGCGGTCTCACCGTTCACGAAATCGAGATGGCGCGTACAGAGGGCTTTACCACTGCCAGTCTCGGAGCGCATCTGCTTCGTACCGAAACAGCAGCAATTGTACTCACGGGTATTGTACGCTACAGTTTAGGCGACCTGGAACCATCGAGAGACCGCGCGTAAGGAGGGGTACACGGTGAAGGTACTCGTCGTAGGCAGTGGGGGACGGGAGCACGCGCTGGCCTGGAAACTTGCCCAGAGTCCTCATATCACAAAGCTTTACTGTGCCCCGGGCAATGCTGGCAGTCGTCAGCAGGCGGAAAATATCCCCATCGCAGCGGATGATATGGCCGGGTTACGACGTTTTGCTCTAGAGCAGGAGATTGATTTAACGGTCGTCGGCCCTGAATTGTCCCTGGCACGCGGCATTACTGATGTGTTTGCAGAGAGCAACCTGTGCGTCTTCGGTCCTACCCAGGCTGCGGCCCAACTTGAGACCAGTAAAGCGTTTGCTAAAAGGTTTATGTGGGCAGAGGGCATCCCGACGGCTGAAGCAGCGATTTTTGATGATGTGACGCAAGCCCAGGATTATATTCGTTGGCATGATGCACCCCTGGTAGTCAAGGCAGACGGCTTGGCAGCTGGAAAGGGGGTGACGGTTTGTCAGACCCGTGACGAGGCCCTGCACGCAGTCCAGCAGGCGATGCAAGCCAGAGTGTTTGGCGAGGCGGGACGCCGTGTGGTGCTTGAGGAGTTGCTGCGTGGCGAGGAAGCCTCCTTTCATGTTTTAGTGGATGGCGAAAACGTACTCCCTCTGGCCGCCGCCCAAGATCATAAGCGCGTCTATGAGGCGGACTGCGGCCCAAACACTGGTGGGATGGGGGCCTATTCGCCTGCGCCGGTCATTACGGCGGCGCTCCATCAGCGTGTTATGACGGAGATTATTGAGCCGACAGTACGCGGGATGGCAGCCCGTGGCATACCATACCGCGGTGTGCTGTATGCAGGGCTGATGATTGTTGACGAGCGTCCATACGTCATAGAATTTAACGCACGATTTGGTGATCCGGAGACCCAGCCATTACTCGTACGACTGCATAATGACCTCTTGCCGTTGCTCGATGGCGCAGCCCGGGGGCATTTAGGCAATCTGCAAGCAGAATACCTGGCAGACGCTGCGGTGTGTGTGGTGATGGCGTCAGAGGGCTATCCTGGATCGTATGCCGTAGGAGCCCCTATCGTTGGTGTGGAGAAGATCAAACGCCTGGAGAACACATGGGTTTTTCATGCTGGGACGGACATACAGGAGGGGCATCTGGTGACTAATGGTGGACGCGTGCTCGGCGTGACCACGCGCGCTGCCTCGCTGGCGTCGGCTATCACACACGCATATCAGGCGGTGGCGCAGATTCAATGGCCAGGGATGCATTACCGACGCGATATCGGCTATCGGGCTCTCTAGCGCGTCCCCGCCTAACGGTTGTGGTCTTGGGCAAGGTCGGGAGGATGAGGAGCATGATGAAAAAGGTCGAAGCCATCATCAAGCCTTTCAAGCTCGATGAAGTCAAGGAGCGTCTGAACACGGTTGGAGTGCATGGGCTGACGGTGACAGAGGTGAAAGGGTTTGGGCGTCAAAAAGGGCACACAGAATTGTATCGAGGGGCGGAGTACGTGGTAGATTTTTTGCCCAAGACTAAGCTGGAAATCCTGGCTCCAGAAGAACAAGTGGACGATATCATCGACGCCATTATGACAGCGGCCCATACGGGACGCATTGGCGATGGGAAAATTTTTGTCTTGCCAGTGGAGGATGTGGTGCGTATTCGGACGGGGGAACATGGGAAGGATGCTATATAAGCTTGGAGCGGTTGCCCTACACTCTAGGACCAACTCCTCTATCTGAGGCTAAAGCCCTCCAGCCTCTTGGATACTCATGAACAGATCTCGGCTACGGCTTGCTCTACTGCTATCAGCCCTTACGCACGTCCTTGTCCTTGGTCTCCTGCGCTTCATTCCACTCACGGCGCTGACACGGCCGGCGGCGTCGACCTCCGATGCCCCGGTAGCAGTGCAATTGTTGGAATTACCGTCGCAGTCCCAACCGCAGATTGCCCAAACACCAGAACGTACGCGTAAGCTCCCCGAAGCCCCAGTACGCAAGCTCGAACCTAAGGCGCCACAACCTCCGGCACCTCCGCGTGCCTCAGAGCCAGCCACACCGAAACCGGCAGCCCCCCCGCCCAAAGGTGGCACAGTCGTCGATTTGCCGAAACCGGTGCGTGAAGAGCGCCCTGATAATGCGCGTCTCGTCTCGCGCTATGACAGTAAAGCGCAGGATGTTGGGCCAGGAGAAGGGGGCACGCGTAAGCCTTCCGGAGAGCAGCCGCGTGCTATGCCTCCAGATATTCCGCTCCCAGAGCGTTACAGTGCCGGTAAGCCCACACTGCCCGACGCGTCTTTAGAACCGTCGGTGCCAGCCGTCGCAGCGCCCCCAGGCGTGACGCCGGCTCCACCTAAGCCATCGAGTTCTCCGGCGGCGAAAGCAGAATCGGCTCCACCCAAGCCGCCAGCCCCTGTGCTCAAGAGCGAGATCTTGCCACCCCCCAAACCGCCGGCCCCA
>Ga0111539_10001706_pt1 | contig 29249 bp, 32 predicted proteins | sample RhiMethybrSRZTD1_FD_79667 | JGI IMG/M metagenome (GOLD analysis project Ga0111539, IMG submission 79667) | Populus rhizosphere microbial communities from Tennessee, USA - Rhizosphere MetaG P. TD hybrid SRZTD1 (version 2) (version 2) | ecosystem: Host-associated > Plants > Roots > Rhizosphere >...
ATGTGGTTTGGCACTGAAACCGGTCTCGCAAAATTTGACGGGCGCAGAACGCAGACGATCAACGATCCCGCACTGCCTACCGGCAAAATTCTCGCGCTTCAAACAGATAAAGACGGCGCACTTTGGATCGGCACTGAAGCAGGTGCGACTCGCTTCCACGAAGGTCAGTTCTTAAAAGCAAACGAAACATCGGGCCAAGCCATTACGGCAATCGCCACCGATTCGTCCGGCTCGGCGTTCATGACCTCGGAACAAGGCCGCGTTTATGAGAGTCGCGCACGCGTGGTCGTTACCGCAGTCAACACGGGCATTACAGACAGCGAAACTACCACCGTGAGCCGTACGGTTATCGACACTCGCGAGCTTTTGAATCAACCGTTGGAAAGCGGGGATCGGGACCGCCCCGGTCCACTGCCGATCACAAGTATCAGTAATACAAACGGCCGCATCTTTGTCGGCACGCTTAGTCGCGGCGTACTGGAAATCACAAACGGTGTCGCCAAAGAAAGCCAAATGAAGCCGCCGGTTTTCTTTGTCAACGCACTCGAACGCGATCAGGACGGCCATCTCTGGGTCGGCGCGCGCGCTAAAAAAGAGGAGCCGGGCGCGCTTTCAGGCGCCGAACCTTCGGGGTTAAAACGCCACGAAGAAGCTACAACCGGACCGGTCGTGGCACTGAGGCGAATCGAAGACGAGATGTGGGTTGGCACTGATGGTCGCGGCGTCTTCCGAATTTCAAAGACAAAAGTTCAGCGTTTCACTTTCGATGGCACTGCCGGTGGACTCCGTTCGGATCACGTCTATGCAATCTTTGCCGATCGCGAAGGTGTTATCTGGTTTGGAACTGACCGCGGCGTCTGTCGTTACGATCCGCACGCGCCCCGCGTCGAATCCATCGGTGACAACTCGGAGACAAACTTCGTCAGGTCACTCTTTCAATCAAGCAGCGGGCGCAGTATCGCCGGTACGAACCGTGGGCTCTTTGTTTACGACGACGAAACCGCGACGTGGAATCCGGTGCCGGGTCTGGGCCGGAATATCATCTACGCCATCGCGGAGGATAAATCGCCGCGACTCCTGGTTGCCGCAGCAAGTGGGTTCTACGCCGGGCCAAGGCAATCCGGCCGTTTAGAAGAACAGACATTCTCGCGCGTTGAGGCTGGGTCCGGCGCTCCCGACACGACGGGAAGCGTGCGCGCGATTATTCAGTTTCACGGTGCAACGTATTTCGCGATATTCGGTCGTGGTATCGATCGCATGGACGGGGGACGCAGCAGTCTCACGTGGTCCAATACCACCGCAACCGCTCGTGAAGTTCTCAGTCTGCTCGCCGACGGCGAAGAACGAATCCTCATTGGAACGAACAGAGACGGCGTGCTTGTCTCGGATGGGAAAACAATACGCGAGGAACCCGCGTTTGCGCCCATGAAAGCAACGCCTGTGCGATCGATGGCGCGGACCCCCGACGGCTCACTCTGGTTTGGAACAGGTTCCGGAATCTTTCTCTGTAGGCCGGGCGCCGCGTGCAGCCTCACAGTTCCCAACATAGATGCGCGCTATCTCTTCACAATCCAGTCAGAGAAGACAAATGAACTGTGGTGTGGCACACGCGGCAATGGCTTGTTGCGAATCTTGCTCGACCCGGTTGTTGGACCAGTTGTGTCCGAACTCGATTCCGAACAAGGGCTGCCGTCACAAAGCGTTTTTGCGGTCCAGCCATTACGCAAAGCTGACGGCACCGAGGTTGTCCTGATCGGAACGAATCGCGGCGTCGCGCGTTACGAGCCGGGACGTTTGGAGCCGTCGTTATCGGCTACGCGAATCCTGAGTAAACGCGTGCACGCCCCATCGGAATTGCAGGCCGGGTTGAACCTCGAGTATCCGCAGAATAGTTTGTTGCTCGACGTGACGGCAATCAGCAGTCGCACTTTTCCCGAGCAGTTTCAGTATGCGTTCACACTCGTCGACGGCAAAGGGCAATCGATCAAGCAGAAACTGTCGCGTGAATCGCAGTTCACGATGGAAGGCTTGAAACCAGGCACGTACACCGTCACAGCACGTGCGTTCACAAAAGATCTCACGGCGTCGGCACCGCTGAGTTTTTCTTTCACGGTTGCCAAAGCTCCATTTCCGTGGACATCGACAGCGCTCGCAATTCTGTTAGCCCTCGCGTTGCTGGCTCTGTTGTGGGCCATCCTCGAGCGGCGACGAATCGTGGCTACGAGCGCCGCTCTCGTCGGCGCGAATCGCGAACTCGCCGATGCGCGTCTGAATCTCGCAAATGAAGCTGAACGTGAGCGACGCCGAATCTCTCGCGACTTGCACGATCAAACGCTCGCCGATCTCCGCCATCTCGCCCTCCTGACCGATCAGATCAAAGTCAACGGCGAATCAACCGGCAATACTCCAACAGTGGCACTGAGAAGCGAGATCGAAACGATTTCGCAGGAAGTGCGGCGCATTTGTGAGGATCTAAGCCCGTCTGTGCTTCAAAACGTCGGCTTCGCTGCAGCGCTCGAGTTTGCACTCTCGCATGCTGTTCAGGACGCGCCAGCGGAGAAGCGCTTCGTCTACGAGTTTCACTGCGACGATGCAATCGAAGAACGAAGCGAGCTGTCGCCAAGTGTGCAAATGCAGATCTATCGCATCGTACAGGAAGCAGTGAACAATATCTGGCGGCATGCGGAGGCAACGGAAGTAAAGATGTTTGTGACCAGTTCAGAGGAGGGTGATTTTTCCTTGCGTATTGAAGACAACGGGCGGCCGTTTAAATCGCAACACACAAATTCCGAGGGTCGGGGACTCGCCAACATGCGCGCGCGAGCAGGCATGATTGATGCGCGCATCTCATGGGAGCCACGCGCGCCGGGTGGCACCATTTTTACTTTGAAGAAAGCAGCCACTGCCAATGCGCGAACTTCTTAACATCGCTCCGGAAGTCGCAAACGCGCAACGCGAGCAACGTGCGGTCGTCGCGCTCGAATCGACCGTGATCGCGCATGGCTTGCCGCGCCCGCAGAACCTCGAAACCGCAAATCGCCTGGAAACAGTTGTTCGTGAAGGCGGCGCAACACCGGCCACGATTGCGATTCTCGACGGCAAGTTGTCGGCCGGACTCAATAACGATCAACTCCAATTACTCGCAAACAGCAATGACATTCGAAAGATCAGCACTCGCGATATCTCCATCGCTGTAGCGCGCGGGTGGAATGGCGCTACCACGGTCGCTTCCACGATCTGGATAGCCCATCGCGCCGGGATCAAAGTCTTTGCGACCGGTGGTATCGGCGGAGTTCATCGGGGTTCGCTGCCTGACGTCTCCGCGGATCTTCCCGAACTTGCTCGCACGCCCATCATCGTTGTCTGCTCGGGCGCCAAGATCGTTCTCGATTTGCCTGCCACGCGCGAGTGGCTCGAAACAAACGGTGTCACTGTCGCCGGCTATCAATGTGATGAACTTCCCGCTTTTTACTCGCGACGTAGTGGCCTCCCGATCGATGTTCGCGTCGAAACACCTGAGGATGTCGCGGGCATCTTTCATGCGCAACGTGCTCTCGGACTCGCATCGGCGCTGCTTGTCGTCGTTCCTGTTCCCGCCAGGTTTGAAGTTCCGGCCGAGACGCTGCAGCAAGTTTTGACCACTGCTTTGGAAGACGCCGAATGGAAAGGAATCACGGGGTCGGCGTTGACGCCGTTTCTGCTGAGTCAAATGGCGGAGCGCAGTGGGGGCGCTACGTTGCGAGCGAACATCGCACTGCTTGAGAACAACGCGCGCGTCGCGGCTGAGATTGCGAGAGCCGTCGGTTAGTTGCTACTCTCTGAACGCCCCCTACAAATTAGAGGCAAGGAGGATCCCATGGCGGACGAGAAAAAGTGTAAAAATCCGAGCTGTACCTGCCCACCGCAACCCGGTGGTAAATACTGCAGTGCTTCATGTGAAGGCACAGGCGATACTATCGAGCTTGATTGCGACTGCGGGCACGATGAGTGCGACGGCAATTTCTGAAACACAGATCACACGGATCAATCTGCGGATGATAGTTTGAGGAACCGGGCTGCGAGTTTCGGCCCGGTTCCTTCGTCTTCATGCCTGAAGAACACAAAGGTATCTTTCCACTGCTGCGCCTTCATCCATTTGACCCACTTCTTAAGCTCGCTCGCGGAATATCGAACTCGTCGCAAACGCAGGTAACCCCAGTCAGCAGTCTTCTCTCTGTATACCTCAGGCAAGTCTTCAGTATCTGAAACAACCAATGCGCGATTCTCGCTGCGTAATAGCTCCACGACGTCGTCTTCAAACCAGGTTTGGTTCCGAAAGTCGAAGGCGGCCGGCGTATCACGCGGCACGTGCTTCAGAAAAGTCTTCAACCGCTCGAGATCTTTCTTCATGTCTGACGGCAAACGGAAAATAACGGCGCCCAAACGGTCTTCAAATGCAGAGACGGTTTCGAGCATCAAGCGTGTGGGATACGCCGCATCTTTGAGTCGTCTGAAATGAGTGATGCCTTGTGACGCCTTAACTGAGAAGCGGAAGTTTTCGGGCACCTGCGACTTCCAGCTTTCCACGAGGTTCGGCTTCGGCGTGCGGTAGAAAGTATTGTTCAACTCCACTGCCTGGAAGCGCTCCGCGTAGTAAGCGAGCATGTCTTTAGCCGGAAGTTCTTCCGGATAAAACTTTCCCTTCCATTCCTTGTAACTGTAACCGCTCGTGCCGACGTAAAGACTCATAGCCACAAAGAAGCACAAAATCACATTGGAAAAATGAACTGAAGAATAACCCATTTCGTGCTTTTGCGCTTTTTTGTGGCTATAAATTATGGTACACAGCACGCATGTCGACCGTTACTAACATCGAATCAGTGCTTCACGAGGAGCGACTGTTTCCGCCGTCAGAGACTTTTTCCGAGCTCGCACATATCAAGTCGATGGCCGAGCTCGAGAAGCTGCGTGCTGAGGCTGCGGCTGACCCCGAAGCTTTCTGGGCCCGAATGGCCGAAGAACTTCACTGGTTCAAAACATGGGATACGGTGCTGAAGTGGGACCCGCCTCATGCGGAATGGTTTGGCGGCGGCAGGATCAATATTTCCTACAACTGCCTCGATCGACACCTGAGAACGTGGCGACGCAACAAAGCGGCGCTGATCTGGGAAGGCGAGCCCGGCGAGACTCGTACGTTTACTTATCAACAACTCCACACGGAAGTCTGCAAGTTTGCGAACGTACTGAAGCACGCCGGCATTCAACGCGGCGACCGGGTTGCGCTCTACATGCCGCTCATTCCGGAGTTGGCAATTGCCATGCTCGCCTGCGCACGCATCGGCGCTACACACTCCGTCGTCTTTGGCGGATTCTCCAGCACGGCCCTCATCGATCGCATCAACGATGCCAGTTGCAAACTTGTCGTTACCGCCGATGGGGGCTGGCGACGCGGCAGTGAGGTTAAACTCAAGCCCGCAGTCGACGAGGCGTTGAAATCAACTCCTTCGGTCAACGCGTGCATCGTGGTCCAACGCACCGGATCACCTCAGCACATGGAACCCGGCCGCGATTTTTGGTGGCACGAACTGATGGAGACTGTCGATGCCGACTGTCCTGCGGAAGAGTTGGAGAGTGAACACCCGCTTTACATTCTCTACACGTCCGGCACGACCGGTAAACCCAAAGGCATTCTGCACACCACCGCCGGTTACTTACTGCAAGCTCATCTCACAACGAAGTGGGTTTTCGACATCAGAGACGAAGATCTTTACTGGTGCACTGCAGACATAGGTTGGGTGACAGGTCACAGCTATGTTGTTTATGGTCCACTCTCGAATGGCGCGTCGGTGCTGATGTACGAAGGGGCGCCAAACTTCCCGGAACCCGATCGCTTCTGGAGCATGATCGAACGTCATCGAGTTAACGTCTTCTACACGGCTCCGACGGCGATCAGGGCGTTTATCAAATGGGGCGAGCACTGGCCTCAGAGGCACGACCTTACAAGTCTGCGGTTGCTCGGCACGGTCGGTGAACCAATCAATCCCGAGGCGTGGATGTGGTACCGGGAGATAATCGGCAAGGATCGATGTCCGATTGTCGATACGTGGTGGCAAACTGAAACCGGCGCCATCATGATCACACCGATTCCCGGAGCAACTACCACGAAGCCCGGCTCCGCCACAAAACCGTTTCCCGGCATCGATGCGGACATCATGACGCGTGACGGCAAGCCTGTCGGGGGCAATTCGGGCGGCTATCTTGTTATCAAGCGTCCCTGGCCATCGATGCTGCGGACAATCTGGGGCGACGATGAACGGTACCGGCAACAATATTGGTCTCAAATTGACGGAATTTACTTTGCCGGGGACGGGGCAAGACGCGACAATGACGGTTATTTCTGGATTATGGGCCGCATCGATGATGTTATTAATGTAAGCGGACATAGGCTTGGAACTGCAGAGATCGAGAGCGCACTGGTGTCGCACGGCGCAGTCGCCGAGGCTGCTGTCGTAGCGCGCCCTGACGACATCAAAGGCTCCTCGATTGTTGCGTTTGTAACACTCGAGGGTTCACACAGTCCGTCAGACGAACTGAATCAGGAGCTGCGAGCACACGTGGTAAAAGAAATCGGCGCTCTCGCGCGACCTGACGATATTCGCTTTAGTGATGCGTTGCCAAAGACTCGATCGGGTAAGATCATGCGGCGACTTTTGCGTGAAATTGCAACAAGCGGATCTGTTGCTGGAGATGTGACCACGCTGGAAGATTTTTCAGTGCTGGAAAAACTACGAGCCGAAGAAGAATAGCTTCTTCTCTGTGCAACCTCTGTTTACTCTGTGACTCTGTGTTTGTTGTTGGTTTAGTTATTATCCACCACAGAGTCACAGAGAACACAGAGGTTGCACAGAGAAATCCCGATTAGGAGGGCCCGCGCGATGCCGAGACCTTTGGAAACAGAGAACCGCTCTGGACCACGTTATCTCGCCAGCCTCGAGATCAAAGCCGAGTGGGACGAACCGAGCGGCACACACATCGTCGCTGAAGGAATGACCGAGAATGTTGGTCCCGAGGGAACGCTCGTACATTTACCGCGACAATTACCCGACGTCGGCAGCACCGTGCGTCTCGAAGTGCTCGGCGAGTCCGGCGAGAAACTGCAAGTGATTGCAGAGGTGCTCCGCATCGAGCGACATCCTGGCCATCCCCTCGCAGCGCTGCAGCTACTCGGCGAAACTGATGAGTGGAGAGGCCTCGTTTGGGAACCAGCCGCTCCACGTGTAACGCCACCCCCACCTCCTGAAACTGACGGCGAAGAAGAGGAAGTCGAAGACGATAACGACCTAACTCACTAAGGAAAGTTGAAGATGACAAATCCCCACGACGAATCGTTGCCATCTCACGATCGCAGACGCCATCCCCGCTACTACGTCACCTCGCGATTGACTCTTGCCATCGAAGACGAGAGTCTGAAGGAGTCGATCGGGCTTGGCGAACCGCAGGACATTAGTCTGGGTGGCTTGCGCGTGACGAACCTTCCCGCAGGTCCTAACGTAAAGATTGGAGATCAACTCGGAATGTTATTGCTTGACGGTGATGATGCATTGTCGCTTGCAGGTGAAGTAGTGCATCATTCAACGCCCGACACCTTTGGAGTCGTGTTTCGGGAGTTAAGCAATCAGGATCAAAAGGCGGTGGGCGACTTGATCGGACGGTTGCACGCGCGACTATAGGCTCAGTGAATCGACAAACAACCAAAGATACTGCGGCTACAGCGGCCAGGGCAGCAGTCGAGGCTTATGGACCATCGAACCGCGTTGTACTGCGGATCGCCATCGTTCTACTTTTCTTAATTGCTGTCCTTTGGATACTCTCAAAAATAACCGGCATCATCCTGCTGCTGGTACTGTCGATTTTCTTTGCGTATCTCGTGTCGCCACTCGTCGAATTCATACGGCGGCCAAGAACTATCGGCAACCGCGAAATCGCGATCCCCAAAGTAGCTGCCATTGCACTGTCATATCTGATCATTCTGTCAGCGATCGTTTTTGCGATCCTTGTCGTACTGCCAAGCCTTAGCAATCAATTTCCCGAGTTTGTGGATCAAGCGAAATCCTACTGGAGCTCCCTCGCGCTCAAAACACAACAGCTCATTGAATACTCTCGTTTGCGGCGCCTTCCTGGTCCGGTTGTCAATGAAGTGAATAAGGCAGTGCCTCTAATCGTCGAGAAAATCGGATCGACTGTCACTGAATTCGCGACCGCAGCGGTAGGATATGTTGTCTACATCCCATGGTTGGTGTTGATTCCGATTCTTGGGTTCTTTCTTTTGAAAGATGCCGAGAGCTTTCGTCGCTCGGCATTGCTGATGCTTCCGCGTGGACGTTGGCGCTGGCGCGGTGACGAGTTCTTCCAGGACATTAACAGCACTCTCGCCGCGTACATTCGTGCTCAATTAACGGCTTGTTTGTTCATCGGCGTTGTGTGCGCCCTGGGTTTCACGTTGCTGGGCTTGCCAGGCAGCCTGGTGATGGGAGTGCTCGCGGGCTTCTTCGAATTCGTCCCGCTTGTTGGACCAGTCAGTATCGCGGTCATGGCCGCGCTGCTCGCGATGTTTCACGCTGGACCATTCAATGCCTTCCTGGTGCTGCTGTTTCTCGGAATTTTGCGAATCATTCAGGACTACGCGATTTATCCACGGTTGATTGGCCACGGCATTCACCTTCATCCGCTCGCAGTGATCTTCGCGATCCTCGCCGGCGAAAAGCTGGCCGGAGTGGCAGGAATCTTTCTGGCGATTCCGGTCGTCGCGATTTTGACGGTCAGTTATCGACACTGGATGGAGCATCGCGGCAGTGAGGGAATTGCGGATCTGCTGGAACCAACCGGGCCTTCCGATCCGGTTAAAGTCGCCGAGCTCGCCTCACAAAACGTTGAAGAGCTTCACCCCGACTCAACGCCTGAAGAAATGACGCGTGCTCGTCCGGATTTGACTACAGGCGAGTTGAAAATGCCGGAAACTTAATCCACAGACTAGTCTGTGGATGCCTTTTCCATCAAGCTCACAAATCGCCGAAAGTGATGTTCCGCGTCGTGTGGTCCGGGTGCGGCTTCCGGATGGTATTGCACTGAGATCACGGGCAAGGTGCGGTGACGCATTCCTTCCACGCATTGATCGTTGAGATTGATGTGAGTGACCTCAACTTCCGGCGGCAAACTTTCTGCACTGACTGCGAAGCCGTGATTGTGCGACGTAATCTCAACGTTCTGATGCGATAACTCTTTCACCGGCTGGTTGCCGCCACGATGTCCGAAGACGAGCTTGAACGTGTTTGCTCCAAACGCGCGTCCGAGCAACTGATGTCCAAAACAGATCCCAAACGTCGGCACTTTGGCTTTCAGCAACTCGCGAATCTCGGCGACTTCCTTGTTCATTGATGCCGGATCGCCTGGTCCATTCGACAGAAAAATACCGTCGGGCTTGAAAGCCAGAGCGGCGGAAGCAGTAGTCGACGCGGGCACTACGGTCGTACGCACGCCGAGTTGGGCCAGTTCGCGCAGCGAGTTTCTCTTGACGCCGAAGTCGTAGCAAACGACGTGAAAGCGCTCTTCACCCTCGGCGGGAAAGTCGTAAGGTTCGCTGGTCGTGACGACGCTCGCCAGTTCGCGGTTTTCCATCGGCGGCGAGAGGCGCGCCTTTTCAACCAGGCTCTTTTCGTCGAGGTCGATCGTGGACAGACACGACCGCATCGCGCCCTTATCGCGAATGTGGCGCACGAGCGCGCGCGTGTCGATACCTTCGATAGCGACGATGTTCCAACGCTTCAGGTAATCATCGAGACTCTCTTCCGCCCGCCAGTTGGACCTGATACGGCTCGCCTCCCGCACGACGAAGCCTTCGACCCACGGTCGCGATGATTCCGAGTCGGCTTCGTTGACGCCGTAATTGCCAATCAACGGATATGTCATGCAAACGATCTGGCCGGCATATGAGGGATCGGTAAGCACCTCCTGATAACCAGTCATCGAGGTGTTGAAAACGATTTCGCCGCACACTTCGCCTTCTGCCGCCCACGACCGACCACGAAACGTACGACCATCTTCAAGTGCAAGGAGAGCTGGCTTTTTGTTCATCTTGTAAATCCTGCAAATCATGCAAATCCTGTCTAAGTCAGTGACAGGATTTCAGGATGTACAGGATTTACAAGATGTAAAAAGCTACTGGCTGCTCTTAATAAACTGCTGCGCCTCATTCAGCCAGCGTTTGCTGGCTCGATATTTATACGCCGGAGCGGTCTTCACTGCTTCAATACACGCCTGCATCAAGCTGGTCGCCTCACGGTTATGACCAAGCCCTGCATGCGCGCGACCCATGAGATACAAACCCTCCGGATCCGACGGCCGGTGTTCGAGAAACTGATCCAGTGCCGTGCGTGCATCTTCAAACTGCCCCGCTGCGATATACGTTGCTGCTACTTCGCGCCAGATCTCGTACTGCGAGTGTGCCGGATTCCGCACCACAACGTGTTCGAAGTTTTGAATCGCGTCCGCGTATTGTTTCTGCTGGCGCGCAATACGTCCTAACTGATAACTCGCGTCAACTTCCTCCGGATCGATCTGTAACGCTCGTTCAAAGCGCTGGCGCGCCAGTTCCAGTTCACCCCGGCTCTGATGAATCAAACCAAGGTTGTAATGCGCTGAGGAGTCTGCCGGGTTCAATGTTGCTGATTCGAGATTTTGCTTAAAAGCTGCCTTCGCACGATGACTGCCAACGATGTCGTTAAAATAACCGCGTAACAAAAAGAATAAAAGCACCAACAAAAACGGTGAGCCCAGAACGCTCGAGAGCAGCACAAAAACCATTGACGCAAAGAAGATTGAGGAGAAACACGAAACAAGAGTTACCGCTAAAGCACGCGCCACCGACGTTCTGAACGTATCTTTGACAGCAAGAACGATTCCGGCTGCGAATATTGTTCGTTGGAAAAACGCGAAGAAGCTATATGCAACCATGACGGGATTCTTGAGTTGCTGGGCCACTTCCCCAAACTGCTGCATGTAAGGATTGTTATTTGCCTCTTGCATCACACTGGCAACGTACTGGGGCTGCAGCCCGGAGTAGTGTAGAGCCATGGCGATTAACAGGCTGACAAGATTTGCTGCAGTCAGAACATATAACACTGACGCAGCGAGCGGTGCATATTCCTGAGTAAGCACCACCCGAAAACTGCCACGACGTTCGAATATGTTCGCAACGAGGGTGAGAATCGGGATCAGCACAATTGCTATGATTGCGATGATCTTTGCGGCATGGAACAAGTCCGGGGCGATCGAAACGCCGCTTACGCCGGCAAACCGTTTGGCGAAAAAGCCAAAGGCAAACTGGCTGAGAAACGCGATCACTGCCACCGGCGCGAGTGAGCCGCGGTCGCGCATTCCCCGCATACCACGCACCGGAGCATAAAAGATCATCAGCAGGAAACGCAGCCAATCAATCATAAGAGCTTCAAGGCTGTGGAGAACCCTCGCCGGGTATCGACGGTTGCGGCGACAACTCACCTGTCGGGTCGCTCTGATCGTCGGTGGGCTGTTGGTACCCGGGCGAAAGCTGACCTGGCACCGGAGTAAGGTTCTCGTGATGTATCACGCTCGCCGCCGTCAAAGGCCAATAGCGAAACAGGGCTTTCCCGTAGATATATTTCTTGGGTACGAGTCCCCAGATTCTGGAGTCGCTCGAGTTGTCGCGATTGTCGCCCATTACAAAGTAATAGTTTGCCCTCACGATTGTCGGCGACTGACTCCTGTGTGAGAGATTCAACCGCGGATCGAGGTAATCCTCCTCAATATCCTTGCCATTTACGCGCACGATTCCTTCATGTACTTCAATGACGTCGCCCGGCAGGCCGATGACTCGTTTGATGTAACTCTTTGAGGGATCGTCCGGGAACCAGAAAACCACGATGTCGCCGCGATCAATCTTTGGCGCCCAGCGATACTCGTCATAGTAGATCAACTTATTGACAAAGATACGTTCGCCGTCGTGCAAACGAGGCAACATCGAGGTGCCTTCAACTTTAACGGGCTGTACGATAAAGACTACGACGAGCGCCGCAATCATGAGTGCGAAGATCAGATCGCGAAGTAGCAGTCGCGCCTCCGACCACAGATCGTTTCGCGAATCATCTTCAGGCTTATGTTCCTGAATATCCTTGTCGTCGTCGACGTGAACGCCGCCGAACGGTGGTGGTCTGCGCTTACGAATTCCAAACATAATTCAACCACTTTATCCTAACGGTCTGGAGGTTAGCTTAATCGGTGTATCCGCGCAATCAGCGGATATGCATTTCCGCAGTCGATCGGTAGTTAGCCACGGATGACGCGGATCTTAAATCGGATTTTTTATCCGTGTAATCCGTGCCTAAATTGAATGAGTACCCATTACCGCATTTCCGCTTACCTTGACAGGGTTTAGCGGCGCTCTCTATCATCCTCGCCTGCATTTTGCAGCCCACGGACAGCGTTCGCAGGTGCAGCAGAAAGGAGCCCCCAGACGTGATCAAGTTAGACATCATCAATCGCGTTGCTGACAAAACCGGCGTGCCGAAGATGAAAGCCGAACAGGCCGTCGAAGCTCTTTTCCATTCGATGAAAGAGGCGCTGACCAGAGGTGAACGGATTGAACTCCGCGGATTCGGCGTCTTTGTGGTGAAGCCACGGAAACGAGGCGTCGGCCGCAATCCTCGAACCGGAGAAGAGGTCGCAATTCCATCAGGCAAAACTATTCGCTTCAAGCCCGGCAAAGAACTTCAGTCGCACGATGACGGCGAAAACGAGCTTGATGATACAAACGACGACGACGAGTTTTAGACGGAGAAGAAAATAAGGGTTTCCTGGTAGGGGCGGCACTCCGTGGCCGCCCCTTTTCGGCATCAAATCTTTGCACAATGGCTGAATCGATTAGAACTGTACCACCGGGTTTCGACCTTTACGAGCGCCAGTTGCCAAAGCTTTCTGCGCGCGATTGGCGGATTCACGGTCTGCTGTTTCTACTGACGATCGTCACCACAACGCTCGCCGGCCTCATGCAAGGAGCACCGCCGGACCTTCCGACTCCGGAACCGCGTCTGGCTACGCCGCTGGATTACCTGCTCTACATTCCGCTCACTTATTACTATTCCGTCGTCGAGCTGCTCAAATATGCGTTTTCACACCCTGCTTTGATTGGCGAAGGCGTAACGTTCTCGGTTTGTTTGCTCGCAATTCTCTTCTCACATGAGATGGGACACTATCTCGCCTGTCGTTATTACAAAGTGGACGCGACACTGCCCTTCTTCATTCCGGCGCCGCCACTATTTCTTGCAGGCACATTTGGCGCGTTCATCAAGATTAGATCCGCCATCCCAACGCGGCGCGCGCTTTTCGATATCGGGCTTGCGGGTCCTTTGGCGGGATTTATCATAGCGCTGCCCATTTCTGTGATCGGCGTATTGACTGTCAGTCCACCTTTGGAACCCACGGGTCACTGGATCTTCTTCAACGATCCACTCTTGTTTCGGTTAATCGGTAAACTTGCGGGAATACCACTCGAAGCGAATTCGCCTACCAATCCCTATTACATGGCCGGCTGGATCGGGTTGCTGGTAACAAGTTTGAACTTGATGCCGGTGGGACAACTTGATGGAGGGCATGGAACGTACTCGCTGTTTGGCGGTCGCGCGCACAAAATTATCGGGCGCGTGGTGTTTGTGATGGTGTCGGGGCTCGCAGTCCTGGGGTTCTGGTGGCACGGCAGCCCGAGTGGATTTCTTTACGCGGTGCTGTTAGCGGTGATGATGAAGGTCCCGCACCCTCAACCGGCTGTGATGGAACCTTTGGGGACGAGGCGGATTGTGATTGCAGTCGTGACGCTGATCGTGTTCGCGTTATGCTTTTTGCCTTTTCCGATCACCATTAGTTAGACAGGATGAACAGGATTTTTCAGGATGAACAAGATAAATCCTGTCTATCCTGCAACATCTTGTTAATCCTGTCTAAATGGCGGCGGCGGGCAGAAGCCCCTTAATTTCCCTCACGACCCGCACGACCTCTTCCTGATTCGCCAACGCGATCATGAAGAACTTGTACCCCTGATGGAAACAGATCACGCCGTTCGCAAACAGCCACACCCCATCAAGAAACGGGTTGCCGCCGAGTAACCAACTGATCGGGGCACCGGTAATCGCGCCCGGCTGAAAGATCTGCGCCCACATTGCAGCACCGGCCGCGCAGCTAAATGCTCCCAGCAGCGGAGCGCCAACGTACTTCACAATCTTCCGCTCAAACTCCGCTCGCTGTTGTTCAGCTTCACCAAGTTCGCCACGCGAGATCAGGTCTTCCTGCTTCTTCAGATAGTTATCAAATTTTTCCCCCGCTTTGTGTAAGCCCCAAACCGGGAGCGCGGAGTGCGTCAACCAGTGCGGATGAGAGCCGAGCAGCACTGCATCCAAACCCGGAAACGCAGCGCCGGCCCTGATACCGAGTACAAGGGACACTGAAACGACGGCAGCTTTACCCGGATTCTCTTTGATCCAGTCGCGAGCCTTTATCAATCCACTCGTCGCAGCCGTCGACGCTCGCGTGAATCGGGCGCCCGTGTCGTAGATTTGCGATGCTCGATCGTAATAAGTCTTCGCGTCGTCAAAAACTCTCTTGCCCGTATCACCGGCAACGTCACGAACAGCTTTGCCGGCTTTCTTAACGTTTCTAACAGTCTCAGTAGCCGCGCGTTTCGCAGCTTCACCGACTTCCTCGTCGTCGGTGAGCCGTTCTGCTTCACTCCGCAAACGTTCAGCGCCATTCGCCATCGTCTCAGCGCCGCGCTTCGCAGCTTCACTGGCCGCACGCGCACCTTCACCTACGAGGTCCGAGATCGCGAATTTTTCATCGAGCTCGCGGGCTTTTCGGCGCGCCCTCTCCTGCCATTCGTCCAGCTTATCTTTGTAATCTGCCATGCTATCCTCGCGATGAAAGTCCTAGATTTCCATCGCCTTGTACGTCGCCCGCCGCCACCGAGTTCGACCTCAGCGGCCCCGAGTTCACCACCCGGTCGCGACCGCTTCTCTTGGCTTCATACAAAGCGACATCCGCTGCCTTCATGATATCGACAGCAGTTTGCGCGTCGGTAGGACATTCTGCAACCCCAAAACTCGCGGTGATCTGTCCGGCGTTTGGAATCTCCATCCTTTTGATAGCATTGCGCAGTCGTTCGGCGACTTCGTAACCGCCCTCTTTCCCCGTTTCAAGGAGCAGCACGGCAAACTCTTCGCCGCCGATCCTCGCAGCGAGATCGATGCCCCGAGTCCCTTCTCGCAAAACCTTGCTGATGCGGCGTATGGCCTCGTCACCGGCATCGTGACCGAAGCTATCGTTCAGGTTCTTGAACCTGTCGATGTCGATCATCAGGAGACTGAACGGATGGCCAAAGCGTTGCACGCGGCCCACTTCTCGTTCGAGCTGGCGCTCAAATCGCCGGCGATTTGCAAGGCCCGTCAGGTGGTCCGTAAAGGCTGCTTCCTCACAAACGTCGAGATAGGCTTTGAAGTCAAGCAGAGTCCTGGTCCGTGCCAGGAGCAGGTCGAGATCGGTGGGATCCGTGATGTATCCCAAAGCGCCGACCTCGTTGGCCCGGCGCAGATCCTCGACGCGCCGGCCGGCAGCAGTCTGCATGATGACGGGAATAAACTTCGTCAACGGATTGGCCCGTATGCGCTGGGCCAGTTCGTACCCATTCATGCGGGGCATCATCACGTCGGTTATCACCAGGTCCGGTTGATACGACTCGATGGCCGCAAGTGCTTCATCACCGTCTGTGGCAGTGGTTACGTTATAGCCGGCGAGACTCAAAGCAGCCTCGATAAGGCTCAATTTGTCGGGGTTATCGTCAACGACGAGAATGTTTGATTTGGACTCCATAAAACGAAATTACGTTAACTTTTTTATATTTTCTTGCACGCCTGAAAGCTTCATGCTAAAGTTCCGGGCCTCGGTTAAACGGCCGTGCCTGTACTCGCCCTAGCATCGCGTCAACAGAATCAATCGAGAGTAACAAGCCTGGGAACATCGCGCGGGTTTCCTTACAATCGTAGTAAAAACAAACCCGCATAGGACCACTTTGAATAAAGGCAACACGCGGCGAACACCGGATCAAGCTGGAACCCGTAACTCGATGCCCAAAAGGACATGGAGATGAATGCCCTGCAGGAACAAAAACGTGCGCGAGATCTAAGTGCGGAAGATCGCGCTGAATTAATCCGTCAATTGGACTTTGGCTCAACACTGGACGATGCTCTCGTAAGCGATATGGCCCGCAGTTCAGTGGTCCTGGATTTTCGTCGCCGTCGGTTCGTCTATCGTGCCGGCGAACCCGCCGATTGTTTGTACGCGATTATTCATGGCCGAATAAAACTTTGCCGAATCGAGTCTGACACCGGTCGCGAAGCCGTGATCGATATCCTTCCTGAGGGATCCTTATTCGGGGAGTCAGCTCTCTACTCTGCTGCGGGGCAACGAGCGAACTCTGCAATCGCCTATGAAAATTCCAGGCTCCTGCGAATTCAGGTCGGGGAGTTCAAACGGGGGATGGCTGAGGATGACCGCCTTCATGATTACACTTTCCGTTTGATCGGTCAACGTCTTGATCATGCGGAACGCCGCCTTGCTGACTTTGCCTTAAATGCCATTCCGGCTCGTCTGGATAGCCTTTTGGCCGATTTTTCGCTGCGTTATGGGGTTTCCGAACCGGAAGGCGTCCTTATTGATATTCCACTTCCCCACCGCGAAATTGCCTCCATTGTCGGCTCTACCCGTGAAAGCGTCACGGTCCGCTTGAATGCCATGCGCCGCGAAGGTACGATCGCATTCGTCAAACGACGAATATTGATCAAACGACCGGCATCTCTTTGATGCGGTACAGGCCGTTTAGTGGCTTTCAAGATTCATGAAGTGTCCAACCTGCGGTAAGCCAGTCGAGTGGAAAGACAACTCTTTCCGTCCCTTCTGTTCAGAACGGTGCCAGCTAGTAGATCTCGGTAAATGGGTCGAGGGCGAGTATCGTGTGCCCGGAGAGCCCGTGCCGCAGGAACAGAATCAACCGAGCACCGCGGAGGATTTCGATAAAGAGTTCTAGTATGGCCCATCCTGTCAATCCTGAAAATCCTGTTAATCCTGTTAATCCTGTGAAGCGAACGGCAGTTTTTCACAGGATGGACAGGATTTTCAGGATTAGCAGGATGGTTTTTTTGTGCGTATTGATGGCGGCGTGTAATAGCAATCACTCAGTAAACTCGAATAGCACGCCGGTGATTTCCAATCCGCCGACAGGCACAACGTATCCTATGCCACCGACGAGGACTACCTCTCTCGCCAACATGGGATGGCAAATGTCCGACGGCAAGCGCTCCGTATTCTCCGAATACAAAGGGAAGGTACTGATCCTGGATTTCTATGCCACCTGGTGCGTTCCCTGTCGTGACAGCGTTCCGCATTTGATCGGACTACAGAAGAAGTTTGAAGAACAAGGGCTGGCTGTGGTCGGACTCAACGTCGGTGGGCCAGGCGACGAACAGGAGGTGCCTGCGTTCGCTAAGGCATTTGGCATTCAATACACACTCGCTAAACCTGATGAAGATCTCGTCAGCTTTTTGATGTCCGATAGCGACGCGATCCCGCAAACATTTGTTTTTGATCGGCAGGGCCAACTGGTCCAACGTTTTGTCGGGTTTGGTTCAGACACAGGTATCTATTTAGACGGCGCTGTCGAGACGGCATTGAAGTCTCCAGCTCAATAAAATTACAGACGGGTTTCGAACGTTGAGAAAAGCAAAAATTCTAATCACTCTCGGCCCAGCTTCACGCGAACCGCAAATAGTGGAACAACTGATCGCCGCCGGCGCGAACGGTGTGCGCATCAACATGTCGCATGGCACACACGAAGAAAAAGCTGTCGACATCGAACGTGCACGCGCCGCGGCCGTCAAGTTGGGAAAACCGATCGCGGTGCTGGTTGATCTCTCTGGCCCAAAGATTCGTACCGGGGAACTGAAAGACGATCAACCAGTACGACTAATACCGGGAGCGGCTTTCACCATCACCACCAGGTCCGTGCTCGGAGACGAGCATCAGGTTTCCACTAACTACCACGACCTGCCGCGCGTCGTTAAGCCGGGTACGCGGATGCTGCTCGACGACGGCGCCCTGTCGCTGATCGTAGAAAGCGCCGACGATACAGATGTTGTTTGCAGAGTGATTGAGGGAGGTTTACTCGCCGAGCGAAAAGGTATAAACCTGCCGGGCGTCGCGTTGCCTATCGACTCGCTCACTGAAAAAGACCTCGTCGATCTTAAATGGGCAGTTGAGCAAAACGCGGACTACATCGCGCTTTCGTTCGTGAGACGCGCGAGCGACTGTGAACACGCGAAGAAGTTGATAAGTGAAGCCGGTGGCCGCGCTCCCCTCATCGCGAAGATCGAAAAGGCCGAAGCCATCGATCACCTTGACGACATCATCGCTGCGGCCGACGGAATCATGGTTGCCCGTGGCGACCTTGGGGTAGAGACGAGCGTCGAACTCGTGCCGGTTTACCAGAAGCGAATCATCGAGCGCTCAATCAAAGCCGGGAAGATGGTCATCACGGCGACGCAGATGTTGCAGTCGATGGTCACAAATCCACGGCCTACACGCGCGGAAGCGTCCGACGTCGCTAACGCGGTTTGGGACGGAAGCGACTGCGTCATGCTTTCAAACGAGACTGCGGCGGGTGAGCATCCGCTTGCAGCCGTTGCCATGATGGCTCGCATTATTGAGTCGGCAGAAAGCGGCAAAGAGCAACCACACAACGAAGCATTGACCTGGATGGGTAAACAGTCGGGACGTGTCAGTCGGGCCCTGTCTGAAGCGGCAGCATTTGCCGCAGATGAGATGGGCACTACCGTGACGGCAGTCTTTACCGCATCAGGTCTGATGGCACGCAGACTTTCATCCCTGCGACACGATCAAAGAATCATCGCGCTCACGCACCGGCCCCAATCGCTTTCAGAGCTCGCGCTCATCTGGGCTGTAGAGCCATTGCTGGTCAGTAAAGCTAACTCGACGGAAGAAATGCTGAAAATTGGCGAACAGCGACTACTCGAAGCCGGCGTTGTCGAGAAAGGCGACGTGATCGTGATCATGGCTGGACGCCTGTCCGGACTGGGCCTGTCGAGTTCCGTATCAATCTCCACGGTGGGTGGAGACCTTGGCCCTACAAGACATTGAGTCTCAGAACAAACATGTCGGCGGGTCAGTTGTTCGACCTCATCATGCCCGCCGCATTTGCGCTCTCCGCCTTGCTGTCCACCTGGGTGCTTGCCTCGGCCCGCAAAAGATTTCAGCTTCTGCAAGCATTTGGACTCGCGATCGGGACGCTGTTTCTTCCCCTCATCGTCTTCCCCATGTACGTCGCAGTAATGTTGTGGCGAAAGAAGACCGGCCCACCTGCAAAATGGCGGTATGCGTTGCCGCTGCTGTACGCGTCCGTTTCGCTTTCGGCAATCGGAATCTTCTTCTATTTCGATAGTCGCACTATCGATGCTCACTTAGCACGCGCGACGCAGGCGAAACTCGTGGAGGATTCGAATACTGCGATTCGCGAGTATCGACAGGCACTCGCCCTGGAAGACGATCCGCACACACACAAACTACTCGCCATCGAACTCGCAACCGCGGGTCACATTGACGAGGCAATTACTGAATTTCGGATTGCGGATCAAGCAGGAGAGACTTGTCAGCCTGAGGATTATCGCTGCCACGCAGCCAGGGCAAAACTACCAGGCGTAGACGCGAATAAACGCTAATCCGCGCCGATCATCTGGCCGACACCACTCTTCTGTTCCTCGGCCATCTGAGCTGGTGTCTTTTGCGGGTCGCGCCAGTTATCGAGGATGCCTACCTGATGGACGCACTGTAAGGTGCAAGTTGGAGCACACCATTTCTCGGTGTTGTATTCGCGGTCGAAATCTTCCATCGTGTACTGCTCGAGCGGGATTCCGGGATATCCACGCTGTTGCGAACACCAGTGGACCAGGCCCTCTTCACAGATATAGAGATAACGAGCGCCTGCGCGACAGCGCCAGTTGTAAGGCTTGCCCTCGGCGATGCTGTCCTGGAACCAGTTCAAACGCGCATGGTCTTTGTTTCCAAGTTTCTTGACCTGCTGGAAGATGTCCTTCTCTTTTTCCGACAGCGGCTTCAACGTTCCATCAACATCGTGAATGACGCCAACCGTGGTTGAGAATCCGAGTTCAACCGCCCTGCGAGCAACGGTCAGTGCGTCGTCAGGATTCTTGATACCACCACCTATTACTGAATTGATGTTGACGTGAAAGTCTGCGTATTCCGAGAGGTAACGAAGCTTCTTGTCGAGCACGCGGAGACTCTTGCGTGAAACCTCGTCGGGGTCGACGTTGTCGATACTAATCTGCAAATACTCCAAACCGGCCTTGTTCAATCGATTGATACGATCGGGAGTGAAGTAATAACCGTTCGAGATCAGCCCGGCGATCATTCCGTGGAGGCGAATGTGATGAATGATCTGATCGAGCTCAGGATGCATCATCGGTTCGCCGCCGGAAATGGTGACGATCGAAGTGCCCAGATCGGCAAGTTTGTTCAGCCGGCTCTTAACGATCTCCAGATCGATCGGCTTCGAGTTGTGATCGTACTCGTTGCAATAACCGCAGGCCAGATTACAACGACGCATCGGAATCAGGTGCGCCAGCACCGGATGACGCGTGGATGCTAATGCGCGGCCGATAAAACTGAACTCGCGCACCTTTCTTTTTAGAAACGTAGTCTTCCGCATTTTGAAGAGAGAATATGCCACAAAAAGGCACAAAAAGCACAAAGTAGCTTCTTAGATCATTTGTGCTTCTTGTGCCTTTTTGTGGCTAACAGATCGTTAGCTCTTAACGATCTTCACACTCGAATCGAGTTTGATGTCGAAGTCGCCCTTATTAATATTCTGGTTCTTTTCCAAACCGGTCAGACGCATCGTTGTAGTGTCGTCGTTCTTCTCAACGATCTTGGTCTGGACTGGCATGCCGCCGGCGTCGATCCACACTTCAGCGTATTTATAACCGGCATTTCCCTTTGGAACCAGCGTCAAGTGAATCGTGCTAACGCCGCCCCACAGAGTTTCCTCTCGCACATCCTTTACCGGCTGGAAGCGCGCTTCAAGCTGTCCGCGCGACATATTCATCATTTCCATCAAACCACCGGCTGATTTGTCATTCATTTTATTGGCCGAGCCGGTGTAAGCGATTTTTTGGTTGGGCCTGTAGATCGTGTACTTGTTGTCCTTTACGGCCAATACTTCCTGACGCGGTTTACTCCAATCGATCCGGACTGAAGCTTGACGACCCGCAGCAGGCAGATAAATCACAACACCCTGATAGTTGTCTTCACTGCCAATCTGTGAATTGACCTTCTTCACGCTGATCCCAGCGCGCAAGGACTTCAAACTCTGACGATTCTTCTCCAAACGGTTTAGCACCGAACTAACCAGGCCTGCTCCCTGACCGTTCGTCGTGGTCGGGGTTACTATGACGAGCGTGGACAGTATGAAAGCCAACATCAGGCCCGATGAAATCAATCTCTTCATAAAGACTCCTTAAACTCTTGTTCTCCTTTCGCGTGGTTCGCAAAAAACCTCGCAATTATAGGGAAAGACTACCGTATGTCAACCTCAAAACTCCTTGTCCGTCCCTCCCGATCCAGCACTCTCCGCACCGCCAGAACCTCTACCGTGGACCGTCCCGTCATCGCCTTTACTTGCTCTACAATTCGCGACTTATCTTCTTCGTTTGTAATAACTTCGGGACTTAATATCACGGTGGCTGCGACGGGGCTTTGATGCTCCATACTTACGGCTCGTTCGCCACTCGAAAACCAGCTTTTTGGTGTCAAAAAGATGAAGATCAAAATGACAACACACAGAAGATCCCATTGCCAGGTGTTTCTCGCGTAGTTCCAGAAGAAGATCTTCTTAAGTGTGGTGAACAGGCCTCGCACGTTCTTAAGCTTGCAAGTATGCAGCCACATGGAGCCGTGGCTGGCGGGTCAAAGGGGATTCTAACACACTCCCACCCGTGTACAGGTGTGTAAAACTGTTGCTTACAACCGCACCGTTGGCGCTTGTTCAACAATGTGCCCATCGCGCATCTGTACGATACGTTTGCACATTGCTGCAGCTTCAGGGTTGTGGGTAATCATGATGATGGTTTGGTTGAAACGGTAATTCAACTCCTGGAACATGTTAAGGACAAGAGCTGAGTTTTCCGAATCAAGATTGCCGGTCGGCTCATCGGCAAGAACGATGGCAGGACGCGTCACCACTGCTCGCGCCAATGCGACGCGTTGCTGTTCGCCGCCGGATAATTCGAGCGGCTTGTGGTGCAGTTTATTTTCCAGTCCTAACAGCCGGAGCACATCGCGTCGAAGCTGCGGATCACCGCCGCCGTTGCCATGAATTCGCTCCGCCAGTCGGAGATTTCCTTCAGCGGTGAGAGTAGGAAAAAGATTGAACCGTTGAAACACAAATCCGATTTTCTTTCGCCGTACGGCGGTTCGTTTTGCGTCCGAAGCAGCGGTTATATCGTCGCCATCGATCACGATGCGTCCCGAAGTCGGCGTGAGCAATCCTCCCAATAGGTGAAGCATGGTTGATTTTCCACAACCCGACGGGCCCATGATCGCCAGAAACTCGCCTTCCTGGACTTCGAGCGAAACGCCACGGAGCGCTGGCACGTCCACCTTTCCAATGCGGTAGACTTTCACTAGATCTTCGGCGTTTAGAATAGTTCTCATCGTTTACTGGTTAGCCGTGACCTTCTTGTCCTGAGCGTCGAGATCAAGTTCCTTCAGGCCCCACTTATTCTCCAGCACAAATGCTCTCGCCGGCCAATCTTTATTCAACTCCACTGAAGCATTGTCCTGATAAGTGATACTCAACTTATACTGATCCTGCGGCCGCGTCATCTCGATACGGCTCGGCAATGACGCGGTTGTACTGCTACCAAGAACCTGCTCGTTGAAATAAGAAACGTCTGTAATCAGCTCGGCTTTGTCGTTATACGTTTGCACTCGCGCGAGCCGAATTGCGTTAACGCGATCAAACCACAATCGTCTTAGTAGTTTAGTCTCACCGCCCGTGTTAGAAAACTCCTCGAGGAGATAATAACCGCGCATCACCCGAGCGCCCTTCTTCGCCTGTGGACGGGTATCTGCTTCCTCGTTGAAAAATTCGCTTTCCACGTACGTCATCGAGCCATTCGGCTCGATCGGACGAATCATGAATGCGTCCGTAAAATGCTGCGGACGCAGATTCGAAAGGGCGCTGACCGTTTGTTTCTCGGTCTTCTCTTTATCGGTTTTGGCGGCCGTGCCGTTCGCCTGGGAGTCGAGCTTCTGATAGTTCGCGCTGTTAGTGCCCTTCACGAAACGCCTGTATTTATCATCGCCCTTCAGCACCGCAACGCTGAAGTGTTCGCCGTCAGACGCCATCTGAGCGATGTCAACGAACGTGAATTGAATGACGAGATAAATCTGCCCGGGCCGTTGCAGCGTAATATTGCCATCAACCAGTCGATATTGATCCGCAATACCGGACGAAGCGAACGACGTATCTTCAAACTGAATCTCGACCTTGCCGTGTATCGACTTCACCGTCGAAAGCCGGTTCACTTCCTGAATGAGCTGATTCTTTTCAGCTTTAACTATCGGCGTCAGAAGCTGCGGCACCGAGATTTTTCTTTTCGCGCCAAACAGACCGCAGCCCGTATTAAGCAACAGAATTGAGACAGCAATGACTGACAGCAGCAAACGGGAGGGCACAATTTTGGAGGCGTTGAAATTTTTTAGCATCAAGCTATAGGCGCCAATCATATCAAACGCCAAAGAATCGAGAAATTGTATCTGTGGATAGATCTCAGTTCAACTGCAGCGGCGGCTTTCCAAAACGGCCGCGCAACCGGTTGATCGTATTCACGATACTCGGCTTGCTCAACAACTTCTGTTCCAGCCTGTGCCTGCCGGGAAAATCGAGCAACATTATACCGAGTAAAACCGTCAGCAGACCCTGTCCGGGCACTCCCGGCAGCGACAGCACGATACCGAGAGCCACCAACAAAACCCCGGCAATGTTTTTACCGATAACCTCGGCCGCATGAATGGCAGGCCGTGGCCCCGCCCAGAACTTCGTCTTTCTGCTCTTGCTGAAGTGGTCGGCTGGCAGTTTGACCAGGATTAGTGAAACGATACCGAGGTTAACAAAAAAACTGACAAGAAAAATCAGGGCCCCTACGACTATCTTCTGCCACGTAAGGCCTGAAACAAAATCCGATAAAAGATCAAACATTATTATGCAGTTCGCTGCGCGCCTTCAGGATCGATTCGAGAAGTTCTTGCACAATCTGTTCCGCAGTACCCCCCAGCTTGAAGTCCGGCTTTTCTGCCACTTCCCAGAATTCCTCCAATCCACGTGCACCGGCGCGTTCGAGTGCATAAACCTGAACCAGTAAATCGATAATGTCGGCAGCCTTCACCAGGCGTGCCTCGAGACTCTCGCGACGTTCATAGTCGGCATAGAGACTCGCGTAACTGGCATCGCTATCAACCGTGTCGACCAGATCCAAAAAGGCAGCGGTTTCAGCCTGCTTTCTTGCGTCTGCTCCAAAGTACAGGGTGGCAGTGCGCGGCATGTCGCCCACACGCACTTCGGCCCAGTCATGAAGCAATGCGATGCGAAGAACTTTTTCGTGATCGACTGCGATGCCCTGCGCAGTAAACTTGTCGGCCAGCAACATCGCAGTCACGCTAACGCCAAACGAATGTGAGGCGACGGATTCGGTGCCGTTTGGAAGACCACGCAAGGTCCACCCGGTACGATCCAGGCGTTTGAGACGTTGAAGCTCGATCAGTGTTGAGAGCATTTTATAGATCGGTATTAGTGCTATTGAGCCGTGCGAACAATAATCGTCCGCCGCTTCTCACCTAACGTAAGCGTCAGCGGACGGTCCAATTGAATCGGATGCTCCTCGCCATCGATGCTGATGACGAAGTTCGACGGTGCCCGACTCAACGCTCCGATTGGCGCGTTTGGGGGTAGACGCGGCAACAGATGCGACGCAACAACGCGCCACGTCGTCACCTGACAACGAATTCGAATGCCCGGCGTGTCCGTTTCAAACGATTCATCGACAGCCAGCGCGTCCGCTTTGAAGACTCCTTCACCACAACGCACGCCGGCCGCATCGTAGAAAGTCACGGATCCGGAGACAAACGCGTACGGCATTGCACTCCGGTTGCGGACAACCATGCGAATGTTCGTAACGGGCGCGTCCGTTGCACCGTTGAGCGCGGTGGTGCGCAAAGTCGCTTCAAGCGCGGGTGCTCCGCTCGCGTCTAACGCTACTGCCGGCTCAGTTAACGCCACCCTCTTCTCATTCAAACTGTTCACCAACGGCGTCTCTTGAGCACTGACGCACAACAGACTACAAAGCAGAACCACGCTGGCTGCGATTATTCTCATGATCTCATCTCCTTTTTGTGCCTTTTGTGCCTTCTGTGCTTTTTGTGGCTTCAGTCGCGGACCATCGCATACATGAGCTGATCGATCGTTTGGCCTTCCTTGGTGACACTCTTTCTCATGCGTCCTTCAAACTCATATCCGGCCTTTTCGAGTACGCGCGAGGATGCTCCATTCCAATCGAATACGTGAGCATATAAGCGACACAGATTGAAATTTGCAAATGCGTAGTCACTCACGGCAATCAGCGCTTCTGTCGCGATTCCTCGTCCCCAAAATTCCTCGCCCAGCCAGTAACCAATTTCAGCGGAGCGACGGCCGACGTCGTATTGCGGTATGAAGCCTATACCACCGACTGCCTCGCCCGCTACATCGATTGCAAAATTTGTTTCAGGTTTTTGATCGACCACGCCGTCGAGCCAACTGCGAGCATCACGGACCGTGTAAGGATAAGGAAAGCGATCGCGCAGGTTGATAGAGACGTTCCTGTTGTTTGCGTGATGCACAATGGCATCGCGATCGCGCCACTGCCAACTCCTGACGTCGCATGTCTTCAAGACTATTCTCACTGTCCTTCAATCCGTGGCAATACTGCCGCGCCCCGCGGCATGATGAACCCAGCGCCGCCCGCTTGTTCAAGCGCCTCCGAAAGTGTTCGCACTGGAATCATTCGCATGCGCCTGACTGCGTCGGCCGGCAATTCTGAGACCAAATAGACTCGAAAGCGTTCGGCCTTTGTCAGAAGGGCCCACGCCGTTTGACCGTTGACTTCATAACCGTTGACGAGACGTGCCGCAAGCGCTCGCGAGTCGGTCTCCTCAAACCATTTCAAAAAATCCGGCCGGCCCAATCCATCCCCACACTCGGCGAGCAGGATTAGCGTTCCTCCATCCTTGCAGGCAAGCGCTGCCATGTCGAGTGCTTTATGCGCCTGAATCAAATTGATGTCATGAGGAAAGCCTCCACAACTCACGATCACAACATCGCGCCTTTCAGGGACGGCAACTGAATACTGTTGAAGGTAATCGTCACATGCGGCGCGGTGAGCCAGTCGCCAATCTCCACAGAATACTTTTAGCGCGCTCTTGTTTTCGCCAACGATGGTGTTGACACTGAAGGCCGGTGCAATCATGGATGTAACTCGTTCACACTCTTCATGCACCGCATTTCCGTCGAGACGTCCGGCTTGCACTCCGGTTCGGCGACCGCCAGTGTCGAAGTCCAGCGCCAGCATGTGCGTGGCCTCGATAGTCTTCGCCGATGCGAGTCCGGGACAGATTGATTTGCGGCCACCGGTAAATCCCGCAAAGTAATGAAACGTGATGCCGCCGGTAACGAACACGTGCGAAAACTCTCTCAGAGCGCTATTCACCTCGACCGCTACTCCGCCTTCAGTTGTTCCGAGCGCGATGAGATTACTCTGATCGTACGCGTCATGCTGAATGATTCGCAGTCGCTGCACGATAAAAGGAGTCAGCAATTCGACCGTTTCTTTTTCAGTGACCGGGCGATGAATACCCGTCGCAAAGATTACGGCCATTCGAGCCGGCGAGACACCTGCCTGCACGAGACGTCGCACGAGAAGATTTACAACTTGCGCACTCGCAGTTGCACGAGTTGCGTCGGAAACGACGATCAGCACCGAATCATCACTGCTTACGATTTCATCGATTGGCGGGGAGGCAATCGGAGCATCGAACGCAGCACCGATTTCAAAATCACTCAGCGGCGACTCATGATTATCCGTGGTGATAACATCGAACCTCGTCGTATCAAAGTTGAACTCCAGGTGCCCACGTCCATAACCGAGTTCAATTCGATCCGTGTTCATCGGTGGCTAAATACCGAAATCGATCAAGGCTTTCTCGATAACGTGTAGAGAAGCGAGGTCTGTGTCGCCGGCAGTGCGCGCTTCCGCCAACCACTTGCGCAGTTGTCGTGCTTCGTCGATAGATCCGATTCGACACCCGCCCGTGAGAGCAAGTGTAACGAGCGCATCAGGCGCACCGTGGGTAACAAGCGCCGCTTGCAAAGCCGCCTGCTCGCGAAGGTCCAGAGTTAGAAGGAGATTGAGTTCCACTGAAATACTGAACAGTTAGTTTCTTTCCGATTTAAAACACGCTGTGCCGGCATGACAAAAATGAAATGTCTCGTCTTCAAAATCGGGGGTTTCCATCTGGATTGTAAGGTGATCCACGCCAAAACGTTCGTGAAGTTTCAGTCGCAATTCCCGCAGCAAATCCGGTTGCGAGATGCTCTCGGCATGAATCACGTGCGCACTCAGCGCCTCGCGTCCCGACGTAATTGTCCAAACATGGAGATCGTGCACGTCGGAAACACCGCGCGTGTCGAGAATCGCATTCTCAACCGCCGCCAGATTGATGTGTGCGGGCGTGCCCTCCAACAGGACGTTCGTCGACTCTTTGATCAAACGCACCGAACCCCAGATGATGAGCAAACTGATGACGACGCTAAAAAGCGCGTCCGCTGCATACCAGCCAAAGAGGGACATACATACGCCCGCCAAAATTGCCGCGACGGACCCGAGCGCGTCGCCTATCACGTGCATCCACGCGCCACGCAGGTTGAGATCCACTTCGTGACGCGAGTGGAGTATCCACGCACACGCCAGGTTCACCACCAGGCCGCCCACAGCGACAACTATCATTGGTCCACTTTTAATGATTGGGGGCGACAACCAACGCTCGTATGCGCCATAAAAAATGACGAGCGAAATCACGACGAGTGCCACGCCGTTGACGAGGGCGGCAATGATCTCGAGCCGGTAATAGCCGAATGTCTTTCGTGAGGTGGCAGGACGAGAGCCAAACCAAACCGCCGTCAGTGCAAGGATGAGCGCGCCGACATCCGTGAACATGTGGCCCGCATCGGCGAGCAATGCGAGCGAGCCAGTCCACCACGCGCCGACGACTTCGGCAAACATGTAAAGCGTCGTCAGGAGCAGAACCAGACTTAGTCGCCGCCAGCTCTCACTGGTGTGCTGGTGCCGGTGTGTCTCCTTGTGCGGCTTCTGATCCACGCGCGGCTAGATTAGCCGTCAACGTCACAAAGGTCAAAATATTAGCCACAGATTTTCTAGCCACAAAAAGGCACAAAAAGCACAAAAATTTTCCTCATAGAGAGTTCTTCTTTATGTGCTTTTTGTGCCTTTTTGTGGCTAACTTTTTTACAGAGCGGGGAGGCCGGATGCTGTGTAGAAGTCGCGATAGAGTTCGTTGAATTCACGCAACGCCACTTCCATGATCCGCTCTAACTGATCGGTATCGGCAACGTTGATTACCGCGTTTACATTGTTGAGAAATGCAGCGTGCGCATCCATCGTGCGCAACGAAGGCGACAGTAAAACAAAGAACAGCCGGCGGCGTTGTGGCGGACGAAGTATGTTGATCTCCCTGATCACGAACGCCGATCCCTGCTCGCCCGGATCAAACTGCGGTTCGAGTACAACCACATCCATTTTGTTCGCGCGCATCGTTTCAACCGCCTGGCGAGTGTCTTCAGCTACAAACACCTGACAACCGCCGTTCGTCAGTTTGCCCGCGACCAGCTCGCGATACGGCTCACTCGTGCAAACCAAAGCCTTACGCTTATCCCACGACGGTCGCGCAGTCGAGTTGTCGGAATTCTGATTGTTCCCTTTTGCCAGTAGCTCAAA
>Ga0111539_10001707_pt1 | contig 29247 bp, 31 predicted proteins | sample RhiMethybrSRZTD1_FD_79667 | JGI IMG/M metagenome (GOLD analysis project Ga0111539, IMG submission 79667) | Populus rhizosphere microbial communities from Tennessee, USA - Rhizosphere MetaG P. TD hybrid SRZTD1 (version 2) (version 2) | ecosystem: Host-associated > Plants > Roots > Rhizosphere >...
CCGCCGCGGCCGACTCTACGAGCCCTGGACTCCCCGTCCACGATTTCACGTTCCGGGGGCGTCCACTCCCCGAGACGAAGACATTTCTCATCACGCATGTCGGCCTCGCGGCCCGCACCGACCCGGGCCTGTCGTCGTTCTATCCGCGAAGCGATGTCTACGGGATGGCCGACCTGGGGATCATGCGCAATGTGGGTCGTCATGTCGCCCTCGGGGGTAATTTCTATGTCGGGTTCGATGACCGACGAACGCGTCTCGGTCCCAAAGCTCGCGCACGGTTTTGGCTCAACCGGACGCTCTCGGTCGATCTCGCTCCCGGAGTGCTCCTGGGAGGAAGCGACGACTGGTATGGACACGCCGAATTTCCCGGCTTCGTGGGAGAGGCGACCTTCAGCGTGGGGGACGTCGTCATGCTGACGGGGGAGATCGAATCGATCTCGGTCGAAAACACGAAGGGGGCGAAGGAACAGGACACATCGGTGTATCTCGGCACCAAGGTGGGCACACCCACGTCCTTCGGAGTGCTCGGTGGTGCCGTTGCCTTTACGCTTTTGACGGTCGGGCTGATATCCCTTCTGTCCTTCTGACCCGAAACTGCCGCTTCGCTCCTGCAACATCCGCGAGAGCCCCCGCCCCGTGCGCTTTGGTCCCTGGCCCGCGTTATACCAGGCATGAGGATCCTCCTATGCCTGGTGCTTCTCCCCTTCCCGATTCCCTCCAACGCGTTTGCCGGACCTACGGCTGCGGACTCGGTAGCCGCTCCTGTCCCGGCTGCGATGGCCCGTGCGCCGGCGGACACGGCGCGGGCCAGGGCTCTCTACATCGTCTCGCTGAGACATGGCGAGGAGATCGTCGCGGCTCGGGCGGAATACACCGGCCTCGACTACGTCCGGATCATCCACCCCGATGGCCAAGTGTCCAGCATCGCAGCCTATCGAATCAGATCCATCAAAGACTCCGAGGGCACCGACTGGACCGGACGTGTCTTGGACCAGCGCAAGGCTGTCGGGAGCGCGGAGGGCATCCCACACCTTTCAACGCAACAGGACTTCGTGCTCCGCGGCCGTCCGCTAGCCGAGGCGAAGGGCTTCGCAATCAGCCAAGTCGGCTTCCTGGGCCGTGCGACGGACGGTCCGTTCCACTTCGATTCGAAGACCCTGCTCACGGTGGACCTCGGCGCCATGCGCAACGTGAGCCGACGCGTCGCACTCGGAGGAAACCTCTACGTCGCCGGCGATGACGACCACGTCCACTTCGGACCGAAAGTTCGTGTTCGCTACTGGATCACCCGCGACCTCTCCGCGGATCTGGCCCCGGGACTCGTCTGGTGGGGTGGCACGGCGGACGACCTCGAGTTCCCGGCCTGGGTGGGCGAGACGAGCGTCAACGTCGACGACATCCTGGTTCTCACGGCCGAGGTGGAATCGGTACGCGTCCGGTCCAACGGCAGCGAGAAGCAGGAGACGTCATTGTTCCTAGGCGGAAAGATCGGAGGAGAGGGCGGGCTGATTGGAATCGCCGCAGGCATGTTCGTCCTCGTGATGTTTGCCGCGGGTGCCGGGGGTAGGCTATGACGGTCGCTTGGCTCTGCTCACTCCGTTACCCAATCCGCTTCAGCAGCCTGGCGATCTCCCACGCGGCGGCGGATCCCTGGCCCTCCGCGTTCGCGATCGACGGGCATCGTGGGGAGCAGACATCCCCGACCGCGTACACGCGCGGCACGTTCGTGACGCCGCCGATGCCGGCCACCACGTAGCCTGCGCGATCCATCCGTAGCTGGCGGCGCAAGAGCTCGCTCCGCGGTTCCCAGCCGATCCTCACGAACACGGCATCGGCGCGCAGCACCCGAGGTTTCGCCGCACCGCGCACGCGGTACTCCACGCCGCTCACGGCCCCGTTGCCCAGAATCCGCGTCACGCGGGCGCCCGTGACCATCTTGATCCCTCGAGTCTTCCTCGCACGCTCGAGGAAATCGCCGCGAGCCCGGAAACGCGCGCTGTGATGCAAGAGTGTCACCGGGGATCCCGTTTCGGCGCACAACAAAGCATCCTCCACGCCAGCCGTGCCGCCCCCGACGACCACCACCGGCCTGCCCGCATACGCGGTGCGATCGAGATTGGCAGAGACGCTCACGCCGTGACCTGCCAGCTCGTGCTCGCCAGGAACACCGAGCCTCCGGCGCCGCAAACCCGTCGCCACGATCAAGGTCCCGCCGACGAACCGCTGCCCGCCTCGCACCACCGACCGGCTCCGCACCGAGATCGACTCCACCGGAGCGCCAACCTCGATCCGCAACTGCCACGCGCGTGCGTCAGCCACGACGCCCGCCGCCAGGCGCGGCCCGTCCCATCCGCGAGCGAGCAAGTAATTGATGGTGGGGGCGTGGATCTCGTGGAGCTGGCCGCCGGGTTGGAGTGCTTCCTCGAGGAGCAACGCCTCGACGCCGAGATCCTTGAGCCAGATCCCTGCCGCGATTCCGGCGACGCCGGCACCGACGATCAGTGCTTCGACGCGTTCCGGTCGGCCCATGCGGTCATGTCGAGGAAGGGGTCGCTCGCCGGATGTCCCCGGCGACTTCCCAGAAGGTCTTGGGCTCGATCCGCCCGAGCCCGTACCTCGAGCTCAGGAGATCGAGGCAGCGCTGCCGCTCGGCCAGCCGATCGGGCTTGAGCTGGCTCAATCCGCCGTCATGGATACGAATCGTCGCGGTCGAGCCCGGCACGCGCACGATCTTTCCGCCGCGATGCGCGACGCGCAGGAGCCAGTCCCAGTCCTCGGAGTAGGGCATCGACGCGTCGAACAGGCCGTACTCCGCGAACGCCGAGCGTCGCGCCGCGAACGCGCTCGGCGGGATGAAACCGTTTCGACCGAACAGCGCTCGGTCGAACGGGACCGCGAGCACGCGCCTCTCGCCACTGTCACGAAGGATCGTGGCGTCGGAGTACACGACAACCGCTTCCATATCGCGATCGAATGCGGCCGCGAGCCGCTTCAGATGATCGGGCTCCCAAAGATCGTCGTCATCGAGGAACGCGACCGCGTCCGCGCGAGCCCGCGCGAGGCCGCGATTCCTGGCCTGCGCGAGTCCCTCGCCCTCGTCACGCTCCTCGAAAATCGCAGGAAATTCGAGACGGTCCACGGCCGCGCGCACCTCATCGGAAAAGGGCGCGCCGCCGTCGCGTACCAGCACGAGCTCCATCTCGAGGTGCGTCTGCCGCGCAACGGTGCCCAGAGCCTCCAAAAGAAACTCGGGGCGATCGCGCGTGGGAAGGACGACCGAGACCGAAGCCACCGCTAGGACGTCGGCCCGGCGTGCGCCGCGGCCGCGACCGCGGGGAGTGGCTCGCCTCGGCGCGCTTCAGTCACCAACCGCGCGTGCGATCCGGCACCTCGAAGCTCCATGCAGAGGTGACGGCCGCGCATCCAGACCTGGACGCCGGCCGGATCGAGGAAGTCGTGGATGCCATCGGCGATCGCCTGCGTAAGCGATTCCTGGAGCATGGGCACGCGCGCGAGATCCCGCACGAAGCGCACGAGCGCGCCCGCACCGGCGACCTGCTCCCGCGGCACGTAACGGACGCCGGCCTCGGCGATGTATGGCACGAGGTGATGCGGGCAGAACCCGTAGACCGTGAATCCCTCCAAGGACACGACCTGTCCCGGCTTGCCCTTGTACGTGAGGGGGCGCAGCATCGGCGCTTCGCCGCGCAGTCCGGACGTGCGCTCGACGAGCAGCTCGGACAGCAATGCCGCCGTGACGGAATACTCGGGATCGCGGTCGCCATCGACGCCGATCGACTTCAGATACCGCTCGAGCGCAACGACGTCGGGCTTGGCAGGGGATCCGGCCGTGGGCTCGGGATCGGGCGCGTGTCCATTGCCGCGCGTCTTCTTCCGGTTGGGGCTCAAAGCCGGACCTCCGGGTTTGGGTTCACAGTCCTAGGCTCGGCGCCGCATCCTGCAGCGCGGCGAGCACGAACGCCACGTGCTCCTCGAGCGGGATGCCCAGCTCGCGCGCCCCCTCCTCGATCTCGTCGCGATTCACCGACCGCGCGAATTCCTTCTTCTTCATCTTTCGCAGCACCGAATCGGCCGTGACTTCCGCCAGAGTCTTCCCGGGCTGCACCAAAGCGGTGGCCGTGATCAACCCGCACAGCTCGTCGCTCGCGAACAACGCCTTCGCCATCGGCGTCGCGCGCGGCGTGCCGCTGTAGGACGCGTGGCCCATGATGGCCTCGATCATCTCCGGCGGAAAGCCCCGCTCCGCGAGGATCCGGCATCCAACGAACGGATGCTCCTCGCGAGACGGGTGCTTCTCGTAGTCGAAGTCATGAAGCAGGCCGGTCGCCGCCCAGAGCTCCTCGTTTCCCCCCATCTTCCGGGCGTAGGACCGCATGGCCGCCTCGACGGCCAGCATGTGCTTCCGGAGTCCGGGACCCTCCGTATGCTCATGGAGGAGGGCCACCAGCTCATCGCGGGGCGGAAGTCGCGTCTCTGTCGATCGTTCGGGGTTCATGAGGCGCCGGCGATGATAGGGTGGAAGACGCGCCCCGGCAAGGGGCTGGGCGGATGGGTTCGGGGCGATTTGACCCCCCCGGAAGCCCTATGATACCGTCTCCGATTCACTTGGAAACGCGAAACTTAGACCCGGCACCGGGCCGCACCACGCACCCGGGCGCGGAGGCATGCCGAGCCCCACGATGAGCCCATCCGAACTACCCAAGAACTACGATCCAACCGAGGTCGAGCGCCGGTGGTACGACCACTGGGTGGACCGCGGGTATTTCCGCCCGCGCGAGGGTGAGGGCGCCCCCTTCGTCATCACGATCCCGCCCCCCAACGTGACCGGGAGCCTCCACTTCGGCCACGTGTTCGACCACACCATCCAGGACCTCCTGAGTCGCTGGCAGCGGATGACGGGCGTGCCGACTTTGTGGCTGCCCGGGACCGACCACGCCGGCATCGCCACCCAGAACGTGGTGGAGAAGCGCCTCGCCGAACAGGGGAAGACCCGCTTCGATCTCGGGCGCGAAGCATTCGTGGAAGAGGTCTGGAAGTGGAAGGAGATCTACCACAAGCGCATCACCGAGCAGATGAAGCGCCTGGGCGACTCCGTGGACTGGTCGCGCGAGCGCTTCACCATGGACGAGGGACTGTCGCGCGCCGTGCGCGAGGTCTTCGTGAGCCTCTACCGCAAGGGACTCATCTACCGCGGCAACCGGATCATCAACTGGTGCCCGCGCTGCCACACCGCGCTGTCCGACGAGGAAGTGAACCACGTCGAGACGGACGGCAAGCTCTATACGATCCAGTATCCGGTGAAGGACTCGAAGCGGAAGCTCATGGTGGCGACCACGCGTCCTGAGACGATGCTCGGCGACGTGGCCGTGGCGGTGCACCCGAAGGACAAGCGCTACGCGCCGCTCCACGGGAAGATCGCGATCCTTCCGTTCCTGCGTCGCGAGATGCCGATCATCCTCGACGATTCGGTGGATCCCAAGTTCGGAACGGGGGCGGTGAAGATCACCCCGGCGCACGATCCGAACGACTTCGAGTTGGGACAGCGCCACGGGCTCACACCGATCAAGGTGATGGACGAGAGCGCGGTGATGAACCAGAACGCGGGAGACTTCCGCGGGCTCACGCGTGAGGACGCTCGCCAGCGCATCGTGGCGGCGCTCGAGGACCGCGGACTGCTCGTGAAGGTGGAGCCGCACCGCCACGCCGTGGGGCATTGCGACCGCTGCGACACGATCGTCGAGCCCTATCTCTCGCTCCAGTGGTTCGTGAAGATGAAGCCGCTCGCCGAGCCCGCGTACGCGGCGATCGAGAAGGGCGAGCTCGCGATCGTGCCGCGCCGCTGGGAGAAGGTGTACCTCCGTTGGCTCGAGGGGATCCGCGACTGGTGCATCTCGCGGCAGCTCTGGTGGGGACATCGCATCCCGGTGTGGACCTGCGAGGGATGCTTGGAGCAGATCGTCGAAGTCGAGACGCCGACGACCTGCCCCAAGTGCGGTGGCTCCGCGTTGAAGCAGGACGAGGATGTGCTCGACACCTGGTTCTCGTCCTGGCTCTGGCCGTTCTCCACGCTCGGCTGGCCGGAGAAGACGCCGGACTTAGAGCGCTTCTACCCGTCGTCCGTGCTCGTCACCGGGCCCGACATCATCTTCTTCTGGGTCGCGCGCATGGTGATGGCCGGGTTCGAGTTCATGGGAAGCTGCCCGTTCAAGCAGGTCTACCTGCACGGGATCGTGCGGGACGCGCAGGGGCGGAAGCTCTCGAAGTCGCTCGGCAACTCGTCCGACCCGCTCGAGCTGATGGACCGCTACGGATCGGACTCGCTCCGGATGACGCTCGTCCTCCTCTCGCCGCAGGGGAACGACATCCACGGCTTCTCGGACGAGAAGGTGGACCTCGGGCGCCACTTCGCGAACAAGGTCTGGAACGCGTTCCGGCTGGTGCAGCCGCACCTCGACGGTTTCGTGCCGGACGAGGCGAAGGCGCGGCCGGTCCTGAACGACGCGGACCTCTGGATCCTGAGTCGCGCCGCGGCCACCGCGCGCTCGGCGAACCGGAATCTCAAGACATACCGGATCGGGGACGCGGCCAAGGACGTCTACGACTTCACCTGGCGTGAGCTTTGCGACTGGTACCTCGAGCTGGCCAAGCCAAGGCTCTACGCCGATCCGGGGACGCCCGACGCCGTGGCGGTGCGCTATACGGTCACCCAGGTCTTCTCGACCGTGCTCCGGCTTCTCCACCCATTCATGCCGTTCCTCACCGAAGAGCTGTGGCATGCGCTCCCGGGGGTGGATGGAGACGTGTGCGTGGCGGAGTGGCCGACGACCTCGCGAACCGGCTCCCATCCAGCGGCCGAGGCGAGGATCGCGCTCCTGAAAGAGGTGGTGGGGGCGATCCGGAATCTCCGCTCAGAGATGAACATCGCCCCGGCTCGGAAGGCGCCGATCCTGATTCGCGCCGAGGGGCACGAGGCGGACATCATCCGCGAGCAGCGGGACTGGATCCTCCTCCTCGGCCGCGGCGAATCGCTCGAGGTGGGGCCGCACGTGACGAAGCCCGACCCGGCGGCATCGGCCGTCGTGCGGCAGCACGAGATCTTTCTGCCCCTCGCGGGGTTGATCGACGTGGACGTGGAATTGAAGCGACTCACGAAGGAATACGACCGCGTGCTGCGCGAGTTCGACATCACCCGGCGCAAGCTTCAGAACGAAGATTTCCTCGGCAAGGCCAGGAAGGACGTGGTCGACCGCGAGCGGGAGAAGTTCGAGACACTCGGCTCGACCAAGGAGAAGCTGGAGAAGAACCTGGAGGTTCTCAAACGATGATACAGAGCTTGGCGGTGTTCGTGGGGCGACCGTCTCTGGTCGTGCTGGCGTGTCTTCTAGGTCTGGCGGTTTCCGGCGTACCGGGCTACGCGCAATCCAAGGACGCGCCGGGATCCGGCGACGTGGCTCAGTCGACCGAAGCGGGGAAGCAGCGCGATCTCTCCATGTCGATCTACAACGACAATCTCGCACTCGTGCGCGACCGCCGGCAGTTCTCCATCAAGAGCGGGATCTCGGAGCTTCGTTTCACCGATGTCGCCGCGACCACGGAGCCGACGTCCGTACGGCTTCGCCCGCTGGGAAAGCGCAGCATCGAGATCCTCTCGCAGGACTTCCGGTACGATCTCGCGACCGCGGATCGGCTGCTCGAGCGCTACCTCAATCGCGAGATCGAGCTGATCAGCACGAACGACCAGATCAAGCACGGGACGCTCCTCTCGTACGATGCCACCTCGATCGTGCTTCGTGAGACGCCCGGCACCGTTCTCGTGATGAACCGCGCAGAGATCCGCCAGATCGCGCTTCGCGAGCCCGCCGAGGGGCTGATCACGCGCCCGTCGCTCGTCTGGCGAATCCGGTCCAACGGCTCCGGAACGGAGCCTCTCGAGGTCTCGTACCTGGCGAATTCGATCTCCTGGCGCGCCGATTACGTGGCGACGCTCGAGCCCAATCTCAAGAGCCTGGATCTCCAGGGCTGGGCGTCGATCGAGAACCACTCCGGAACGGTGTTCGAGAACACGAAACTCGACCTCGTGGCGGGCTCGATCCACCGTGCGGGCTCGCCTCCCATGCCCATGATGGATCGCGCCATCGGCGGCACCCAGGCCAAGGGCGGGTTCGAGCAGTTCCAGGAGCGGAGCTTCTCCGAGTACCACGTGTACGAGCTGCCGCAGCGCGTGACACTCGGCAAGGACGAGGTGAAGCAGCTCGGTCTTCTCGAGGCGAAATCGGTTCGATCGACGCCGCGGTACGTCTACGATGCCCAGCGCGACGCGCGGCACGTCGTCTCCACGGTCCAGTTCGCCAACTCGGGCGGTGATCTCGGAGTTCCGATCCCGCAGGGCCTCGTGCGGCTTTACCAGAAGGACAAGGACAACACGCTCCGGCTGGTCGGAGAGGATCAGGTCGCGCACACCGCGGTACGCGACACGGTGCGACTGACGATCGGCACCGCGTTCGACGTCACCGCGGAACGGCACCAGACCGACCAGCAGCAGGTCACGCCGCGCGTGATGGAGAGCGCGGTCGAGATCAAGCTCACGAACCAGAAGGCGGAATCGATCGACGTGTCCGTGGTCGAGCACTCCTGGGGCGATTGGACGATCACCGATTCCAGCCACAAATGGCGCAAGGTCGACGCGAACACGTTCGAATTCGTGGTGCGCTGCCCGCCCGGGAAGCCGGTGACGGTCACCTACCGGCTCCAGATCCAGACCGGGGGGTGAGGGCGACGCAGGAATCCAGCGAGCGCTCCCAGCCTGTTCCGGCCCGCCGCGCCCTCCTGACCCGCGAGGCGCCCCCTGTCCCGTTCAAGCTGCATGCTCCCTACGAGCCGCAGGGCGACCAGCCGCGCGCGATCCGTGAGCTGAACGAGGGACTGGCGCGCGGGGACAAGAGCCAGGTGCTGCTCGGCGTCACCGGCTCGGGCAAGACGTTCACCATGGCGAACGTCATCGCCGCGTACGGAAAGCCGACCCTCATCATCTCCCACAACAAGACGCTCGCCGCGCAGCTCTACGGCGAGTTCCGCAGCTACTTCCCGGAGAACGCGGTCGGATACTTCGTCTCGTACTACGACTACTACCAGCCCGAGGCGTACGTCCCGCAGACGAACACCTACATCGAGAAGGACGCCTCGATCAACGACGACATCGACCGGTTGAGGCTCGCCGCGACCAGCGCGCTCCTCGAACGCCAGGACGTCATCGTCGTGGCGAGCGTCTCCTGCATCTACGGCCTCGGCTCGCCGGAGGACTTCCGCCGCGAGATGCTCCTGATCCAGGTCGGCGAGAAGATGACTCGCGAGGACATCCTCACCCAGCTCGTGCACGACCAGTACACGCGCGGCGATTTCGAACTGAAGCGCGGCACGTTCCGTGCCCGCGGCGACGTGATCGAGATCCATCCGGCGTACGAGGAGACGGCGCTTCGTGTGGAGCTCTTCGGGGACGTCGTGGAACGGATCGCGGTCATCGACCCGCTCACCGGAAACACGATCCAGCCCATCCACACGGCCGCCATCTATCCGGCCAAGCACTTCGTCACGACCCCGGTCCGGATCCAGGAGGGGCTCCGCGCCATTCGCGAGGAGCTGACGGAGCGCCTCGGGCAGCTCGAGAACGAGGGAAAGCTCCTCGAGGCGCAAAGGCTCCGTATGCGAACCGAGTACGACATGGAGATGCTGAAGGAGGTCGGGTACTGCCCGGGCATCGAGAATTACTCGCGCCCCCTCTCGGGAAGGAAGCCCGGCGAGCGTCCGGGGTGCTTGATCGACTACTTCCCGGACGACTTCCTCATGATCATCGACGAGTCGCACGTGACGCTGCCCCAGGTGGGGGGCATGTACGAAGGGGACCGGTCGCGGAAGCAGGTGCTGGTGGAGCACGGATTCCGCCTCCCGTCGGCGCTCGACAACCGGCCGCTCCGATTCGACGAGTTCGAGTCGCTCCTCAAACAGGCCATCTATGTGTCGGCCACGCCAGGGGAGCTCGAGCTCCGGAAATCCGGTGGTGTCGTCGTGGAGCAGATCATCCGTCCCACGGGCCTTGTCGATCCGCAGCTCGCCATCCGGCCGACGCGCGGGCAGATCGACGATCTCCTCGAGGAGATCCAGAAGCGCGTGGAGGTGGGGGAGCGAACGCTCGTGACCACGCTCACCAAGCGCATGGCCGAGGACCTGACCGAGTACCTCTTCCAGGCGGGCGTGCGGGTGCGCTACATCCACGCCGACATCGAGACGATCGAGCGGGTCGAAATCCTTCGCGCTCTGCGGCTCAAGAAGGTCGACGTCCTCGTCGGGATCAATCTCCTCCGCGAGGGGCTCGACCTTCCCGAGGTGTCCCTGGTCGCGATCCTCGACGCGGACAAGGAGGGTTTCCTCCGGTCCGAGACGTCGCTGATCCAGACCGCCGGCCGCGCGGCGCGGCACATCCGCGGCCAGGTGATCCTCTACGCCGATCACGTGACCGGCGCCATGCGCCGCGCGATCGGGGAGATGAACCGGAGGCGCGAGGCGCAGGTGGCCTACAACGAAGAGCACGGCATCGTGCCCACCACGATCGTAAAATCAATCGAGGACGTGATGCGCTCCACGTCGGTGGCCGACGCCGCGACCGCGATTGCCGCGGAGGAGATCCTGCCGCAGGCGGCCGCGAATCTCGACCGCAATGCCCTGATGGACCTGCTCGAGCGAGAGATGCTCGCCGCGGCCGCGCGCGAGGACTTCGAAGTGGCCGCCGTGTTCCGCGACCGGTTGGACGAGATCAGGCTCGCTCCGGGTGAGCCCGGAAGCCCTCGAAAGGAGGCCGCGGATGCGGCTCGAAGCGTTCGCCCTGCCCCTGGTCCGTCTGGCACTGACGGAGGACCTCGGGGGAGGGGACGTCACAACCGACGGCGTCGTTGACGAAGCGGCGGCCGGGCGCGCCCACATCGAGGCCCGGCACGAGGGTGTGCTGGCGGGGCGGGAGCTCGCGGAGCTCACCTTCCGCGAGCTGGACCCCGCGGCCAAGGTGGAGTGGACGGTTGCGGAGGGCGGTACCCTGACCAAGGGCGCCAAGTTCGCGACCATCACGGCGCGCGCTCGCGCCATCCTGAGCGGTGAGCGCGTGGCCCTGAATTTCCTTCAGCATCTCTCCGGCGTGGCCACGCTGGCGCGCGCGTACGCCAAGGCGGTGGAAGGAACGGGCGTGACGATCCTCGACACGAGGAAGACGACGCCGGGATTGAGATTCCTCGAGAAGCACGCCGTGCGCGTTGGGGGGGCCGGGAATCACCGGTTCGGACTGTTCGACGGTGTGCTCATCAAGGAAAACCACATCCGCGCCGCGGGCGGGATGAAGGCCGCATTCGAGAAGACCCGCGCGGGCAGCGAGGGGCTTCCGACGGTGATCGAGGCGAAGTCGCCCGAAGAGGCCCTCGACGCGGCGGACCTCCACCCGACGCGCGTCCTCCTCGACAACTTCACCCCGAGCGCCATCGCCACCACGGTGAAGCGGCTCAAGGGGAGCAAGGTCGAGATCGAGGTGTCGGGCGGGATCCGGCTGGCGAACGTGCGGGACTTTGCGATCCCGGGAGTGAATTACATCTCGGTGGGATCGATCACGCACTCGGCGCCTGCGCTGGACATGTCGCTCCTGATGGACGAGGTGAAGGCGGGGTGAGCGGTGAGTGATCTCCGATTCCTGGGCGTGCCCATCGAGCGGCACGCCTCGCTCTGCTCGACCAACGACGAGGCGCTCCGGCGCGCGATGGAAGGCGCGCCCGAGGGCGTCGTCGTGCTGGCCGACGTGCAGACCGCCGGCCGTGGACGTCAGGGGCGCGCATGGAACGACGTCCCCGGGGCGTCGCTCGCGTTCTCGGTGGTGCTCCGGCCCGCCCTCCCGCTGCCGCGCCTTCCGCTCCTGGCCCTGGCGATGGCGTGTTCCGTCGCGGAGGCCGCGGAGGCCGTGACCGGCCGCACGTATCATGTGAAGTGGCCGAACGACGTTCTGTTCGATGGACGCAAGGTCTGCGGCATCCTCGCCGAGTCGCGGAGCGGCAGCAACGACCGGCCGGTCCTCGTGATCGGGACCGGTGTGAACGTGAACCACCGCGTGGAGGATTTTCCCGACGAAATCCGCGAACGCGCCACGTCCTTGAGGCAGGCCGGCGGCGAGTACCTGAACCCCGAGTCCGTCCTGGCCGCGGTGCTCGAGCGCTTCGAGCAGTACGTCACCCTGGCGCGCGACCACGGCGCCGACGCGCTCAGGGACGCGGTCGTAGATCGCCTCCCGGCGCCTGGGACCCTGGTTGCAGTGCGTCGCGGCGACGAACGCGTGGAAGGCGTGGTCGAGGGGATCACGGAGACTGGCGCGCTCCGTTTCCGGGAGCGCGGACACGACCAAGCGATCGTTCTCGCCGCGGGGGAGCTTCTGTGAAGTGCCCGTCGTGCGGCCATCTCGAGGACAAGGTCATCGACTCGCGCTCCGCGAAGGAGGGGCAGGCGATCCGCCGTCGCCGCGAGTGCCTGAGCTGCCACCGCCGCTTCACGACGTACGAGACCGTCGAGACCGCGCCGCTCTTCGTGATCAAGAAGGACGGCAGGCGGGAAGCGTTCAGCCGCGAGAAGATCCTGAACGGCCTCTACCGCGCTAGCGAGAAGCGCCCGATCCCGGCCGAGAAGCTCCAGGCGATCGTGGACGATCTGGAAGCGGACCTCTTGCGACAGGGATCGGACGAGGTGAAGTCGAGCGAGATCGGCGAGCGGGTGATGGAAGCGCTCCATCAGCTCGACGAAGTGGCCTACGTTCGATTCGCGTCGGTCTACCGGCACTTCAAGGACTTGAACCAGTTCCTCGAGGAGCTGAGGTCGCTCCTGCGATGAGCTCATGATCCCGCCGACCCTCGCGACCGCGGCCGTGTCCGATCCCCAGATGTCGTTCCTCGACCATCTCGACGCGCTCCGCTCCGCGCTCGTCCGGGCGGCGATCGTGGCCGGCATCCTCGTGGCCACGGCGTGGTTCTTCTCCGATCGGCTCCTCGAGGCCCTGGTCGTCCTCCTCGCGCCCGGGCAGAAGGTGCTCACGCTCGGCCCGGCGGAGGCGTTCTCGGCGCGCATGACGCTCGCGCTCTGGACGGGCGGGCTCCTCGCGGTTCCCTATCTCATGTTCGAAACCTGGCGCTTCGTCGCCCCGGGTCTCCTCCGCGACGAGCGACAGTTCGCGCTCCCCTGGATGGTCGCCTCGGCGCTCCTCCTCTACGCAGGGATCGCCTTCGCCCTCGAGCTCCTCCTGCCGACCATGGTGACGATGCTCATGGGCTTCGCGACGCCGCACGTCGAAGCGAGGCTGGCGCTGTCGAGCCTCCTGAGCTTCTCCGTTCAGCTCGCGGGGGGCTGCGGGCTCATGTTCCAGCTCCCCTTGGTGCTCTGTCTGCTCGTCTGGTTCGGAATCGTCTCGCCGAAGATGCTGGCGAAGGCCTGGCGCCACGCGGTCTTCTTCATCGCTCTCGGCGCGGCGATCATCACGCCGGGGGACGGCCCCTCGATGCTCGTGCTGTCGGCGCCCTTGATCGTGCTCTACTTCATCAGCGTGGGCGTGGCTACGATCCTCTGGCGGATGCGGGGGAAGAAGGCGCGGGAAGAGCGGGAATGAACGCGAAGGGAGGCCTCATGCTGCTCGCGATCGATATCGGGAACACCGAGGTCACGCTGGGGCTCTTCGAGGATGAAACGCTCCGCCGGTCGTTCCGCGTGAGCAGCGAGACGCGCCGCACGGCCGATGAGGTGCGCCTCCTCCTCGAGCAGGCGTTTCCGGATCTCACCCGTGGCCAGGCGGAGACCGTCATCGGGTCCGTCGTCCCGGTGCAGACCCCGCTCTATGCCCAAGCCGCCCGCCAGCTCACCCAGCGGGAGCCGCTCCTCGTCGGTTCCGATACGACCGCCGGGATCAAGATCGAGTACCGCGACCCCGGCTCCGTCGGCGCGGATCGCATCGCGAATGCGGCCGGCGCGTTCGAGCGCTACGGCGCCCCCGCGATCGTCGTCGACTTCGGCACCGCGACGACGTTCGACGTCCTCCTGGAAGGGCGGCGCTACCTGGGCGGAGTCATTGCTCCCGGTGTGCTCACGGGGGCGGAGCATCTGGTCCGCCGCGCGGCGCGGCTCGGCGCGTTCGAGCTCAAACCTCCCGCGCGGGTCGTGGGCCGGAGCACCGAGGAGAGCCTGCAGTCCGGCGTGTTCTACGGCGCGGTGGGGGAGGTGGATTCCATCGTGCGGCGGATCGCCGCGGAGGAGAGCATCCAGCCCAAGGTGATCGCGACGGGCGGACTCGCCCAAGCGATCGCGGCGCACTCGGAGACCATCCAGGAGGTGGATCCGGATCTGACGCTCTACGGACTCCGGATCATCTTCGAGAAGCACCGGCCGCGGTAGTCGCGGCCCCGCGCCCGAATCGCGGCTGCCCATCCAAATCGCGGCCCCACCCGCCCGCGCCGATGCCCGCCCGGCGCCCATCAAGCGGGCGCCCGGGTCACCTCCATCAGGTAGGAGATGAGCCGGCGGATCTTGCCCCCCTTCATCTCGAAGACATCGCAGAAGACCGCGTCGAGCATCCCGCCGTCGCTGCGCTGCGCCTGCACCGCGCCCTCCGCCACGACGACGTCATGCTCCTCGATCACGCGGGAGATGGTGATCGTGGGTCTCCCCGTGAAGGCCGGGTTCTCGACCTCGCGATCGAAGGCTTCCTTGCCGACGAGGTGGAACGCGCCGGGCATGTCCCACACGACGTCGTCCGTGAGGCAGGACAGGATCATCGCGTGGTCGGAGCGGCGAAAGCCCTCCATGTAGCGCTCGACTACGTCCTTGTTCTCGCTCATGGCGCGGAGACTACACCAGCTGAGGGTGCTATATCAATAGGAATACACAACTTACGACCCGCGCACATCCCCCGTTGCGTACCCTCGCCGGTTTCCGCTACATTGACGCTCAGTTAGCACTCTAGCTATCCCAGTGCCAGAGTCGGCCCGCCCAGGGGGGCGACGCCGCTGACCCGCAAGGAGGAATCCCGTTCCATGGCCAAGCAGCTGCTGTTCGACGCGGCCGCGCGCGACGCTCTTCAACGCGGCGTGGACAAGCTCGCCAACACGGTCAAGGTGACGCTCGGCCCGAAGGGGCGGAACGTCGTCCTCGACAAGAAATTCGGCGCGCCCACGATCACCAATGACGGCGTGACCATCGCCAAGGAAATCGAGCTCGAGAATCCGTACGAGAACATGGGCGCGCAGATGGTGAAGGAAGTCGCCACGAAGACGCAGGATGTCTCGGGTGACGGCACCACCACGGCGACCGTGCTCACGCAGTCCATCATGCAGCAGGGAATCCGCCACGTGGCGGCGGGCGCAAACCCGATGTTCCTGAAGCGCGGCATCGATCGCGCGGTGCAGACGGTCACGGCCGAGCTCAAGAAGATGTCGAAGACCATCAAGACGCCGGCCGAGATCGCCCAGGTGGCGACGATCTCCGCGAACAACGATCCCGAGACCGGCAAGCTCATCGCGGACGCAATGGACAAGGTGGGGAAGGACGGCGTCATCACGGTCGAGGAGGCGAAGAGCCTCGACACGTCGCTCGAGGTGGTCGAGGGGCTCCAGTTCGACCGCGGCTATCTCTCGCCCTACTTCGTGACCGATCCCGAGCGCATGGAAGCCGTGCTCGAGGACGTGTGCATTCTGATCCACGACAAGAAGATCGCCTCGATCAAGGACATCCTGCCCATCCTCGAGAAGGTCGCGCAGACCGCCCGCCCGCTCCTCATCATCGCCGAGGACATGGAGGGCGAGGCGCTCGCGACGCTCGTGGTGAACAAGCTCCGCGGGATTCTCGCGACCTGCGCGGTGAAGGCGCCGGGCTTCGGCGATCGCCGCAGGGCCATGCTCGAGGACATCGCGATCCTGACCGGTGGACGGCTCATCACCGAGGAAGCCGGATTCAAGCTCGAGAACGCGGTCCTCACCGATCTCGGCAAGGCGAAGCGCGTCGTGATCGACAAGGACAACACGACCATCATCGAAGGGGGCGGCAAGAAGGCCGAGATCAAGGGCCGGGTCGATCAGATCCGGAAGGAGATCGAGGACTCGAGCTCCGACTACGACAAGGAGAAGCTCCAGGAGCGCCTCGCGAAGCTGGCGGGCGGCGTGGCGGTGGTGCACGTCGGCGCGGCGACCGAGATCGAGCTCAAGGAGAAGAAGGCGCGCGTCGAGGACGCCCTCGCGGCCACGAAGTCGGCCGTCGAGGAAGGCATCGTCCCGGGCGGCGGCGTGGCCCTGCTCCGCACGCAGGCCGTGCTCCGGAAGCTAGACGCCAGGGGGGACGAGAAGTCCGGCATCGAGATCATCGCGACCGCCTTGGAGGCGCCGCTCCGCATGATCGCGTTCAACGCGGGCGCCGAGGGCTCGATCATCGTCGAGAAGGTGAAGGCCCAGACCGGCGGCGCCGGCTACAACGCGGCGACGGGTGCTTTCGAGGATTTGATCGCGGCCGGGATCGTGGATCCGACCAAGGTCACGCGGTCGGCGCTCCAGCACGCGGCTTCGATCGCGTCGCTGATGCTCACGACGGAGGCGATCATCACGGACAAGCCCGAGGAGGAGAAGTCCGCGGGCGGTCACGGCGGGATGGAGTAAGGGCCACTGGAATCCTGTTGGCCTCCGCGAGCTTTCGCGGGGGCCAACTTTTTTTGGTTAGAATGGCCCTACTTCTTACTGCGAAAACGCGGTCCGCCGTACGAGGTAGTGTCGGATCGTTTCGTGGACTTGCGCGCAGACCGTTTGGTGATCTTCTTCTTTGCTCTTCGTTTGCTGCTTCTCTTCTTGACCGTCAAGGCCCGCCCCATTTTGAGATTATCGAAGGACAATTCTTAGAAGCAGCATTGACATCCAACCTGACGCTACTATGACAGCGATCTGTTTCAGAACGAAGAAAATGTATCGCGCCCGATACCAGAACCCCTTCTTGTTGAAGACAGCCTCCTTCTTGTTGGCGGTCTCCGCTTTCGAGTAGACACTGAGCGTGTTCCAGTAACCGACAACGTACTGCAGGTAGTCGAAGAGTAGCGAGAGAATGGCCAACAGGGCGGGCCAAATCAAGTCCTGGCGATCGCCTGAAGAGAGGTTGAGTTTCGAGACGTCAGATCCAGTAATGAGCGCCCAGACTAAAGCAACGATCCCAAGGGCGATAGATCTTGCCTGGGAACTTATGCTGCCACTCAGTGAATCGAGATCCTCGCGCAGCTTCTCGAGTGGCTGGCCCACTCAAGTATCCTTGCCCTTCTGTGGACCCTCAGAGACGGAATGCGGGGGGCTCTCATTTAGATCGCATTCCGGGTGCCTTGGCATTCGCTGGGACAGCTCTTTGAGAGGCATGGATTCTCCTGTGACCTAGGCAGATTTGTCGAAAATTTGGGTTGGACGGTGGGAAGATACAAGTCATTTTACGCAATTCGCGGGAATACGCGGGCTACCGGGGCGTACATCCCGGTAGCCCCTTTAGTTTTTGGCCGTATTGGCCGATGATTCGGGGACGCGGCGCACGGCGCTCGGACATGGTCCGATCGAGCCATACGAGGGCGTCGCACGGAGCGATTCGGGCGCCGAGAGCGCCCCAGACCGGAGACCCTGCTTGAGCTTCGAGACCTTGACCGCAACCGCGACCCCGCAGACGCTCGTTCTCAAGAAGAACGCCTCGATCGCTCCCTATACGACCTTCGGCATCGGCGGTCCCGCCGACTTCCTCGCCGAGGTCTACGTCGAGGGCGCTCTCCAGCAGGTCGTCCGCGAGGCGATCGCCACCCACACCCGGTGGTTGTTGATCGGCGGCGGCAGCAATCTCCTCGTCGGCGACACTGGATTCCGCGGGCTCGTCATCGTGAACAAGATCGAGCACCTCGTCGTGGACGGAACGACGATCGTGGTCGGTGCGGGCGCGGACCTGGGCGAAGTCGTCGAGGCGGCGCGCGAGCGTTCGCTCTCGGGGATGGAATTCGCGATCGACATCCCGGGCACGGTGGGCGGCGCGATTCGCGGGAACGCGGGCGCGTTTGGCCGCTCGGTCGCGGACGTGCTCACGCGCGTTCGCTTGCTGGAGGACGGGGAGCTGGTCGATCGGAAGCCCTCGGAGCTCGGCTTCGCCTACCGTCACAGCCGCCTCAAGGAGAACACGCACATCGTGGTGGAAGCCGAGTTCTCGCTGAAGCCCGGCGACCGCGCGGAGATGGATCGCATCATGGGACAGCACGCGGCCCAGCGCGCCCGGCGCGAGGAGAAGGGGCTTCACACCGCGGGCTGTTTCTTCAAGAACCCGGTGCTTCCGGACGGATCGAAGATCTCGGCGGGGCAGCTTCTCGAGGCCGCCGGCGCGAAGGAGATCCGGGACGGCGGTGCCGGCGTGCACGCCTTCCACGCCAACTACATCGTGAACAAGAAGGGCGCCTCGGCGTACGAGGTCCTGCGCGTCGCGGAAGAGATGAAGCGGCGTGTGCAGCAGGCCAACGGGATCACGCTCGAGGAAGAGGTGATGGTGGTCCTGGATCCGGAGAAGGCGCCCGGCAAGTAGGGCGTGCCGGCGCTCGAGACTGTCCGTCCGACTCCATGAGCCGCCCATCGCCGGAACAACTCGGTCCACCCCATGTCCGGTTGGGCGCGTTCCAGCTCTGGGTTCATGGCTGGGAGTTCCCCAACGTTCGGGACAAGGATGACGGAAACTGGCTCAACGTGGTTGCCCATTGCGGCGGCGACGGAGCCAGCGTCTGGGCCAACGGCCCCATTCTGGATACCGTTGGCCTACGACGATTCCGCGATCAGTTGAAAACACTTCGCCAGACGCTTGTGGGCAAGGCAGCCTTGTTTTCGCAAGAACTCAATATCGATGTTCGCGTAGCGGCTCATCTTTCGGCGCATCCTTCTGGCCGCCTACGCGTGGAAGCGGACATCACACCCAATCCCAGCGTGCAAAGTCATCGGTTCGAGTTCGATGTCGATCCGGGTGACCTGGAGGCGACGGTCGCTCAACTCGAGTCCGTTTTGAAGGCCTACCCCGTCATAGACTGAAGGGGCTGTTCAGCCGCACACGAGCCCGGCAAGTCATCCCTCGGCGTGACGCACGAGAACGATGGCGGAAACGACCAGGACCGCCGCCAGCAGCACCGATAAGTCAATCCGCTCCCCCGCGAGTGCCCACCCGAGCAGCAGAGCCACGATCGGATTCACATAAGAGTGCGTGATCACCAGCGTGGGCGAGCAGCGCTCGAGCAGCCAGTTGTACGCGGTGAAGGCAACGAGCGAGCCAAAGACGATCAAGTACAGCAAGCCATACAGGGAACGGAGGCTCACGTCGGCGGGATGGAAACCCCGCCCCTCGCCGGTGAGCCATGAGACCAGGAGGAGCATCGCCGCCCCGGACAAGAGCGAGAGCGTGGTCATCATCAGAGGATCCCCAGCGAGACGCGATCGCCGGGACACGACGATGCCGGCGGACCAGGAAAGGGCGCCGACCAAGACGACGAGCGTCCCGACCAGGCTGCCGTGCAGGTGCGCGGGATCGGGCTTGATCAGGACCGCGACACCGACCAGGCCGAGGACCAACCCAGCCACGGTGCTCTTGTCGGGGATCCGCTTCGTCTGAGTCAACGCGATCAGCACGGCGAGAAAGATGGGTTCGGTCGCGATCAAGAGCGCGGCGATCCCAGAGGGAACCGACTGCTCCGCCCAGTGCAGCGAGCCGTGTCCCACGAGAAAGAAGAGAAAGCCGAGCACGAGACTGGCGCGCCACTGCACGAGGGTCGGCCGCTTCCCGTGGACGAGTCCCCATGCGAGCAGGATCGAGCCTGCGATCAGATGGCGAAACCCGGCCGTGAGCAGCGGTGGGATCGTCTCGATGGCATAACGGATCGCAAGGTAGGTCGAACCCCAGATCACATAGATCGCGAGGAACGCGAGCGCGATCAAGACTCGACTGGAGTGGCGCTTCGCGGGACGGCTGGGAAGCGCAGGGCTGGACATTGTTCTGGACGCGATCAGGGCTGCGGACCGGTCGCTACGGCCCGCGTGGGCACGCTGCACCAGTCGCTCCAGGAACCCTCGTACAACAGCGCGTCCCGGAATCCAGCTAGCTCGAGGGCGAAGAGCGCCTGGCAGGCATTGACCCCGCTTCCGCAGTAGCACGCGATGCGCCCGGCCCGGGCGGCGCCGAGTTGTTCGAATGCCTCGTGAAGCTCTTCGGGAGGGAGAAAGCGCGGATCCTCCGCGGATCTCACGTTTCCGGGGTAGGGGCGGTTCTTCGCGCCGGGAATGTGGCCTGCGACCGGATCGACCGGCTCACGCCGGCCTTCGTAGCGCTCCGTCATGCGAACGTCGAGCACCAGGGCCCGCGGGTCTCCGCGCAGCCGCTCCACGGCCGCCGCGTCCACGACTCTTTCCGGATGCGGCTCGGGGGTGAACGCCACGGGCGCATACGTCTGGACGCCGGTCTCGACGGGGTGGCCCTCGACCACCCAACGCTTGATGCCTCCATCGAGGAGCGATACCCGCTCATGTCCGAAATAGCGAAGCAGCCACCACAGGCGTGCCGCGGTCGAGCCGTCGCCGAAATCGTACGCAACCACGTGCGTGCGGGATCCAATCCCGGCGCGGGACATCGCGGCGGCGAAGTCGTCGGGAGCGGGCAGTGGGTGCCGCCCGGGGCCGTTTCCGCGCGGCGCGGCAAGGTCCGTATCGACATCGAGGAAGACGGCGCCGGGAATGTGCGCTTCCCGATACTCGCGGTACCCCTTGTCTTTGTCCATCAGCGACCAGCGCACGTCCACGACTCGAAGGTCGGGATCGCTTAAATGTCGCCCGAGCCATTCGGACGAGACCAGGAGTGGGGCATTCATGGGTGACCATCCTAGTGGACACGGGTCACGACCGGGACGAGGCGGCACGATCTGTTCGGTTTCGACTGGCCCCGGGGCCAGTTCGGGGGGGTTCAACAGGCCCCGGGGCCAGTTCACGTGGCTTCAACAGGCCCCGGGGCCAGTTCGGCGCGATTTCTAACCCGTACTGGGTCCCTTGTCGGTTAGCTCTAACCTGTTCGGAGCCTGTGGGCGGTTAGTTCAACAGGCCCCGGGGCCAGTTTGCGGGGTTTTGACAGGCCCCGGGGCCAGTTCGCACGGTTTCAACAGGCCCCGGGGCCAGTTCGCGCGGTTTTGACAGGCCCCGGGGCCAGTTCGCGCCGGTTTCAACAGGCCCCGGGGCCAGTTCGCGCCGGCTTCAACGGGCCCCGGGGCCAGTTCAAAGCCCTCAAATCACCTCGTCGCACTCCCGGGCCACGATGTCCTCCAGGCGCTCACGACGCGAAACCAGCCTCGCCGTACCGCCCTCCCACCAGACCTCCGGCGCTCGTCCCATCGATAGGTAGTTCGACGACATCACAGTGCCGTAGGCGCCGGCGTCCTGGAGCACCAACAAATCCTGTGGCTCGGGGCGCGGGAGCATCCGCGGCTCCAGGAGCTCCTGCTCGCTCCTCGTGAAGACATCGCCGCTTTCGCACAGGGGCCCGGCGACGACGCAGGGCTCGGCGGCTCGCGCGGCCCCGCGGCCCACGATGTCCATTCGGTGATACGAACCGTACATGGCGGGCCTCAGGAGATCACAAAAGCCCGCGTCCACCATCACGAACGTGTGCCCCTCGCCCTTCTCGTTTCGCCGCGTCACCTTCACTTCGTGCACGCGTGTCACCAGGACGGCGGAGCCCGCGACCAGGAATCGCCCTGGCTCGATCTCCACGCGAATCGGCCGCCCCGCGGCGCGGCTCAACCTCGCGACCGCCTCATCGAGCAAGGGTCGGAAGTCGCTCAGGTCGTAGGCGGGCTCGTCGAGACGGTACGGATGCGGGATGCCGCCGCCCAGGTTGACCGTGTGCACCTGGGGGAAGCCGGGCAACAGGGCGGCGAAGAACTCCATCAGCCGCCTCAAATTCGTGCTGAACTCGGGCAGCTCGGGGCCGGTCCCGATGTGGGCATGCAGGGTGACGATCGAGAGCTTCGCCTCATGGGCGGCCGCGCGCACGAGCTCCAAGGCGTCGGGCCAGATCCCGTGCTTGGACGATGGGCCGCCGGTATCGCAGGACTCCACCGCTCCGTGGCCAAAGCCGGGATTCACGCGAACGCCGATCGGCCCGAGGTATCCCGCGCGCCGAAGCTCCTCGATCATGCCCGGCGATCCCACGTTGGGCAGCACGCGCTCGCGGAGGACGACATCCAAGGCGTTGTCGCGATAGACGTCGCTCGTCAGCATGATCACGGGTGGATCGACGCCGCCGGGGAAGCCGGCGCGGCGCGCGCGGAGAACTTCGTTGCCGCTCGTGGCATCGAGCCAGAGTCCAGCGTGACGCACCAGATCGAGCACAGGTCGGGTCGCGTTGGCCTTCATGGCGTAGCGCCCGGCCAATCCACCCGCGCGGCCGGGCGCGCCAGCCCCGACGAGCCGCGCAAAGCTGTCCACCGTCCGTCGCATGGCGTCACCGTCGTAGAGCCAGAACGGGGTGCCGACGCTCTTCGCGAGTCGCTCCAGGGGGTAGGTGCCGAGCTCGAGCATGGGGCCGAATCTAGCATGGCTGGGAAATCGGCCAAATCCCCGTCCCCACGGCCCTTGACGCCACTACCACCCACGCCTACGCTCGCTGCCATGAAGACCCCCGAACCAAGCCAGAGGCTCCGGGCGCTGCCGCGCTATCTCTTTGCGGAATTGGAGCGAAAGCGGCACGAGGCGGAGGCGCAGGGGCGCGAGGTGATCGACATCTCGATCGGCGACCCGGACCTGTCGACCCCGCAGCCGATCCTCGACCAGCTCGCCTCGGCGTCGCTCCTGGGCGAGAACCACCGCTATCCGACCAGCGGCGGCCTCCTCGAGGCGCGCCGCAGGATCGCGGACTGGTTCCAGACCCGCTTCGGCGTTCAGCTCGACCCGGCGAAGGAGGTCGCGATGCTGCTCGGCTCCAAGGAGGGGATCGGGCACTTCCCGCTCTCGTTCCTCGATCCTGGCGACGACGCGCTCGTGCCGGATCCGGGGTACCCGGTCTACGCCGCGGGCACGACGTTCGCGGGCGCCACCGCGACCCGGTTCGTTCTCAAGGAGGCGCAGGGGTTCATCCCACGCATCGCAGATCTCGATCGACTCGTGACGCCCAAGACGCGCCTCGTCTTCGTGAACTATCCGAACAACCCGACGGGGGCCGTAGCACCGCTCCAGTTCTACGAAGAGCTCGTAGCGTGGGCCGAGCGTCGCGGGCTCATCATCGCGAGCGACGCGGCGTACTCGGAGCTCTACTACGACAAGGCGCCGGTCTCGATCTTCCAGGTGCCGGCCGCGCGCCACAACGCGATCGAGTTCCACTCGTTCTCGAAGACGTTCAACATGACCGGCTGGCGAATCGGATTCGCGGTGGGCAACGCAGCCCTCGTCGACATGCTCGTCCGGTTCAAGGCGAACGTCGATTCCGGCGCGCCGCAGGCGATCCAGCTCGCGGCGTCGTGGGGCCTCGCCGGACTTCCCGCGCACGGTCCCGCGCTCCGTGCCGTGTATCGCGAGCGGCGCGATCTCGCGCTCGAGGTGCTCCAGAGAATCGGCTGTCCCATCCAGCCCCCGGGTGGAGCGTTCTACCTCTGGGGACGCGTGCCCGAGGGGGAGGCCTCGATGGCGTTCGTCTCGAGGGTGTTCGAATCGACAGGCGTCCTGCTCACGCCAGGTACCGGCTTCGGCGAGCAGGGGGAGGGCTACTTCCGGATCGCCCTCACGTGTCCCGTCGACCGGCTGGAGCGCGCGCTCGCCAAGATCGAGTCGCTCCGGCCCTGGAAAGTTCCCCATGCGCCCGCGGTCGCGACGTAATGGCTCCCCGTCCTCTATCGCGTCGTAAGAACGCCCGGGCGAACGGCGCGCCGCGCCCACACCGGGCCACGAGCCGCACGACCCCCTACGACTATCTCCGCCTCGACGGCATCCAAGCGTATGGCCACCTCGGCGTCACCGCGAAGGAGCGGGAGCTGGGGCAGCGGGTCGAGGTGGACGTGGAGCTGGCGTACGCGCCCACGGCGAGGCGGAAGCCGGACTCGCTCGCGGAGTACATCGACTACGAGGAGGTCGGCCGCATGGTGCGGTCGCAGATCGAGATGTCGCGCTGCAAGCTGATCGAGACCCTGGCCGAGGAGCTGGCGTTGTCGCTGCTCGAGGAATTCGAGACGCCGCACGTGCGCGTGCGCCTTCGGAAGCTCCATGTCCCAGTCTCCGGCTTCACCGGCGTGCCCGAGATCGAAATCGAGCGGAGCCGCTCATGAAGCCTATGAAGGCCGCCCTCTCGGCGACCGAACCCCTCGCGAGGGCCCACAGGTGAAGCGCGTCTTCGTCGGCATCGGCTCGAATCTGGGCGACCGCGAGTTCCTCATTCGCAAGGCGGTCGAGGGGCTCCGCGACATCCCGCACACCTCCGTGCTGCGCGTCTCCTCGCTCTACGACACCGACCCGGTCGGCGACATCGACCAGCCCGCGTACCTGAACGCGGTCGCGTGGCTCGAGTCCGAGCTCGACGCCCGCACGCTGCTATGGCACCTCCTCCTGATCGAAAAGCGCATGGGACGTGTGCGGTCGCAGCGCTGGGGCCCGCGCTCCATCGACCTCGATCTCCTCTTCCACGGCGATTCCATCATCGACGAGCCCGACCTCCAGGTGCCGCACCCGGAGGCGCATCGCCGCGCGTTCGTGCTCCATCCGATGCTCGAGCTGGACCCCGACTTCGTGCATCCGTCCATCCACGAGACGGTGAAGAAGCTGGTCAAGAAGCTCGATCCCACGCCATCCGTGCGCAAGGGAGGCCGTTTCTGGTACTGAGCGTGCTCCGTTGACCCAGCTCCTCGGTCGCTATGTCGCTATCGAGGGCGTGATCGGCGTCGGCAAGACGTCGCTCGCGCGGCTCCTCGCCGACCGCTTCCGCGCGCGCCTCGTGCTCGAGGAACCGGAGGCGAATCCGTTCCTGGCCGATTTCTACAAGGATCCGCGCCGGTACGCGTTCCAGACGCAGATGTTCTTCCTGATCGGCAGGTACAAGGATCTTCGGGATCGCGTCCATCCGGATCTCTTCCACGAGGGGATCGTGGCGGACTATCTCTTCCAGAAAGATCGCATCTTCGCGAACCTCAACCTGAGCGATCGCGAGCTGATGCTCTACGACGCCATCGCGCCGCACCTCGAATCGGAAGTGCCCGCGCCGGACCTCGTCGTCTATCTCCAGGCGAGCCCCGAGCGGATCCTCGAGCGCATCCAGCAGCGCGGCCGCCCGTACGAGAAGCTGATGGACCCCAAGTACACGGCCACGCTCGCCGAGGCGTACAACTACTTCTTCTTCCACTTCCGCGACGCTCCGCTCCTCGTCGTGAACACGGACGAGATGAACTTCGTGGATCGCACGAACGACCTCGAGGACCTGATCGCGCGCATCGTGTCGCACAAGGAAGGCGTCGCGTACGTGAACCCCGGCGCCCGGGCGGAGGAGGCGCGCTGATGTCCACGCGACCGGCCGACGCCTTGGGCAACGCCCCGCGTCCCAAGGTCACCGTGCGCACCATCCGCGAGATGAAGCAGCGGGGCGAGCGCATCACCTCGGTCACCGCCTACGACTACCCGTCCGCCCGCATCGCGGACGAGGCCGGGATCGATCTCATCCTCGTCGGCGACTCGCTCGGCATGGTCGTGCTCGGCTACGAGTCCACGATCCCCGTGACCATGGCGGAGATGTCGCATCACCTGCGCGCCGTCATGCGCGCGCAGCCGAAGGCGCTCGTCATCGTGGATCTCCCGTTCGCCTCCTTCCAGGCCGGCCCCGAGGACGCGGTGCGCAACAGCGCCCGCCTCGTGAAGCGCGGCGCCGAGGGCGTGAAGCTCGAGGGCGGGCGCCGCGTGCTCCCGCAGGTGGAGGCCATCCTCGCCGCGGACATTCCCATCCTTGGCCACCTCGGACTCACGCCTCAGTCGGTCCACAGCTTCGGCGGCTACCGCGTGCAGGCGCGCGGGCGCGAGGCTGCGGACGCGCTCCTCGAGGACGCGCTCGCGCTGGAGCGCGCGGGAGTCTTTGCGATCGTGCTCGAAGGCATCCCGCTCGAGCTCGGGACCGAAGTCTCCAAGGCGCTCACGATCCCGACGATCGGGATCGGCGCCGGCCCGGGCACGGACGGCCAGGTGCTCGTGCTGCACGATCTCATCGGGCTCTCCTTCGGGAAGCCGGCCAAGTTCGTCCGGCGCTATGCCGACGTGGCCGGCGCGATGCGCCAGGCGCTCACGGCGTTCAAGGACGACGTCCGCCGGGGTAGCTATCCCGCAGCCAAGGAAAGCTACGCCGCCGCCCCGGAGCGCGATCCTTGCGCATCGTGACCCGACCGGACGCCATGCGCGAGCTGGCGCTTCGCGCTCGGAGGAGCGGTGAAACGATCGGCTTCGTTCCCACGATGGGGGCGCTCCACGACGGCCACGCCGCGCTCTTCGCGCGCGCGCGCGGCGAGAGCCGGAGGCTCGCGGTGAGCGTGTTCGTGAATCCGCTCCAGTTCGGGCCGACGGAGGACTTCGAGCGATATCCGCGGAACGATCTCAACGACGCCCGCGTCTGCCGCGGGGAAGGCGTCGACTGGCTCTACATGCCGACGCCGGATCAGGTGTACCCGCAGGGCTTCACGACACGGGTCACGCCCGGACCGATGGGAGACACCTACGAAGGCGCCCTCCGGCCGGGACACTTCGTAGGCGTGCTCACGGTGGTCTTGAAGCTCCTCGAGACGGTGCGGCCGCACACGCTCTACCTGGGGCAGAAGGACGCGCAGCAGGCGGCGCTCGTCGGACGCATGATCCGCGATCTGGATCTCCCCGTGCACCTCACGGTCTCCCCGACGGTGCGCGAACGGGACGGCGTCGCGTATTCCTCGCGGAACGCGTACCTCACGTCCGAGGAACGTCTCCGCGCTCGCGGGTTGCCGCGCGCGCTCAGGGCAGCGCGCCAGAAGGCGCGGCAGGGCGCCACGGTCCGCTCGATCCTCGCCGAGGCGACGAGGACACTGAAGCGCGAGTCCAAGCCCGACAAGATCGACTACCTCGCGGTCGTCGATCCGCGCACGTTCGAGCCGATCCACCGGCTCGATAGCCGCGGCCTTCTCATCGCCGCCGTCCGGATCGGACGGACACGGCTCCTCGACAACATGTCCCTGAGCGCACCGCGCTCGTGAATCTCCACGGCTGGGAGGTCGCATGAACCCGCTCGGACTCGGGCCCTTCACCACGGTCGTGCTCGCGGCAGGGCTGGGGAAACGCATGAAGTCGGATCTTCCCAAGGTGCTCCACAGCGCCCTCGGGAAGCCTCTTTTGATCCACGTGCTCGGCCAGCTCGCGCCGCTCCATCCGTCCTACACGGTGATCGTGGTGGGGCACAAGGAGGAGCTGGTCAAGGAAGCGCTCCAGAGCAAGGACGTGCACTTCATCACGCAATCGCCGCAGCTCGGCACCGGACACGCTGTGCAGGTGGCGTGGCCCGAGATCGAGAAGGGGGCCGAGAAGGGCGGGGACACGGTCCTCGTCCTCGCCGGCGACATGCCGCTCGTCCGGACGATGACCCTCCGGAAGCTGATCGAGCGCCACATCACCGACCGCTCGGGCGTGACCTTCCTCTCGGGCGAGCTGGACGACCCGGCGGGCTACGGGCGCGTGATCCGCGACCGGCGCGGCGACTTCCAGAAAATCGTCGAGGAAAAGGACGCGACCGCGGCCGAGCGGAAGGTGGCCGAGGTGAACTCCGGGGTCTACTGCTTCCGCCGCGACATCCTGAAGGACGCCCTCGCGTCCCTCCGAGCGGAGAACGAGCAGAAGGAGTATTATCTGACGGATACCCTCGGCCTAGTCAAAGCACGCGGCCTCCGGGTCGGCGTCGTGCAGGCGAACGATCCGCGGGAGCTCTTCGGCGTGAACACGCCCGAGCAGCTCGCCATGGTCGAGCAGACGCTCCGGTCCTGGGGAGAGGGTTGAGGTGGACCGGCTCTGGGCCGGCTGGCGGATGGCGTACATCGACGGCGCCCGGTCCAAGAAGGCGGGGAAAGAGCCCTGCCTCTTCTGCGGCCTCGCGAAGGCGAAGCCTGGTCCCAAGAACCTGGTCCTGGCCGTCACGCCGCGCGTGCTCGTGATGATGAACCTGTTCCCGTACAACACGGGGCACGTGATGGTGGCCCCCACGAAGCACATAGGTACCCTCGCCCGGCTCGACTCCGAGGATTCGGCCGAGATGAGCGAGTGGCTGGGACGGGTCGAGACCGCGATCGGGAGCGCCTACCGCCCGGACGGGTTCAACCTAGGGATGAACCTGGGGCGGACGGCTGGCGCCGGGGTGCTGGGGCACCTCCACTGGCACATCGTGCCGCGGTGGAACGGGGACACGAACTTCATGCCGGTGACCGCCTCGACCAAGGTTCTTCCCGAGGCGCTCGACCGGACGTACGCGAAGCTGGCCCGGGCGCTCGAGGGCGCAGGACCATCCGCGCGGCGACGCGCGGGCCGGAGGAGCTGACGGCGGCGGATGGCGAAGAAGGACAGCCGCGAGTCGAGGATTCTCGACGCATCGATCGGACTCCTGCTCCTCCTCATCGCGGCGTTCGCGGTGTCGGCGACGCTCCGGGTGGGGCCGAAGCCGGCGGGCACGCCGAAGCATCCGATCCGGATCGAGCTCCTGAACGGGAGCGGACGGGCTGGATTGGCAGGGGAGCTGGCCTCGTACCTGAGGGACGGCGGCTTCGACGTGCTGGAGGTGAGCAATGCGGATCGATCCGATTACCGGAACACGCTGGTCGTGAGCCGGACGGAATCGCCGCAGTCGGGAAGGATCGTTGCCGAATACCTGGGCACGCGGCATCTGATCCAACAGGTCGGTACCCAGGAAATGATCGACGTTACGGTCATCGTGGGCCGTGACGCGCGGCGCTGGACTGAGCCGCGCTGACCACCACGGAGCCGTCCGAACGGGCGGCTCGAGAGAAGGGCGAACGCGATGTTCAATTTGGGCCCCCAGGAGCTGTTCTGGCTCTTCCTGATCGTGCTGTTCGTCTTCGGGGCGAAGCGCATCCCGGAGATCGGACGTTCGATTGGAAAGGGGATC